>OMGQ01000194.1_pt1 | contig 83006 bp, 71 predicted proteins | sample 1646071 | NCBI WGS metagenome assembly OMGQ01 (sample SAMN05578585, study PRJEB25193) | human gut metagenome | biome: Human Microbiome; feature: human-associated habitat; material: feces | host: Homo sapiens | place: USA:Birmingham
AGATTTCCACGACCAGATGAATTATTCATCCAACCTATGAAAATCTTACACTAACGTTAGTCTTGGGGAGCAATCACGATACTCCGGTAAGGTTCCCGACCGTGGGAGTATGTTTTTACGTGGTTATTATTCTCAAGTTCATGGTGAATTTGTTTCCGTTCACGAGCTGGCATTGGGTCCATAAAAACAGCTTTTCCGCTTGCAACTACTTCCATCGCTGCCTTTTGCGCTAGATTGTGAACTGCTTCTTGACGCCGTTCACGATAATTGGAAGTATCAAGTTCAACATTTACTTTTGCCGCTCCATGGTAATCCATGAATATATTACTAAGTTGTTCCATCGCGTTGATCCGGCGACCGTGCTTACCGATCACCCGTCCATTTTCCTCAGTTTGAAGATCAATTTTGAGGTCATGAGCTTCTAAATTAATAATCCGTGGCTCAACAGCAATACCCAATTCCTTAAATACTGTTGTTAGATACTCAACTAATTCTTTACTAGTTGCTTGAACCTTTTTAAGATTGGCCTGTTGCCGCCGCTTGATTTCAGCAGGATCGAGCTCATCTTCAGCGGAATTTAAGCTTGCAGGATTTTGTTCTGGCTCTTTTGCTAGCTGCTCGTCTTTTTCTTCCAGTGAGGGCATCGCAATTTCTTTATCTTTTATTACTGCATCCACTTGCGCTTGGCGTCGTCCAATTCCTAGAAAGCCGTGCCGCGGCTGTTGAAGAACCGTAAATTCAATCGTTTGATTAACGGTTGGCTTCAATTGTGTACGGGCCTTTTCTTTTGCTTCTTCAATTGTTGTTCCAGTAAAAACTGCCATTTCTATCCCCCGTGAATTTAATTAATTTCCACTCTTTAAATTTATTACTAAATAAAAAGGCTCGCAACAACTTTACTTGTCACAGCCTTAATAACTTATTTCCGCCGACTTTGGTAAGCGCGACGTTTTGCTTTTTCAATCTTGCGACGTTTTGCTTTTTCAGCCCGTTGCTTTTCTTCACGTTCACGACGAATCTTAAATGGATTCTGAATGATAAGCGTTTGGACAACTTGGAAGGCATTTGTTACTACCCAGTATAAGGTAATAGCTGAAGAGAATCCCAATGCCATGAAGAATACCATAATCGGCATAAACCACGTCATTGTAGTTGTCATTGAGTTTTTTTTGGGCATTGAAGCCATGGATAACCATGAACTAATGAACGTAAATAATGCCGCTAGAATAGGCATGATGTAGTATGGGTCCGGGTGACCTAACTGAAGCCACAAGAAAGTTCCATTCCGTAAGGCTGAGGTCCGCCAGATTGCTTGATAAAGAGCCCACATAACTGGTAACTGAACCAGTAACGGAAGCATCGAAGCCCATGGATTAACTCCTGCTTCTTTATAGAGCTTCTGCGTTTCCATTTGCATCTTTTGCATTGACTCGCGATCACGTGATGAGTACTTTTTCTGAATTGCCTTTAGTTGAGGAGCAAGTTCTTGCGTCTTCATCATGGTCTTTGTTTGGTAGAACATCAATGGCAGTAAGATGATCCGGATGATGATCGTAAAGATAATGATCCCCATTCCATATCCGCCAAAGTGCTTTGATAACCAAATGATAAATTGTGAACAGTTATAGATAATGTAGTGGTCCCAGATACCAGTACTATGACTAGTAATTGGCTTATTGGAGCAAGCAGCTAAAAATAGGGTTAAGCTCATGATTGCTCCCAAGCTTAGGAATTTTTTTGTTTTCTTATTCAAATCCTAATCCTCACTTTTTTCATCTAACAAATGTGCTCGCTTTAAAACGTGCACTAGGTTTTTCTTTGTTTCTGCCATTGATAAACCATCTGCCGCTGACCGAGCAATAACCAAGAAATCAACATCAGACCGTAATTGCGGTTTCACCTCTAATAATGTTTGACGAATACGCCGCTTAACCCAATTACGATGAACAGCATTTCCAATCTTCTTCCCGACAGAAATACCGACACGAAAATGTTTTTGTCCTGGCTTTTCCATTTGATATACGACAAATTTGTGGTTGGCCACGGAATTATGGGTTTCAAAAACCCGTTGAAACTCACTTTCCTTTTTTATGCGATATGATTTTCTCATTTGTATAATCCCCAGCCTTAATTTAAGTAGATATAAAAATAGGGCCAGGCATACGACAACTTTAACGATTCAAATTGTTCGTCAAGCTGACTGCCCTGCCCCACACAATAAAAAAAGCCACTATAAAAGTGGCCGTGGTTATGCAGATAATACTTTTCTGCCCTTTTGACGCCGACGTGCTAATACCTTACGGCCGTTACTGGTGCTCATGCGCTTACGGAAGCCATGGACACGTGCACGGTGACGCTTCTTTGGTTGAAACGTGCGCTTCATACAATTGCACCTCCTATTAAATTCGAGTGGTTTGGTTTCTAGAGTCTAAAAGACGATCTCTTCAAACATACTTTGGTAGTATAACACACTTACCGAAATTAATAAACGGCGAATTTTTATTTAAATTTTTTTGATTATTAACAAAATCGGCAAAATAATCCACAGCGTTGTGTAAATTCATAATTTGTGGACAAATTATCAACAGCGTTTTTCCGAGATTATCCCCAGATTCACACCTGTTGATAAAGTTATCCACAAGCAGTCTTTTAGGTGTTGATAACTCTCTAGTTTACTGCTGTGTCAATATCATATATCAACACAATTCTGTGGATAACTGGTAACTAAATCTCTTTTTCCCCATTTTTCACAAGAATATTATTAATTTACACACAGTGTTGTGTAAACTTTTTTATTATTATCCACTTGGTTGTGGAAAACTTCTCCATGTAATGATAAAATACCGTTTGTAATTTAATACTTTAGGAGGAAATTATTTTGACTGAGCTCGATTCTCTGTGGGAAGCGATCCAAAATTCATTTCGTCAGGATACCACTCCGGTTACCTTTGACACTTTGATTGCTCCGGCAAAAGCAATTTCTCTCTCTCAAAATCAACTGGAAATCGAGGTGCCCACTCCGGTGCACCGCGATTTTTGGCGCAAAAATTTAAATACGCAGCTTAAAGAATTCGCTCAACGGGAATTGGGACGAAATATTGAGCCGCATTATGTTTTAGAGGGAGAATTTACCTATACAAATAAAAAAACAGAAGATGATCCAACTCCTTCTTTTGAGATGGATACTCCTCTAAATCCTCATTACAATTTTGGAACATTCGTTGTTGGCGAGGGAAACAAGATGGCACACGCTGCAGCATTTGCCGTTGCCGAAAGCCCCGGCAGCCTTTACAACCCACTATTTATTTATGGGGGGGTTGGTTTAGGAAAGACCCACTTAATGGAAGCGATCGGTAACCATATGCTTCAAGTTAATCCAAATTCGCGTGTCAAATATGTGACGAGTGAGGATTTTACCAATGATTATATCAATGCTATTCGTAATAACACGACTGAACAACTAAGAGAAGAATACCGTAACCTCGATCTCCTATTAATTGATGATATTCAATTTTTAGCTAACAAAGAGGGGACGCAACTAGAATTTTTCAATACTTTTAATGCCCTTCATGATCGCAAAAAACAAATCGTTATGACCTCTGATCGAATTCCAAATGAGATTCCTGAACTGCAAGATCGGCTTGTATCACGTTTCAGGTGGGGACTTACTGTCGAAATTACTCCGCCTGACTTAGAAACGCGAATTGCAATTTTACGGAGCAAAGTTGAGGAAGATCATATTGATATTGGAAACGACACCCTTAACTATATTGCCGGGCAAATTGATACAAACATTCGTGAGCTAGAAGGAGCCTTAACAAAGGTTCAAGCATTTGCTAATTTAAGCGGTGAGCGAATTACGCCAAGCTTAGCATCCCAAGCATTAAAAGGGCTTCACCGCGTAGCCAAAAACGAAATATCAATCGCTACAATTCAAAAACAAGTTGCTGATTTTTATAATATAACTCAAGGAGATATCCTTGGTAAAAAGCGAGTTAAACAAATTGTTATGCCTCGCCAAATAGCTATGTATCTTTCTCGAGAACTCACCGATTCCTCTTTGCCAAAAATCGGCAACGAATTCGGCGGCAAAGACCATACCACCGTTTTACATGCTATCGATAAAATCGAGACAGAACTAAAAAAGGATACTGACTTACAAAACGATATTACAAAATTAAAAGCTAAACTACGATCATAACTTGTGGATAAGTATAATAATTATCCTCAAACTTATCCACAAGTTATCAACAGGTGGATAACTCGCAATAACAGGTGTTTAAATAGTTTTCCACAGTATTAACAGGCTCTACTACTACGACTATATTTTAAACTATTAAATATATTTATATACTTACACAAAAGGACTGAAACATATGAATTTTACAATTAACCGATCTGCATTCATTAGTCAATTAAATAATGTCTTACGTGCTATTTCATCTAAAACCACGATTCCAATTCTTACTGGATTAAAAATGGTAGTAAACGAAGACAATATTGTGTTAACTGGTAGTAATTCTGACATCACCATCGAAAGTGTTATTAATGCTAATGACGCTGATAACGATTTAACAATTGAAGAAACTGGCGCTATTGTATTACCAGCCCGCTTCTTCAGTGACATTGTTAAAAAGCTACCAGATAAGAAAGTAACTATTGAAGTTACAAGTGGTTTTCAAGCAGATATTACATCTGGTTCAGCTAAATTCCAAATTAATGGTCAAGATGCTGAAAACTTTCCCCATTTACCAGAAATTGAAACTAATAAATCAGTAACTCTTCCTAACGACATCCTTAAAGAAGTGATTCGTCAAACCGTTATTGCGGTATCTAAGCAAGAAAGTCGCCCAATCCTTGCCGGGGTGCATATGATGTTAAAAGATGGCGTTCTAACAGCTGTTGCAACAGATAGTCATCGACTTGCACAACGGAAAGTGGTCCTCGAAAATATTGATAACGGCATAGATTTTGATGTGATTATTCCCGGAAAGAGCATGGAAGAGCTTTCTGGAATGATTAGCGATGTCCATGAAGATGTACAAATGCAAGTAACCGAAAATCAAGTATTGTTTATCTTTGGTAATACTCATTTCTATTCTCGATTACTAGAAGGAAATTACCCTGAAACTAGTCAGTTAATTCCACAAACTGCTGATACAACAGTTGAACTAGAAGCTGGGACATTTTTATCATCAATTGAGCGTGCTTCGCTTTTATCTCATGAAAGCCGTAACGATGTGGTTAAGTTAAGTCTAAAGCCATCAGAAAATCTTGTCCGAATTAGTGGTGATTCTCCAGATATCGGTACGGTTGAAGAAGAGGTAGTAACGTCTGCTCTTGATGGTAATGATCTTGAAATCTCATTTAATCCTAACTACATGAAAGATGCTTTACGTTCTTTTGGTCAGGCAACGATCAAGATTTCATTTACTTCACCATTGCGACCATTTACCTTGGTGCCAACAGAAGATCAAGAAAATTTTGTCCACTTAATTACGCCAGTACGGACATTTTAGAAAGGATCTTAATAAGTTTTATAAAAAGAGGCTACAGAATGTTTTGTTTTGTAACCTCTTTTCTATTTGGCATAGATTAAATTTAATAAGTATTGCTAGTTTATATTCAGATTTTTGACCATAGAGCAAATTTAACCGAATTTTGATAAAAAAGGCTAAATTAAGTTAATGCGCTCAGAAAGGCTAATAACGCAAAATTAGGCCGAATAATGTGGTATAATAGAATTACAAAAGTAGGTGAAAAAAATGGAAGAAAAGTCAGTGTTGATTGATAGTCCATTTATTACGCTCGGTCAGTTACTCAAAGAAGAGGGGATTATTCCTACTGGCGGAGCAGCTAAATGGTTTCTAAAAGAAAATACTGTATTAGTAAATGATGAGCCAGATGATCGGCGGGGACGCAAATTGTATCCCGAAGATAAGATTCAAATTCCTGACCACCAATTACTTGTTATTAAGAGTAAGTAGGGATAAGCATGATTCTGACGGAATTGCATTTACATCACTTTCGAAATTATCAGGATCTAACCGTTCACTTCAACCCTGGAGTGAACGTTTTAATTGGTCATAATGCACAGGGTAAAACGAATATGCTAGAGGCAATCTATGTTCTTTCCCTGACCAAGAGTCATCGAACAAGTAATGACCATGAACTTATTAATTGGCAAGAAAAATCAGCTCTAATAAGTGGCACGGTAGAAAAAAGTATTGGCAAGATTCCACTTGAATTACAATTCTCAAGTAAAGGAAAAAAGGCAAAGGTAAATCATTTAGAACAGGCGCGATTATCACAGTATGTTGGTCAACTAAATGCAATATTATTTGCCCCTGAGGACTTGTCGTTGGTAAAAGGGTCCCCAGCTTTACGCCGCCACTTTATGGATCGAGAGTTTAGCCAGATGAGTAGCAAATACCTCTACAATGCAGGCCAATATCGCACACTCTTACGACAAAAAAACAAATATTTAAAGCAACTAAAATATAGGCAACAAACTGATCGCGTCCTTTTAGGAGTCCTATCTGATCAGCTTGCTGCTTTTGGTGCGGAAGTAATTATTGCCCGTCAACATTTTTTAAAGCACCTTGAAGGATGGGCAGCTGATTTGCATCAAGAAATTTCACTAAATAAGGAATCATTACGGCTTGAGTACGTTAATCAATTAAAGGTTAGTGATGATACTACTGTTGAAGAGGCTTATCAGGCACTATTTAAGTTATATCAGGATAATGAACAGCGTGAAATCGAGCAGGGAACAACAATTTATGGTCCTCATCGGGATGATATCCGTTTTCTGGTAAATGATAAAAATGTGCAGGCTTTTGGATCGCAAGGACAACAGCGAACAACAGCACTATCAGTAAAACTAGCAGAGATTGATTTGATGAAAGAGCAAACAGGCGAGTATCCATTATTATTATTAGACGATGTGTTATCGGAACTAGATACGATTCGACAAACACACCTGTTAACAGCCATTCAGAATAAAGTTCAAACATTTTTGACGACCACTAGTCTGAGTGATGTTGCTCGCCAGTTAATTAATGAACCCACGATTTTTGAAATTGAGCACGGCATTTTGAATAAGGAGGAAGTAAAGTGAGCAACGAACAACAAAAAGAAACCAAGATGGAATTGGCTAGCGAGTATGATGCTAGTCAAATTCAGGTTTTAAAGGGATTGGATGCAGTTCGAAAGCGTCCCGGAATGTACATTGGTTCCACTTCAGCCCAGGGACTTCATCACCTTGTTTGGGAAATTGTCGATAACGGAATTGACGAAGCCTTAGCAGGATTCTGTGATGAAATTAATGTTGTAGTTAATCCAGATAACAGTGTTACTGTTAAGGATAATGGTCGGGGAATTCCAGTTGATACACAAAAAGAAACCGGAAAGTCAGCCTTAGAAACGGTCTTTACTGTTCTGCACGCCGGAGGAAAATTTGGTGGCGGCGGATATAAGGTTTCTGGAGGTCTTCACGGGGTAGGAGCTTCTGTTGTAAATGCCTTATCCACTGAATTGGATGTTAAAGTTGCTCGTCAAGGTAAACGTTACTACATGGATTTTGATCATGGTCATGTTAAGTCTGCAATGAAGGTAATTGAAGAGGGACTTCCAGAAACTGAGCATGGTACAACCGTTCACTTTAAGCCGGATCCAGAAATTTTCCGTGAAACGACAACTTATAATATTAAAACTTTAACTGATCGTTTAAGAGAATTAGCCTTCTTAAATAAGGGACTTAAAATTACGATCGAAGACTTACGACAAGCAGACCATGAACGGAAAGAATTCCATTATGAAGGTGGGATTCGTCATTATGTTGAATACCTTAATGAAGATCAAAATGTTTTATTTGACCCACCGATTTACGTGGAAGGTAAAGAAAACGATATTACTGTTGAAGTTTCCTTACAATATACAGATTCATACCGCAGTAACTTGCTAACTTTCACTAACAATATTCATACTTACGAAGGTGGGACCCATGAGACCGGATTTAAGATGGCCCTTACACGTGTTATCAATGATTACGGCCACAAAGCAGGTATCTTAAAGTCAAATGAGACCTTATCAGGGGATGACGTACGGGAAGGTTTAACTGCGGTTGTCTCCATTAAGCACCCTGATCCGCAATTCGAGGGACAGACTAAGACTAAGTTAGGAAACTCAGATGCACGAACAGCGACTGACCATGTCTTTGCGGCAACATTTAACCGGTTCTTATTAGAACACCCAGACGAAGCGCGGCAAATTATTGAAAAAGGTCAACTCGCTTCCAAAGCCCGGGTGGCTGCTAAACGTGCCCGGGAAGTTACCCGTAAAAAGAGTGGTCTTGAAATTAGTAATTTACCAGGTAAATTAGCAGATAACACAAGTAAGGATCCGGAAATTTCAGAATTATTTATTGTCGAGGGTGATTCTGCCGGTGGTTCAGCAAAGCAAGGACGTTCGCGGCTCACCCAGGCAATTCTTCCAATTCGCGGAAAGATCTTGAATGTTGAAAAAGCAACTCTTGATCGAGTTCTAGCTAATGACGAAATTCGTTCTTTATTTACCGCTCTTGGAACAGGATTTGGTGATGACTTTGATATTACAAAGGCTAATTACCATAAATTAATTATCATGACTGATGCGGATGTCGATGGTGCTCATATTCGGACATTACTGCTAACCTTGTTCTACCGCTTTATGAAACCAATGATTACGCATGGGTATGTTTATATTGCTCAGCCGCCGCTATATCAAGTTCGGCAAGGTAAATTTGTAAAATACATTGACTCTGATGAAGAACTAGAACAGGTTGTAAGCTCACTACAACCAAGTCCTAAGCCAGTTATTCAGCGTTACAAAGGGTTAGGTGAAATGGATGCTGAGCAATTATGGGAAACAACAATGGATCCAGAGAATCGGCACCTATTACGAGTAAAACTAGACGACGCAGAACAGGCTGATAAGATTTTCCCAATGCTAATGGGAACCAAGGTCGGACCACGGCGCGACTTTATTGAACAAAATGCTAAGTTCGTTGAGAATCTTGACCTGTAATTAACTGTTGTTTACTGCTAACGCAAAAAAGGAGGAACGACATTGGCTGAACAAGATATGCCTAATCGAATCACGGATGTAAATCTTACGAGTCAGATGAAAAACTCATTCTTGGATTATGCAATGAGTGTTATTGTTTCACGTGCGCTTCCAGACGTCCGTGATGGGTTAAAACCGGTACAACGCCGGATTCTATATGGAATGAATGAATTAGGGGTTACTCCTGATAAGCCTTACAAGAAGTCAGCCCGGATTGTCGGGGATGTAATGGGTAAATTCCACCCTCATGGTGACTCTTCAATTTATGAAGGACTTGTGCGAATGGCTCAAGACTTTAGTTATCGTTACATGCTTGTTGATGGTCACGGTAACTTCGGGTCGGTTGATGGTGATGGAGCGGCCGCCATGCGTTATACCGAAGCAAAGATGAGTAAAATTGCGGTTGAAATGCTTCGGGATATCAATAAAGATACCGTTGATTTCCATGATAACTATGATGGTACTGAAAAAGAACCGGATGTATTACCAGCTCGTTTTCCTAACTTATTAGTTAACGGTGCCTCAGGGATTGCCGTGGGGATGGCTACTAATATTCCAACTCATAATTTAGGTGAGGTTATTAATGGCCTTCATATGTTAATGAATGACCCTGATATTACAACTGAAGGCCTAATGAAGGCTATTCCTGGCCCTGACTTTCCAACTGGTGGAGTAGTAATGGGAAAGTCTGGTATTCGTAAAGCATATGAAACTGGCCGAGGAACTATTATTGTTCGAGCAAAAGTTGATATTGAAGAACAAAAAAATGGTAAGCAACGGATCATTGTTCACGAAATTCCATACATGGTTAATAAGGCAAAGTTAATTGAACGAATTGCTGAATTAGCTCGAAATAAAGATATCGATGGAATTACTGATGTTAATGACGAAACTGACCGTGACGGAATGCGAATCGTAATTGATGTTCGTCGTGATGCGAGTGCGGAAGTTATCTTGAATAACCTTTACAAGATGACTTTGATGCAAACAACTTTTAACTTCAATATGCTAGCAATTGTTAATGGTGCTCCAAAGATTTTAAGCTTAAAACAAATTTTGCAATATTATCTGGAACACCAAGAATCAGTTGTACGGCGACGGACAGAATTTGAATTAAAGAAAGCACAAAATCGTGCGCACATTGTTGCCGGATTGCGGATCGCTTTAGACCATATTGATGAGATAATTAATATTATTCGTAATTCACAAACAAGTGAAGTAGCGAAAAATGAGTTGATGAATAATTATGGTTTATCAGATCGGCAGGCACAAGCTATTCTTGATATGCGGTTAGTTCGGTTGACTGGCCTAGAACGGGAAAAGATAGAGGATGAATACCAAAAATTAATGGCAGCAATTGCCGATTACAAGGATATTCTTGCTCATCGCGAACGGATTAATCAAATCATTTATGACGAATTGATGGAAATTCAAAAACGTTTTGGGGATGAACGCCGGACTGAACTTCAAGTTGGTGATATTACCAATATTGAAGATGAAGACCTAATTGAAGAAGAAGATATTATCGTTGCCTTGACTCACAATGGATACATTAAACGTCTTCCAGTTGATGAATTTAAGTCTCAGCATCGTGGCGGTCGTGGTGTTAAGGGAATGGGAGTTCATAAAGATGATTTTATTGAACAACTAATTTCTAGCTCAACTCATGATATGTTGCTCTTCTTCACTAATTCAGGAAAAGTATACTCAATGAAGGGGTATGAAGTTCCTGAATATGGTCGGGCTGCTCAAGGAATTCCAATTATTAATCTTCTTGGAATTAATAATAAAGAAAAGATTAGTGCTGTTATCAATGTTTCACATGAAACTAATGATGATGATAAATACCTTTTCTTTACTACCAAGCTAGGAACTGTTAAACGAACAGCAGTAACAGAATTTAAGAATATTCGAAGCAATGGATTGAAGGCGCTCAACCTCCATGAAAACGATGAATTGATCGATGTAGAAGTTATTAGTGAAGATCAGCCAATGATTATTGGTACTCATAATGGATATGCTCTTAGCTTTAAATCATCAGTTGTTCGGTCAATGGGACGAAGCGCGGCTGGAGTTCGTGGGATTCGCTTACGGGATGAAGACTACGTAATTGGCGCTGCCCCTCTTAATTCTGATAGCAAGGTTCTTGTAATTAGTGAAAATGGTTTTGGAAAGCAAACTTCTGCTTCTGAATATCCAATCAAAGGACGGGGTGGACTAGGAGTTAAGACAGTTAATGTTACTGCAAAGAATGGTCCGTTGGTTGGTTTAACGACCGTCAATGGTGATGAAGATATCATGTTAGTTACTGACCAGGGAGTAATTATTCGTTTTGGTATTGAAAGTGTATCGCAAACTGGACGATCTGCTGTTGGTGTTCACTTAATTAAGATGGATAATGGTGCCCGTGTTGCTACGATTGCAAAGGTGGATAAAGAAGTCGATGAGGAGACTGAAGAAGCTACTAACAATTCCTCACAAGAAGAAAGTCAACCAACAGAAAATTAAAAAAATAAAGTGAGAAAGTAGATATTTTACGTATATATAGTTATAGTGACCGCAACATTTAGGATTTCTTGTTAGATGTTCCTTGTTTTAAATAGAATTTTATGCTATATTTTATGTCTGTGAGTATACGTAATGACGTCTACTTTCCTTGTTCTTCTCAAATAGCGAGAAGAGCCAGAGTCCATAAGGAGGTGTAACATTCATGGAAACACGCAAATATGAAATTACTTACATCATTCGTCCTGATATCGAAGAATCTGCAAAGAGCGAATTGGTAGACCGATTCGACAAGATCTTGGCGGACAATGGTGCAACTATCGCTGATTCAAAGGATTGGTCAACTCGTCGTTTTGCTTACCCAATCGCTAAGTACACTGAAGGTACTTACCACGTGGTAAACTTAACTACTGATTCCGATCAAGCTTTAAACGAATTTGATCGTTTAGCTAAGTTCAGTGATGATATCCTACGTCACATGATTGTTAAGCTTGATGCTTAATTAATTTGTCAGTAAAGTAAAGAGAGGAGAAAGATCTATGCTTAATCGTGCAGTCTTAACTGGGCGTTTAACAAGAGATCCCGAGTTGCGGTACACAACCAGCGGGACAGCAGTTGTTTCATTTACGTTAGCTGTTGATCGGCAATTCCGAAACCAAAATGGTGATCGTGATGCTGATTTTATCAATTGCGTTATTTGGCGTAAATCCGCTGAAAACTTTAGTAACTTTACGCATAAGGGTTCACTTGTTGGAATTGAAGGGCGTATTCAAACCCGGAATTATGAAAACCAACAGGGTAACCGTGTGTATGTTACCGAAGTTGTTGTAGATAATTTTGCATTGTTAGAACCTCGTCAAAATGGTGGCATGAACCAATCAGGGGTTCAACAACCATTTAACAGCAACCAACAATCATTTGGTGCTCAGGCTCCACAATATGGTAGTCAACCACAACCTGGAAATAATGCTCCTCAAAGTAATCCGTCACCAAGTATGGATAATGGTTTCGATCCCAATCAAAATGCTGGCAACCAGTTCCCTGGAAGCAGTGATGATGGTGGTCAATCCATTGATTTAGCTGATGACGAATTACCATTCTAAATAAATTTTTACTCAGAATAGGAGGGTAATTTCATGGCACAACAACGTCGGGGCGGACGTCGTCGTCGTAAGGTCGACTTCATCGCCGCAAACCACATCGAATACATCGATTACAAAGACACTGATTTATTACGTCGGTTCATTTCTGAACGTGGTAAGATCTTACCACGTCGGGTTACTGGTACTAGTGCTAAGAACCAACGTAAGTTAACTATCGCTATCAAGCGTGCACGGATCATGGGTCTTTTGCCATTCGTTGCAGAAGACTAGTTTCCGCAAGAATAAAAAATAATAAAGAGGCCGAGGTTTACTCAGCCTCTTTATTATTTTAAATTACTGTTATCTTTTCTAGAATTTTTCGACTGCTATATTAATATTCTTATGTATTAATAATCATTAGATGATATAATCTATTGACTAAGTACTTGATGTGATATGATAGATTTATCCAATTAATAATTTAAAGCTATTTTTAGGAGGACTAGCATGCGAAAAATTTTCAGTCGTGAGAACTGGGAGTTTTATTTTGAACACCCAGCCGTCCGCTGGAATGTCTGCTATATAGTGCTTTTAACAATCATTGGGCTTATTTTAGGGTTTATGGATAACTGGATTATTGGACTAATTGTTTTAGTAATCGCAGTTATTGGTGGAGCTATTAGTATTCGGCGGTTAAGAAAATTAGTAGTCGATGCTCATGAATATTTAAATGAATTAACGTATAAAGTCCAACGTGGGCAACAAGAAGCATTGCTGGAAATGCCCATGGGAATGATTATGTTAAATAAGCGTCATGAGGTTGAATGGATTAATCCATATATGGCGCGTTATTTTAATCTTGAAATTGTTGTAGGGAAGCCGATTGCAGATGTTGATGCAAAATTAGCGGAATTAATAAAAGATCATGCAGATGATAAGCAAACACAAGTAGTGACTTGGCGTGACCATCAATTTGAATTTTTAGTTCAGCATCACGGACAGGTAGTTTATTTATTAGATATTACAAAATATGAACAGATTAGTGCACAATATAAGGATGAACAAATCTTCATTGGGAATATTTACCTAGATAATTATGATGAGCTGATTCAAGGGATGAGTGATTCTGATGTCTCTAATCTTCATAATTACGTAACTTCACAAATAAGCGATTGGGCAGTTGCTAATCACTTATTGATGAAGATCATTGATGATGATAACTACTTGATTATTGGACATCAAGCTTCATTAAAAGAACTTGAAAAACAAAAATTCAAGATCCTTGATGTTATCCGTGAAAATACATCCAAGCAAAATTCGCCAGTTACTCTTAGCGTAGGAATTGCTTATGGCGAAAATAATTTGATAAAACTTGCTGATACAGCACAAAATAACCTTGACCTCGCGTTAGGTCGTGGTGGAGACCAAGTTGTTGTTCGTGCTCAAGATCAGGAAGCACGTTTCTATGGTGGAAAGACCAACCCGATGGAGAAACGAACCCGGGTACGAGCACGGATGATTAGTCAAGCATTACAAGAATTAATGGCCCAATCAGACCAATTATTTGTGATGGGCCACACCAATCCAGATATGGATTCAATCGGTGCTTGTTTAGGGATTCGACGGATTGCGGAAATGAACGGTAAAGAATGTTGGATTGTGATTGATGACGAACATCCACACTCTGATATTCAACGTTTGATGCATGAGATCGATAATTACCAGACGATTAAGGACCATATTATTTCACCAGTCGAAGCGTTAGAAAAAGCAACAAATAACAGTTTATTAGTGATGGTTGACCATGCTAAGCGGGGAATTACCATTGCTCCTGAATTATATGATAAAATGCAAAACAGACTTGTTATCATTGACCACCACCGTCGCGGCGAGGACTTTCCTGAAAATCCATTGCTTGTTTATATTGAACCATATGCTTCATCAACTTGTGAGTTAATTACGGAAATGTTTGAGTACCAACCACGTGAAGGAAAAGGACTTAACAAGCTTGAAGCAACGGCAATGCTAACAGGAATTCAAGTTGATACAAAATCATTCACCAAGAGTGCTGGTACGCGAACTTTTGACGCAGCTAGTTACTTGCGTTCTGCTGGTGCCGATGGTTTAATGATTCAATCATTTATGAAAGAAAATCCAGAAACATTTATGATGCGTAATCATTTGATTTCAAGAGCGGAAATAAATGATAAAATAGCATTATGTACGGGTGAAGAAGGACAGGTTTATGATCCTGTCACGGCTGCCCAGGCTGCTGATATGTTGCTCCAAATGAGTGGAATTGAAGCTTCATTTGTAATTTTTGAACGTGCTGATAACAAGATCGGAATTTCAGCACGCTCAATGGGAAACGTCAACGTCCAAGTAATCATGGAAAAAATGGGTGGTGGCGGTCACCTTGCAAATGCTGCTACACAAATCAGTGATAAAGATATTACGCAGGTCAAGCAAGAGTTAGTCGATATTCTAACTAAACCTGATAAAGAGCAAGACGATACAGAGGAGTGATCAGAATGAAAGTTATTTTTACACAAGATGTACGAGGCCGTGGTCAACGTGGTCAAATTAAGGAAGTTCCAGATGGCTATGCTCAAAACTACTTAATTAAGCGTGGATTAGCAAAACAAGCTACTAAGGCGGCGATGAGCCAACTAAAGGGTCAACAGCGTGCTGAAGAAAAACATGCTGCTGAAGAATTAGCTGATGCCAAGCGGATGAAGAAGATTCTTGAAGATGATAATACAGTTGTTGAATTAAGCGGAAAAGCCGGTACAGATGGCCGGATGTTTGGTTCAATTTCAACAAAACAAATTGCAACTGCTTTACAAAAACAATTTGACCTTAAAATTGATAAGCGAAAGATTGAGCTGGCAGCCCCAATTAAGGCGCTTGGTTACGTTAATGTGCCAATCAAGCTTCACCCGGAAGTAGAAGCTCAAATTCGTGTTCACATTGCTGAAAAGTAATGAGGGTTAATAGATTTAAGGAGCGGTATCGTTATGGATAATGCACCAGTGCAAGAAGAGCCACGCGATATTGAAGCAGAAAAAGCAGTTCTTGGAGCTGCTTTTTTAAGTAAAAACGCGTTGGCTGATGCGATGGAATATCTTGAGCCGCAAGATTTTTACCGGAAGGCTCATCAAATCATTTTTGAAAAGATGGTCCAACTAAATGATGCGGACCAGCCAATCGATCCGTTAACGATGAAAAATGTCCTTGATCAGGATAATCAAACGGAAAATGTTGGCGGAGTTGCTTATATTGCTGAACTTGCAACAGCGGTTCCGACGGCTGCTAATGTTGTCTATTACTCAAAGATTGTTCATGATAAGGCAATTTCACGACGGTTGATCAATACAGCAACCAAGATTATCAATGATAGCTATGCCGGAAATGACAAAATTGAAGATCAACTTGACCGGGCTGAGCAAGAAATTATGTCCGTTTCGGAAAATAGTCGTCAAACTGGTTTTAAAAGTATTAGTGACGTTTTACAAGAGTCGATTAACCATGTTAGTGAGCTCTCTAGTCAAGATTCAGAGATTACTGGACTTTCAACTGGGTATGCTCAATTAGATGAGATGACGACTGGTCTTCATAAAGACGAGTTGGTAATTATCGCGGCACGGCCTGCTGTTGGGAAGACTGCCTTTGTTTTGAATATTGCCCAAAACGTTGCAACTAGAACCGATAATACGGTCGCAATTTTCAGTCTTGAAATGGGTGCGGAGTCCTTAGCAAACCGGATGCTCTGTGCTGAAGGAAACATTAACGCTAACCACTTACGAACTGGACAGCTTACGCAGGATGAATGGCAAAGTTTATTTATTGCCACTGGTGCCTTAAGTAATGCAAGTATCTATATTGACGATACACCAGGAATCAAGGTAGCAGAAATTCGGGCACGTTGTCGGCGCTTAGCAAAGGAAAAAGGCAATTTAGGCTTGATCGTAATTGATTACCTTCAGTTGATTGAAGGGAGTAATCCTGATAACCGACAACAAGAAGTTTCAGAAATTTCTCGACAACTAAAGAAACTGGCAAAGGAATTAGAAGTTCCAGTTATTGCCCTATCACAGTTGTCGCGGGGAGTTGAACAGCGACAAGACAAGCGCCCGGTTTTATCTGATATTCGTGAATCTGGATCGATTGAACAGGATGCAGATATTGTTAGTTTCCTTTATCGTGATGACTATTATGAGCACGATGAAGATTCGGAAGATAATAATAACCCGGGAAATAATCAGGATGACGATGGATCAAACGCTAGTGAAGTTGAAGTCATCATCGAAAAGAATCGTAGTGGTCCGCGGGGGACAGTTAAATTATTATTTGCAAAGTCTTATAATAAGTTCACTTCGATTTCCTATATTCCTGAAGATAATAATTAAAAACTAAATTTCTAAGAGGGCATTTCAGTAAAAACTGAGGTAGCCCTTTTAGTGCGCTTAAGACATTAAAAATGTTTTTAAAAAAATAAACGGTATGATAGTAATTGAGGAGGCGTAAACAATGAATCATCAAGGCGTAGAATTAAAATGGCTTTTATTCGGAATGTTCCTTGGAAGTATTGGGAATAGTTTTGTCTGGCCATTAACAACAATTTATATTCACGATCAGTTGCATGAGTCATTAACTGTATCGGGAATCGTTTTACTCTTTTATTCGGGAGCAAACGTTGTCGGAAGTTATATTAGCGGAATGTTATTTGACCGAGCTAACCCGCGGAAATTAATGATTGGCGGGACACTGCTAGCGACAATCGTAATGACTATTATGATTTTCTTCAATGGCTGGCCGATATATGGAATTCTTTTAACAGTTATTGGATTCTTCAATGGTTGGATTATCACAATGGTTAATTCTTTTGCGACTCGTTCAGGGCGAGATGGTCGTTATGTCTTTAATATGTTGTATTTTGCCAATAACTTGGGAATGGTGATTGGAACTACTATTGTCGGTCCGCTTTACCAGTATGCAGATGGTAATGTTTCACCGATGTTTTTGATTACCACAATTCTCTATACAATGTTCTCGCTTGTTGTTATCTTTTTCTTTAAGGATAGTCAACAGACAGTTGCAAAGACCGAAGATGTGGAAGATGAAGAAGAGAACAAGACAGTTAATATTAAGATGCCTCAAGCTAACTTATGGATTAACTGGATCTTCTTCATTGCCTTAGTTGTAATCTGGACAATGTATGAACAATGGGCAAGTAACTTATCAGTTTTCATGACTGATCAAGGAATCTCAATGACGAAATATAGTCTTTTGTGGACATTAAATGGGATTTTAATCGTTGTTTTCCAACTAGGAATTACTTGGCTTAATCGTTGGGTTAATCGACCATATGCGCAAGTATTTATTGGGATGTTTACAATTGGTTTCTCATTTGTCCTCCTACTTTACGCCCACTCATATAGCTGGTTTGTGGCGGCAATGGTCGTTCTGACAATCGGTGAAGCCACTGCTCTGCCAACAATGCCTGCTATTGTAAACAGCCTTTCACCGGTTGCTGTTAAGGGAAAGTATCAGGGAATTCTGAATGCATTTTCTTCTTTAGGAAAGGCAATTGGTCCGCTATTTGGTGGATTGATGATTGAAGCGACCTCTTATCATATCCTCTTTATTATTTGTGCGATTTCAATTTTTGTAATGGAAATAATAGTAGTCTTTGTTATTAAGATAAAACGTGCAAAAGCAGTTGAATATTAAAGAAGTGATCAGATGTTTTACAATAATTTTGATAATGTCCATGGTGAAGACCGTTATGGAATGGTAGGAAAAACAGGAGATCCTTTTAGAGAAGAATGTAAACTAGGAATTTCTTGTTATCAGTGCCATGAACAGCCGTTAGTAATTGCGGAAAGAAATTGGATGGATACGAATAATGATGACTCGCAACGGTATCGAATTGTGGTAGTTTGTGAGCATTGTGGTGCTGTTGATGAATTCATTGTTAATAATGGTCGCGAGCATCAAATTAGTAAATTAAAACGTAGTAAGTATCAGCCAACAGAAAAGAATATTATAAATAATGGAACTGTGAACTAGAATTGTTCATGGTTCTTTTTTAAATCCGTTTTTATTAACCAAAACTTGAGAGATTTGCTATGATGGTAGTTGAAATCAAATTAAAAGCAATGAGGTGAATGTTGATGAAAACCAAGAAATATCGTTACACTGGAAAAGACTTTGATATTAAGACGGCACCAACTAAGGTAAAAGATTCTGCTGATGATCTTAAGAAGATTAAAAAGAAGATCCGAAAAAATGTAAAGTCAATCAAGAATGCGCAAAAGATGATGTATGCGCGGCGTCATTATGGTGTTTTAGTAGTATTTCAAGCAATGGATGCGGCAGGAAAAGATAGTATGATTTCGCATATCTTTGCGGGCGTAAATCCAGTTGGGTTTAAGGTGGCTAATTTTAAACAACCAACAGGCCGCGAATTACGTCATGATTATCTCTGGCGAATCAATCGTGAATTGCCAATGCGTGGTGATATTGGTGTTTTCAATCGATCTTATTATGAGGACGTTCTTGTTTCACGCGTTCATCCTGCTTTAATTTTGCAATCTAATATTCCAGGGATTGAGTCTGTTCATGATGTTAATAACAAATTCTTTGATAGTCGCTATGAAGACATTCGCCAGTACGAAAGTTATCTAACACGGAACGGTTACTTAATTGTAAAATTCTTCCTCCACGTATCAAAGGAAGAACAGAAGAAGCGTTTCTTAGCACGGATTGATACGCCAGAAAAGAATTGGAAGTTTTCTGCAGCTGATATTCGCGAACGTCAATATTGGGACGATTACCAAAAGGCATATGAAAAGGCGATTAATGCTACCGCTACAAAGGAAAATCCATGGTATGTTATTCCGGCTGATGATAAGTGGTACTCGCGTTTAATTGTATCTGATATTTTAACAAAGAAGATTAATAGTTTGCCATTAGCTTATCCTGAGGTTTCGCCAGAACAAGAAATGAGCTTACGCCAAGCACGAAAAGAACTAATAGCAGAAGATAAGTAAATAAAAAGGACGTTTGAATGACGTCCTTTTTATTTACGTGGTTTGTATATGTATTGGTGGAAAAAGGAATATATTGCTAATATAAAACAATAGAGTAACATATTAAGGTGCTTATTAATGAGACCATAGATTACAATTATGATCATTAATGCTGTCCATATATACCCTAAAAGAGTATAGTGACTTTGCTTATACCAGTATTTTCCCAAGAAAAAACATTCTTTATAGTATAAATATTCTAGCAGAATACAAAATAAAATAGGAATTAAAATATTTGACCAATAATTAGAAGGACTCCAAAAATAAAATCCTATAAGCAACCAAAACAATCCACGAATGATATTAAATGCTTGTGAGGCTTTATCGCGGTTTAGGAAACTAGTTAGGTCTTTATTCTCTCTAAGTAATGAATCAACAGAGACATGATATATCTCACTGAGAGCAAGAAGTAATTTTAAATCAGGGTAACTTTTGTTGTTTTCCCATTTGGAAAGGGTTTGTCGTGTGATGTGTAATTCATCTGCAACGTTTTGCTGAGTTAGTCCTAACTCTTTACATCGACTAAGAATTTGTTCGCCAAATGACATATTAATTTGCTCCTTATATTTTGATATAAGAATACGAAAATAGTAGGAAAAAGTCTAGCAATGGTTTATTGCAATGCCTATATAATAAGGGGTATGCTAAAGTAACTAAAAAACACATTATTAATTAGATATTCATTCAAAAAAGTAGTTTTTAGCATTTATATATGAATTTCTAATGATAAGATGAATGACCCGGCAGCAATCGAAAGTGAATAAAAGAGTAATCGCCGTTATCCAATGACAAAGACTAAGGCAGCCATTGAAGAATTAGAAGCACTTGGCGCAATTGAAATTGTTTCGAAACGTCCTAAACAACATGTAATTACAATTTTATAACAAAAAAAGACCACCGATTACTCGGTGATCTTTTTTATATGATGGGCAGTCAGGGGATCGAACCCTGGACCCACGGATTAAGAGTCCGTTGCTCTGCCAGCTGAGCTAACTGCCCATGTCTTTGACAACATAAATAATAATATCAACTTCCGATCATTTTCGCAAGTGTTTTTCTAAATTTATTTAAGAAATTTTCAAATCCATATTTTAATTAGGTGTCTAACTGTTATAATTAACAATAAAATTAAAATTGGGAGTAATTTCATGGCATTAAAAAAAGATAAATTTGAGCAAATGAACCGTTTATTGCGGAACTATATGATTAACATGAAGCATTTTTATACTGAACTTGCCCCTGAATTAGATGTAACTCCACAGCAAGCTCATACACTTTTTTATATAGAAAAACATGCTGGGCTTATTCAACGAGAACTAGGTGACCATTTCCATTTACGGAATGCTAGTGTTACTAGTATGGTGAAAAATCTTGAACGCGACGGGTATATTATCCGGAAGGCGGATCAAGAGTCAGCACGAATTAAGCGGATTTTTCTTACCAAAAAAGGTGAAGAAAAGACTAATGAGGTTAAAGAAATATTTGATCAAGCTTATTTGCAGATTATTGCCCGTCTCGATGAAAGAGATATTGATGCAATAGTTAAAGGGATGACTAATATTAATAACAATCTAAAAAAGTAAGTTAGACTCTTGACAGTTAGGCATCTATGTGTTTAAATATTCATCATCATTAAAAGTTAGATATTTAACTGTTAGGAGGCTTATGCTTTGAACAGAAATAAATTTAGTTTTCGGAGTTTCTTTAGTTTAATAAATCAATTACATCCGCGGTATATTAAGCTTTTTGTGGGAATCTTACTAGGTTTTATCTCCACGGGTGCTAACCTATTTGTTCCTCAACTAGCGCAAAAGCTAATTAATAATTTTAAGAGTATTAGTCCAACGTTGGCGATTTTAACAGTTGTAATTTTTATAGCAGGATTAATTACGAGTGCGTTATCAGAGTTATTATTAGGAATTTTTGGTGAAAATGTTGTTTCTAAATTACGGAAACAATTATGGCAAAAACTACTTAAAATGCCTGTAAAATATTTTGATGATGTTAAAACAGGTGAAATCAGTTCACGATTAGTTAATGATACATCACAGGTGAAGGATTTACTTGCTTCAACATTACCAAATGCAATGACATCGCTTTTACAATTCGTTGGTGCACTGGTTATTATGTTAGCAATGGATTGGCGGATGACATTGTTGATGTTTGTGGCAGTTCCTTTAGTGATTTTAGTCATGCTACCAGTGATGAATCAGTCGCGTAAGATTGGTCGGGTTCGGCAAGATGAATTAGCAAAATTTGCTAGTGATTCCACCGATGTATTAGGTGAGGTCCGATTAGTTAAGTCTTCAAACGGTGAAGAACATGAACTGGCAAAGGGAAATCGCCGCATCGACAATTTATATCATGTCGGAAGAAAAGAAGCGTTGATTAACTCAGTAACGCAACCAATTACAAACATGCTCATGATGATAATGTTTCTTGGGATTCTTGGTTACGGAGCAATTCGTGTTATGAATGGTGCAATGACAATGGGCGCCTTAGTTTCGTTTTTAATGTATCTTTTCCAGATTATTAGTCCCGTTGTTGTAATTAGTCAGCTCTTTAATAATATGGCAAAGACTAGCGGAGCCACGGAACGTATCCAACAAATCTTAACTGAACCAGAAGAATTTGCTGCTGATAAAGCAGAAAAAGATATTGCGAGCGCACCATTGAAATTTGAGAATGTTGATTTTGCATATGAGGAAGGCAAGCCAGTCTTACGAGATGTTAGTTTTGAAACCAAACCCAATGCAGTGGTAGCTTTTGCCGGCCCATCTGGTGGAGGAAAGTCAACTATTTTCTCATTGATTGAACGATTCTATCAGCCAACAGGTGGAAAAATTTTGATCGGTGAAGAGAATATCGAAAATGTAGACTTAGCCAAGTGGCGTGAACAAATTGGTCTCGTAAGTCAAGATGCCGCGGTAATGCCAGGAACTATTCGTGATAATTTAACTTATGGGTTACGAAGAGAAGTCTCGGATGAGGAACTTTGGGACGCGTTAAGAATGGCTTATGCAGATGGTTTTGTCAGTGAAATGGAAGATCAGTTAGAAACTGAAATTGGTGAACGAGGGATCAAACTTTCTGGAGGACAACGGCAACGAATAGCGATTGCGCGGGCTTTTCTCCGCGATCCAAAAATCTTAATGCTTGATGAAGCCACTGCTAGCTTGGATGCTGAATCGGAGGCGATGGTTCAAAAAGCATTGGGAGACTTAATGCAAGGAAGAACGACACTAGTAATTGCGCATCGCTTGAGTACGATTGTCGATGCCGATAAAATCTACTTTATCGAAAATGGAACAGTATCCGGTGCAGGAACCCATCAAGAATTATTAAAGACAACACCACTATATGCACAGTATGTTAAGGATCAGTTTAAATAAAAATAAAGACTGCGAAAGGACAAGATTTTCGCAGTCTTTATTTTAAGTATGAAAAAAGCGACTGAGATCAAATCTCAATCGCTGTAAACCTCTGATGGGCAGTCAGGGGATCGAACCCTGGACCCACGGATTAAGAGTCCGTTGCTCTGCCAGCTGAGCTAACTGCCCATATCCTTTAACAGAATACTTAAACAGTTTAACCTGTTATTGATCAAATGTCAAATATTTTTCATAAGTTTTTGGAAAATATTTATGGAACTTTTCCCTGTGCTATAATAGAGACACTGATATATAGCAGATTTAAAGTAATTAATCAATTAACCCAATGGAGGGAATCATTGATATGGCAAAGAAAATTTTAGTTGTTGATGATGAAAAACCAATTTCTGATATCATCAAATTTAATCTTGAAAAAGAAGGATATGAAGTTGTCGTAGCCTATGATGGCGAAGCAGCTTTAGAACAAGTAGAAGCAGAAAATCCTGATTTAATTATTCTTGACCTAATGCTGCCGAAGATCGATGGACTTGAAGTGGCCAAGCGGGTTCGAGCTAAGCATACCATGCCGATTATTATGGTAACCGCTAAAGATTCGGAACTAGATAAAGTGCTAGGGCTTGAACTTGGGGCCGATGATTATGTTACTAAGCCATTCTCCAACCGCGAACTAGTAGCACGAGTAAAGGCTAATTTACGGCGTCAAGCAACTCTGAAGGCACCAGCAGAGGAAGAAAATAATACCGATATTCAAATTGGCGACCTTACGATTCATCCTGAAGCTTACACCGTAACTAAGCGAGGCGAAAATATCAATTTAACGCATCGTGAATTTGAGCTTCTCCATTATCTAGCTCAACATATTGGACAAGTTATTAACCGTGAACACCTTCTTCAGACTGTATGGGGTTATGACTATTTTGGGGATGTTCGGACAGTTGATGTGACCGTTCGTCGGCTTCGTGAAAAGATTGAAGATAACCCAAGTCACCCCCAATGGTTAATTACCCGGCGTGGTGTTGGCTATTACCTAGCAAATCCTGATCAGAATTAGAGGCTGAACCATTGTGAACAGCAAGTTAAAATTTTATCAATCGATTCGTTTTAAAATCGCTCTCGTATTCGTGTTAATTTTGATGTTAACACTTGAATGTGTTGGGGCGGTTTTTGTGCGTCAATTAGAGCATCAAAACCTTAATACGTTTAAGCAAACCATTGAATTACCGTCTTACGTTGATAATTCTTTAGCAGAGCAGTTATCACGATCAAATACTAAAAAAGCTAACAAACAAATTAATCAAATTCTTTCAGAAGTTAATAATAATAACATTTCTGAAATCCGGGTAGTTGATAGTAAGAGTATTGTGCGGGGAACAAGCAACGCTGATAATCGGAGTGCAATCGGTCAGAAAACAACGGACCAAGCAATCAAAGCAACCTTATTAAATAATAGGTCGCATACCGAAAACCTGTACGATAATTCAAATCACACGCGTTACTATGTCAATGTGATTCCCCTCGTGGATAACAGTAATAATAACGTTGTGGGAGCTGTTTACCTGCGAGCTAGTCTGGAAAGTGTCTACTCTAATATTAATAATATTACGTTGGTATACTTATCCGCGGCAATGATTACTATTGTCTTGAGTTTAATCTTGGCAATTATTATTTCCCAGGAAATTACCCGCCCAATTGAAGAAATGAGGAAACAAACATTACGAATTGCCCGGGGAGACTATTCTGGTCAAGTAAAAGTATTGGGAAATGACGAGTTAGGACAATTGGCAGGAGCAGTTAATAATCTTTCTGTCCGGGTTGAAGAGGCACAGGAGTCGAGCGATTCTGAGCGACGGCGGCTTGATAGTATTTTATCCCATATGTCAGATGGGGTTTTAGCCACTGATCGTCGCGGAAATGTGACAATTGTAAATAATATGGCGTTACAGTTACTGGGTGTCGAAAATGAAGACGATTTAATTGGTAAATCAATTATTGATGTGTTAGATATTCGTCATGACTATACCGTTCGGCAACTAGTAAATGGTGAACAGCGCGAGATGATTATTGATATGTCAAACTCTGGCAATAATTTGATCTTAAACGCTTACTTCTCACCAATTCAACGTGAATCTGGCTTTGTCAGTGGGCTTGTGTGTGTCCTTCATGATGTAACGAGCCAGCAAAAAGAAGAACGCGAACGGAAGCAATTCGTTTCAAACGTCTCGCATGAGTTGCGGACTCCATTAACAAGTGTTAGAAGTTATGTCGAAGCATTAAGTGATGGTGCTTGGCAGGATAAAGAAATTGCCCCTCAGTTCTTAAAGGTTGTCCAGGATGAGACGGACCGGATGATTCGAATGATCAATGACCTGTTGAGTCTATCACGGATGGATGCAGGGACAACGAAGCTCAATCTGGAATACGTAAATATCAATGAGTTATTTAACTATATCTTGGATCGTTTCGATATGATTATTAAAAAAGAAGAAGATCCAAAAAAGAAAAAATATACCATTGAACGATACTTTACTAAGAAAGATTTATGGGTTGAAATTGATACTGATAAGTTTACCCAGGTAATTGATAATATTATGAATAACGCGATTAAGTATTCTCCAGATGGTGGTGTAATTACAACACGATTACTGGAGACACATAATCATGTTATTTTAAGTATTTCTGACCAAGGCCTAGGGATTCCACGAAAAGATCTTGGACGTATCTTTGATCGATTCTTCCGCGTTGATAAGGCAAGAAGCCGGAAGCAAGGAGGAACAGGTCTGGGACTAGCTATTTCCAAGGAAGTTATCAATATGCTTGGTGGACAAATTTGGGTTGATAGTGTAGAAGGCAAGGGTTCAACATTCTATATTTCCTTGCCATATGTACCTTATGAGGAGGAAGACTGGGATGATGAAGAAGCTGAAAAGTAATTGGCAAGCAATCGCCTTAACGGTTGTTGTGCTTCTTAGTTTATTCATTTCATGGATTGTCTGGACCAACCCATTTCCTTTTGAGGGAGCACGACACGAAAATTTCAATAATAACCAATCACAACAATATACACCGCAATCAATGGGCGATGTTTATCTCCCAACTAAAGCAGTTGAGACAAATGAAAAAGGAACTCAGAATCAACTTTATAGCCCTAAAGCTAATTTAATTCTGAGCGTAAAAAAAGAGTTAGAGGATTGGAAATTAGGCCGGACAAATGTTGTCAAACAAAATAACAGTGATGTTTATTTGAGTTATTTGCGACGGCGGAACTCGTTAATGCTGACATATCCGGATGAGGTACCGAGCTCAGTCTTCAACGAAACATTTTCCCAGTCAATTGATACTGACCGGGTTAATCAGATTAACCATATTGTTATCCCATTAAACGGGCAACATGAGATTTACTTACTTGGTGACCACCATTATAGTGTGTATCGAGTACGGGTAGAGAAAGGAAAATTTAATCGCATTCGGCAACTTTTAAAGTCAATGGATCGGATCCCGGTTGACCATAAAATTATTAACGGGATAGCGGTAATGATGTATCCGCGACCCTTTGAATTACCAGCATTAGGATATCAAATCACTGCGCAAAACATTGATACCCTTAGTGCTAGTCTGATGAGTACTAACCAACACATAACAATCACGGCAAATCGGAATGGTAACGAGACTACCTATACGGATGGAACCAATCGTCGGCTGATATTTAATCGCCAAAATGGAACGCTTAAATACGAAAATTACCTTAGTAAGGACGATCGGGAATCAACAAGCCAGATTTTCCCACACTTCTATAATAAGTTGACGACAATTGGAATTCCGCTTGATAATTTGCGCTATGATGAGGTGAGTGAGCATGGTCGTCGGTTAAACTATCGGGCTTATGTTAATAGCTTTCCAATTTTCAATAGTGATGGTTATGGGGAAGTAACGCTTGAATCCACAAGTGGCGGGAATGAACGCTTCTGGCTAAGTCTTTATAGTCTTCAAGTGCCATTGCCAATTGATCACCAGATGGTCAAGCTTCCATCAAGTGCAGATGTGATTAATCAATTACATGCAACCAACCGGATGCGTGACATCAAGGACTTACGTGTCGGGTATATTTGGAAAACTGATAAAGATAGTCATGTTGTAAAGTTAGTGCCAACATATTTCATTAAGTATCGCGGCCACTGGGTTGAATATACCGAGTTAGAAAAGTAGGAGGGTTAAAGAATGAATTTTAAACGTATTCAATGGATCTTTATCCTTGCCTTTTTGCTTTTTGATATTTTTGTTGGAAGTTCATTAATCTTAGAAACTAGATTTACCGTTTCTAATGGTCAGCAAAATCGCCAATCAACAGTGTTAAAAGAAATGCGTAATGACTCGATTAGTTATGGCGAGCTTTCTAATAAGCAGCAAACCGGATATTATATTGCTGGAAAGAAATCTTCTGATGGCGGAGACCTAGAGCAGGAAACCGGAAAATTACGTAATCAAAACTTTCGCCTTTCTTCAGGAACATTGACTAGTGAGTTTGATAAGCCAATTAAAATCACTGAAAGTAATAATATTCGGCGTGTCGACCGTCTATTAAAAAATAAAAAGATGGTAAGCTTAGGAAATCATTATCGCTATAACAAGGAATTATCGGACAAAAATACCCTTGTTTATACGCAAATGCTAGAAGGAAAGCCGCTATTTTCAAATGATGGGCAAATTCGTTTTCGGCTAAACTCTGACCATGAGATAACAGGTTATACGCAGACTTACTTGCAAGATGTTGAAATTCTCCGGCAACGGTCAAATACGATTAGCCAGCGCCGAGCAATTACCTGGTTGTATAAACATAATCAGATTCCTAATAACTCCCGCATTAGGTGGTCGGTGCTCAGTTATTCTAAGCTCCTTAACACTACTACTGATGATAAAGCAGTCTATGTGCCAACGTGGACTGTTGAAATCAAAACTAAAAACTCAGGAGCAATTCAACAATTACAAGTTAACGCATTTAATAGTACAGTTATGAAGGAAACGCCAGATAGTGTGAATACGAACTCGTTAAATAATAAGTAATTGAGGAGGAACTTTAAGTGACAGAAACGGATCCATTACGTTATAGTGTACTTGCGAGCGGGAGTACTGGGAATGTAACTTATTTGGAAACGCGCAACCACCGGATCTTAATTGATGCCGGTTTAAGTGGGAAGCGGATTGAAAATTTAATGAAGAAGATTGATCGATCATTAAAGGATGTCGATGCAATTTTTGTAACGCATGAACACAGTGATCATACGCATGGTGTTGGTGTATTGGCACGCCGTTATGGAATGGATGTATATGCCAATGAGGGTACCTGGCAGGCAATGGCTGATAAAGTTGGTAAAATCCCATTAGCACAAAAGCATATTATTGCACCAAATACTGTTAAGGACTTGGGAGACATGGATATTGAAAGTTTTGCGGTATCCCATGATGCTGCGCAACCGCAATTTTACCAAGTTCACCACAATAATAAGACCTTCTGTATTATTACGGATACTGGTTATGTTTCTGATCGAGTTACGGGAACCATCCGAAATGCAGATGCCTACGTAATGGAATGCAATCATGATACAGAAATGTTGCGGATGGGTCCTTATTCATGGCCATTAAAACAGCGAATATTAGGGGATGAGGGTCACCTTTCCAATGAAGAAGGTGCTGATGCATTGATGAGTGTTGTTGGCCGGCGAACCAAAGAGATTTTTCTTGGCCACCGTAGTCAACATAACAACATGCGTTCGCTCGCCCACTTAACAGTTGCAAGTTTGATGGAGCAGCATGACTTTGGCGTTGACCATGATTTTAAATTGCAAGATGCTGAACCAGAAGAACCAAGCAAGTTAATGACGTTATAATAAAAGAGATCACGGTTTTTATCGACTTTATTCAATGATTTTTCATATTTAAATTGTAACTTGAAGATAGTGATTCTTTAACTTAGTGGAGGGTTTAATTGATGAATAGGATAAAACAAGCTTTTAAAGATCGGTTGTGGTTAGGCGTAATTATTGTCGGCTTATTTGCTGGTCTTATTGGTGGTGGAATCGCCTTAGGAATTAATAACCTGGTACAACATCATGAAGAAGTAACAAGTACACGAGTCCCAGCTGGCTCTAATAAGTCTGGTGGTACGAAGGTTAATAAGAATAAGGCGGACTTAAACGGGGAAGCGTCCCAAGCTTATAAGTCCGTCCAAGGAGCCGTTGTTAGTGTTATTAATAAACAAAAGGTTCAGCAATCAAGTGGGACGCTAGGAATTTTTGGTTATGGCAACAGTAGTAACAGCAGCAGTGATTCTTCTAGCGATAATAAATTAGAAACCGCTAGTGAAGGGTCAGGAGTTATTTATAAGAAGAGTGGCAATTCGGCTTATGTTGTAACTAATAACCACGTTGTCAAAGGTTCAAACGCGCTCCAAGTAATTTTAAGCAATGGTAAAAAAGTTAATGCTGATTTAGTTGGTGCTGATTCTGCAACCGACTTAGCTGTATTGAAGATTAACGCTACAAATGTTAAGACAGTTGCATCCTTTGGTAACTCTAATTCGATTGTTCCTGGTCAGGATGTGCTAGCAATCGGTTCACCAATGGGAAGTGAATATGCTAATACAGTAACGAAAGGAATTATTTCTGCCAAAGATCGGACATTAAAAGCCGGTACTGATGGAACTTTGACATCGGTTATCCAAACAGATGCCGCTATTAACTCTGGTAATTCAGGTGGTCCATTAATTAATATGGCAGGTCAAGTTATCGGAATTAATTCAATGAAACTTGCTTCTGATACACAAGGCTCTTCAGTTGAAGGTATTGGTTTTGCCATTCCAAGTAATGAAGTTGTGACAATTATTAACCAGTTAATTAAGAATGGTAAAATAACTCGTCCATCACTCGGAATTAGTATGGTGGATCTTAGTAATGTTACTTCTGATCAACAGCAATCAGTCTTAAAACTACCAACAAGCGTAAGCAAAGGGGTAGTGATTATAGATGTGAATAGTGGTTCAGTTGCTGATACTGCTGGATTGAAAAAATATGATGTCATTACAAAACTTGGTGACACTCAAGTTACAGATGCGGGTTCATTAAAGGCAGCCTTATATAAATACAAGGTTGGACAAAACGCTAAAGTCACTTATTACCGTGATGGTCAACGGCACACCGCAACTTTGCATTTAACAAAGAGTGCTGATACAACATCAACTGATGACTCACAACAAGATAATAATTAATGAATTGGGACTGTGACATAAGCCAAATTACTTTCATAAAAGACAAATGGCGCAGTACACCAATGGCCTCCAATGCCCGGTAAAACCGAACGTTGGAGGCCTATTGTTGCTTGCGGGGGCTCGAAAAACGAAGTCACGAGTGACTTCTGTCTCGCTCCCTTTTCATTAAAAGCCTCTTATATTAAAAGGGGTATAATATTAGTTATCAATATAAAGGATGGTGGGTAAAATGAATAATCCACGGTTTAAATACCCAGATACAAAGGCATATGAATTTGTAGTACATCGTTTAGAAGAACGCGGAGTAAACTTAGAAGAGCTTGCGAAGATTGTGTATGAGACACAAAAGGGCTTTGAACCAGATTTGACGTTGGAAATATGTCAAAAATTTTTAATTGATACGATGCATAAGCGTGAATTATTAAATAGTGCAATGGTAGCACTTGAACTTGATCGGTTAACCGAAGAAGGAAAAGTAGATGAACCCCTAGCAGGTATTATAAGAAATGATGCTGGGGTGTTTGGGGTAGATGAAACCCTAGCTTTACAAATTGCTAATATTTATGGAACAATTGGGACGACAAACTTTGGTTACTTTGACCGGGTTAAGAGTGGGATTATTGCCAAATTTGACCATGATAAGGTTCATGTAAATACATTTATTGACGATATTCTCGCGGCGATTGTGGCGGCTGTTTGCGGAAAGATTGCCCACCAGTACGCTTGATTAAAAAAATCTCATTGACTTTTAAATAATTTATCATTAAAATGAACGTAATTCGTTTAGAGGAGTAAAGCAAATGAGTTATCAAACTTTACAATTAAATCATAGTTGGCAAAGCCGGTAACTCAGGGATAGCTGTAGTACAGATATGACCTGGGTTTATTCGCAGATTATATCTGTACCGGCTACTTTATCATGTACAAATAAGGGCCTGTACGGATTCCACGTACGGGCTTTTTCTATTTCACTGGATAAATAGTGGGAGTTCCGAAACGTGGAGCTCTTTTTTATTTTGAAAGGTGGAGATAGGGATGAAACGAATTATGGGCTATATTATTATTGGAATTGTTGTGATTGGTGGTTATTTTGGACTTTTAAGGCTTCATCAACAGACAACAAAGCCAGTGGTAGGAATTTTAACGATGATGCATCATCCAGCATTAGATCAGATTCAAAAAGGGGTCGTTGCCGGATTAGCAGAAGAAGGATACCGAAACGGCAAGAACATCAAAATTGAATACCAGAATGCCAATGGTGATCAGGGAAACTTAAATACTATGGCGAATAAATTAGTGAATGATCATGCGAAAGTAATCGTTGGTATTACCACCCCAGCTTGCCAAGCACTTGCTAATGCGACCAAGGATATTCCAATTGTGATGGGGGGAATTGGTGATCCGGTTGGTGCCGGATTAGTAAAGAATGAAAAACACCCAGAAGGAAACGTTACCGGGGTTCATGATGTAAATCCGAGTGAACAGCAGATTGCCTTAGTAAAGAAATTTATACCAAACATAAAGACCCTGGGAGTAATCTACACATCGAGCGATACCTCTTCTGAAAGTCAGTACCGAACAATGGTAAAAGCAGCGCATAAATTACATGTAAACTTAAAAACTTATACAATTGCGAATGCTAATGAACTTAATCAGACTTCACAAACAATGTTGAGTAAAGTAGACGCGGTCATTGTTCCTAGTGACAATACAATTGCCGGATCAATGGGAGTATTGGTGAAAAATGCGGATGCGGTCAATAAGCCTGTTTTCCCTAGTGCTGATACAATGGTAAAAGATGGTGGAGTAGCTTCGATTAGTCTTAGCCAATACGGGCAAGGAAAAGCAGCCGGAAAAATGGCAGCACATATTTTGAAAGGTGAAAAGCCAGGACAGATGGCAGTTAATAATTACCATCATGGAGAACCGGTTCTTAATTTAATGCAGACACGTAAGTTAGGAATAAAAGTTCCAGCAGATTTTCAACGAGAAGCAGAACAACATGGAACAGTTTTTAAGTAAGATAGTGGGAAAATTCCGAATAATAAGAAAAATTGAAGAAGCTAATATTCGCTAGGTAACATTCCGTTGTATATTTGCCACAGATTGTGTTGTAAATCGTTAGAAATACGTTAAAATAATAATGTGAAATTGCTTGTGGATAAGTCGGTGGATAACTAACAGTAAATTTAAAGTAATTTTATAAATGTTGGTATATCAATAAAATTTATTGTTCAAAAATTATCCACAAGTTGAATGTGTGTTTGTGGATAAGTGGAATTCTTTGTGTGATCTCCGTAATATCTCTTACGGGCGCAAGGAATAGCTAAGTTGTTACTGAACGATTGTTCCTGTAGATAACTGTGGATAAGTAATTTTTAAGAAAACGCTTTTTCAACAAAAAATTAACCGAACATTCGGGAAAAGTAAAAAAATCTACACTGTCTTGTGGATAACTTTGTGGATAAACTGTGGAAGGTAGTGGATATCTTGAATATAAAAATTATTGGTGTGGGTAAGTTAAAAGAAAAGTATTTTAAAGCGGGAATTGCTGAATATGCTAAACGACTTGGACGTTATTGTAAATTTGAAATTGTTGAGGTTCCTGATGAAAAAGCACCTGAATCTTTAAGCCAAGCAGAAATGGATGAGGTAATGGCAAAGGAGGGGGAACGGATTCTTGATAAAATCAAAGATCGCGAATATGTGTATGCTTTAGCGATTAAAGGTAAAGAGCGTTCTTCTGAAGAGTTTGCAAAAGAGATCAATAAATTAACAACTTATGGTCACAGTGATATTACTTTTGTGATCGGGGGTTCGTTAGGCTTAAGTCCAGCAGTATTAAAACGGGCAGATGCTCAAATCTCGTTTGGGCGTTTTACCTTGCCTCATCAATTAATGCGTTTAGTTTTAAGTGAACAAATTTATCGTGCTTTTACCATCATCAATGGCCTTCCATATCATAAATAAAGAATTTCTTGAGTTTTGTTTAGATTATTATTTATCGTTGTTAACGATGGTATAGTAGTAAATATAAAGTGTAATGGCATAAGAATTAAAGGATTTGATTTAAGATAGGCATACGAGGTTATCAAGTAATTCTTTTAGGAGTAATGGCAGGAATATGCACTTTAGTGATGCAAGGAAAAGCAAGTGCAATGATAGTGAATGAAGCACGGCTGACATTACCTAATGAAAAAAGAATTGAGTATGATGAATTTGAACGGTACCAGTTTCGGGCAAAACAGTTACGAACTTGGTGGCAGTTCAAGCGACCGAAATATAAAATTGATTGGTCATTTTATCATAAGAAACGAGGATACTGGGATTAGCTCAGGTCCTCGTTTTTCTTTTAACTTTTCAAAAAAGCTATTAAAATGAAGATATTAAAAGGAGGCAATGATAATGAAAAAAGTTGGGATTATAGTCGGCAGCGTTCGTCCAAATCGGCGAAGCATGCAAGTAGCAAACTGGTTAAAAGTTCAATTAAAGAAAAGTACAAAGGTGCAATTTGACATCATCGACCTAAAAGAAGTTAATTTACCGATGATGGATGAACCTAAAATTCCTTATTTGGGTTTATATGTTCACGAAAAAACGCGTAAATGGAGCGAGTTAGTACAAAGCTATGATGGTTTTGTGTTTGTTTTTCCGCAATACAATTGGGGCTATCCGGCAGTTTTGAAAAATGCGATTGATTACTTAGGAAAAGAATGGCAAGGGAAGCCGGTTAGTTTAGTAACATTCGGTGGACATGGCGGCTCGCAAGCACAAATCGCGATGAAATTAGTCGTAACCGGCTTAAAGATGGCGGCGCTTCCTGTTGATTTACAAATTAACTTGCTGCCAGATGATTCAACTGCAACCGCTGATCGGAAGTTGAATACTTATAATACGCAAGCAGCGTTATTAAAGACTGCCTTTGAAAATGAATTAAGCTAATTTGTGATTAAAGTAGCAAATTATTGTGGGACATTAATATAAAATTGATTCAATTTGTGAATATTATGACAAACATCGTGATATTGTAGCAGATTAGGCAAGATTATTATTACAAATTGGGCGATAATGAATAAAAAATCAAAATGTTTCTATTGCAAAACTAAAACGCTTGCATGATAATGGAATCGTATTCAAATGCCATGAGGAGGGTATTTTTAATGAATAGACAATTTGATTTCTTAATGCCAAGTGTGAACTTCTTTGGTCCTGGTGTTATTGCTAAAATTGGTGATCGTGCAAAGATGCTCAATATGCACAAACCATTGATTGTTACTACTGAAGGTTTATCCAAGATTGACAATGGTCCTGTAAAGCAAACCGTTGCTTCATTGGAAAAGGCTGGCGTTGACTATGCCGTATTTACTGGCGCTGAACCTAACCCTAAGATCCGGAATGTTCAAGCTGGTAAAAAGATGTACCAAGATGAAAACTGTGACTCAATTATTACTGTTGGTGGGGGTTCTGCTCACGACTGTGGTAAGGGTATTGGTATTGTTTTAACTAACGGTGATGACATTTCCAAGCTTGCCGGAATTGAAACATTGAAGAATCCACTTCCACCATTGATGGCTGTTAACACTACTGCCGGAACTGGTTCTGAATTAACTCGTCACGCTGTTATTACTAACGAAAAGACTCATTTGAAGTTTGTTGTTGTTTCATGGCGTAACATTCCATTGGTATCATTCAACGATCCAATGTTGATGCTTGATATTCCAAAAGACATTACCGCTGCTACTGGTTGTGATGCTTTTGTTCAGGCTATTGAACCATACGTTTCTGTTGACCATAACCCAATTACTGATAGTCAATGTAAAGAAGCTATTCAATTAATTCAAACTGCTTTACCAGAAGTAGTTGCTAATGGTCACAATATTGAAGCACGGACTAAGATGGTTGAAGCTGAAATGCTTGCCGGAATGGCCTTCAATAATGCCAACTTAGGCTATGTTCACGCAATGGCTCACCAACTCGGTGGTCAATATGATGCTCCTCATGGTGTTTGCTGTGCCTTGCTCTTGACCACTGTTGAAGAATATAACTTAATCGCATGTCCAGAGCGGTTTGCTGAATTGGCTAAGGTAATGGGCTTTGACACTACTGGTCTTACCCTTTACGAAGCAGCACAAAAGTCAATTGACGGTATGCGTGAAATGTGCCGGCTTGTTGGTATTCCATCATCAATCAAGGAAATTGGTGCTAAGCCAGAAGACTTTGAAATGATGGCCAAGAATGCCCTCAAGGATGGTAATGCCTTCTCTAACCCACGTAAGGGTACTGTTGAAGATATTGTAAAGCTTTATCAAAAGGCTTACGATGGCATCTACTAATAATTAAATAAACACAAAGAGGCTGGAAATCAGCTCAGTCTCTTTACTGTTTTACGTATTAAACTGCCAGCCAACCTTACGGAGGTGGGACTATGAACTAGCCAAGCTAATTCTGTCCCCCTCTTTTTTTGTCTACTTTTAATTCTTAATATTTTGAATTTTTTTCACAAAGTTACTTGCAAGCGTATTCTTTTGAAACTATAATAAAAATTATTCTAAGAGAGAATAAGAGGAAAAGAGAAAATGATATATTTACTTGCTTTAATTCCAGCAATTGGTTGGGGTGCGATGCCATTAATTACTGGTAAAATTGGTGGTTCACCAGTTAATCAAATGTTTGGAATCGGTGCTGGAGCTTCAATTGTGGGAATTATTGCATATTTGATAACAAAACCAACCGTCAGTGTAACTGCTTTTTGGTTCTCGCTAGCGATCGGTTGTTTATGGACAATTGGACAGGTTGGTCAGTTCATCTCGTTTAAACATATGGGAGTTTCAAATACGATGCCCCTTTCTTCAGCATTTGTGTTAGTTATGACGTCGTTTGTCGGCATCTTTTTCTTTGATGAATGGCAAGGAGCCAGAGCATTAAGTATTGGGTTGACAGCGTGTGTAGTTGTAATTATTGGGGCTGTTTTAACCTCGATTTCGGACGGAACATCGGATAAAAAGGTTTCGACTAAGTGGGTATTATTTTTATTAGTAACAACAATTGGTTACTGTGCTTATTCGATTTTTCCTAAAATGCCACAGGTTGCTCATGAAAGTAGTCAGGGTATTTTCCTACCAGAAGTATTAGGAATTTTACTTGGTTCAGTAATTTATACTATTTGTTCGGGTAACGCTAAAGCATTTAAGCAAAAAGAACAATACTTAAATATTTTAGGAGGACTTTCATGGGGGATTGGTAACTTTGCCTATGTTTTTGTTGGTAAAGCTCTTGGAGTAGTGACTGCTTCAATTTTTGGTCAAATGAATGTTATTATTTCAACATTTGGTGGTATCCTACTTTTGCATGAAACCAAGACCAAGCGAGAAATGATATATACAGTAGTTGGAATTATCCTAATTGTAATTGGTAGTATTTTAACAGTAATTGCTAATTAATTATTGAAGATTTTAGGTAATATCAATAAATGAGAGAGGAAACGCGCAAAATCAGCTTTTTAACCGATTTTACGCGTTTTTTTAGTCTTATATTATTTCCCAGGTTATATTGTGCTATTTCTTATCAAGTAGATCAAACCTAATTTGTCCAAGTTGTAATTTTTCAGGTTGTTTAGCCCCGTTGAAAATCAGTTTAAATAATCGATTTTCAACGCCAGCCTTGAAAACAAGTTGTTTATCGCCAATATTAATTGTATAGGTGTCACCTTCACTTACTACTTCTGCCTGCAAGAGGGCTGACCATTGTTTAGCAGCCTCTTCTGGATCACTAACATTAAAGATTGCTTGCTTAACAAAAAGGTCACCTGCCGGATGGAATTTAATTAAGCCCTGTTTCTTGAGGTCTTCCCGGCGTTGATCATCGTTGTTGCCCCATTGAATAAAGAATGGTGCAGGTAAATGGTTAACAAGTTCATCATTGACATAGAAAATCTTCCATTGAATAAGTTTACCGGCAGGATCCACGCGCTTTCCATCAGTAATATCACCAACATTAAGCCCCAGACCCTCTAATCGCTGGTGAGTTTCTTCAATATTGTCAGTCTGAATGGCAATTGTTGTGATGCGCTGAATACCAGCAAAATAATCTTCAACGGCATCATGAATTGCTGAGTTATTTTCATATGGGAATGCCTTAGCTTTTTCCTTATTAGCGATGGTTAAGAGCTCAATGTAATTAAGGCCAAAATAATCTAGTGCATTTTTTGTTCCCCAATATTCGTGATGTCCACCAGGGGTAAAGGCTAAACCTTTAGAGTTGAAGTAATCAATTGCATCTTGAAGGTTAGTTACATCAACCATTGTATGATCCCAATTTAACGTTTCTGTCATTTTAATCACCCTTGTTCTGTTTGCCTAATTCCTTTGTTCGTTTAACAGCAGCAAGGACAGCATTTTCAATTCCCGCTGAAAAAGTGCTTTTATCTAGTTCATGCTGGGCGGTGATACCCACTCCGCCAGCAGAATTATTAATATCAAGTAATTCGGCAGGGTGTTTACCACTTTGTTCTACAAATGCAGCGGCTGCGCGTAGATTCTCAAGAGCAAGTTTGTTTGCTTGTTGGCGAGGCATTCCGGCAAGCACACCTGCGTTTGTAAAACTAATTAGAAAGTTATAGATATAGTTTGGTCCAGCCACGCCATATCCAGTAAATACATCTAGCAAGGATTCATCAATGTAATCGACTTTTCCAAAACTATTTAGAAAGTCTTCAATGACAGTTTGATTAGCTCGATTGTTTTTAACGACGCCGCTATAACCCATGGCAACATCAGTCAAGGTATTGGGGATGATCCGTGTAATTGCAAAAAGATCTTCCTGAGATGAAAGTTGTGCAACTGTTACGCCGGCAATAATTGAAAGCACGTCCTTTTGGTAGTGGTGGGCGACAAGTTCTTTCATGATCTCTTGCCAGTTATCTTGTGGACGCACTCCCAGAATAACAAGATCAGCATTCTCAACAGCCGTCCAATCAGGTTGTTGACTTGCTTGAATATGATAAGTATCAGTCAAATAATTAACTCGATCGCTCGAAATATCTGTTATCCCAGTTGTTTCAGGAGTAATTACTTTTTTCTTCAGTGCAGCCCGCAGCATTGCTTCCACCATTTGACCACCACCAAATGAGTAAATCTTAAGTGTCATTGAAACATCATCCTTTCTATATGTACCTAACCTAATCGTAGCGTATTTCAAACTAAGACGCTAATTTAAACACTTCTTTCAAAAAAATAAATTCACAAATTGGTCTACTTGAAATTAAATTAACAAGAAAGCGTTTGCTGTATAATAAAATTGTTAGTTAGAAATATAATAAAAGGGCTTTTATTTGTTAAAAAACAAACTTTTCAATATGAGATAATTGGATTTTTACGGAGTAATATTAGTTGAATTGGTCTATTAAATAGTTGTAAAATGTAAGCGTTTATTTAAGGGGGAACCATTATGGCATATCAAAGTATCAATCCATTTACGAACCAAGTAGAAAAAACGTTTGAAAATACAACTGATGAAGAATTAGAACAAACATTAACTACGGCGCATCAATTATATTTAGATTGGCGGAAGTATAATGACCTTGAAGAACGGAAACGGCAAATTTTAAAGTTAGGTCAAATATTACGTGAACGGCGTGTTGAATATGCGACAGTTATGAGTAAGGAAATGGGAAAATTAATTAGCGAAGCAGAAGGCGAGGTTGACCTTTGTGCTTCTTTCTGTGATTATTATGCAGCCCATGCAGATGAATTTCTGCAACCAAAAATTATTGCGACAACGAGTGGACGCGCCAAAGTTTTGAAGCAATCATTAGGAATTTTAGTTGCAGTTGAACCTTGGAATTTCCCATTCTATCAAATTGCCCGGGTATTTATTCCCAACTTTATTGCAGGAAACCCCATGATCTTGAAGGATGCGTCGAATTGTCCAGCATCCGCCCAAGCATTTAACGATGCCGTTAAGGAAGCTGGTGCGCCAGCCGGCAGTTTAACTAATTTATTCCTTTCATATGACCAAGTAAATAAGGCAATTGCTGATAAGCGGGTAGCCGGCGTTTGTCTTACTGGTTCTGAACGTGGTGGTGCAACCGTTGCTAAAGAGGCTGGTGCTAATTTGAAGAAGAGCACTTTGGAACTTGGTGGTAATGATGCCTTTATTATCTTAGACGATGCAGATTGGGATCTTGTCGAAAAAGTTGCCCCGGCAGCCCGTCTGTATAATGCTGGACAAGTATGTACATCATCAAAACGTTTTATTGTCCTTGAAAAGGATTATGATTGTTTCTTAAAGATGATGAAAGATGCGTTCTCGAAAGTTAAAATGGGTGATCCCCTTGATCCATTAACAACTCTGGCACCATTATCATCTAAGAAAGCAAAAGAAAAGCTCCAACAGCAAGTCGCAACAGCAGTAGAAAATGGGGCCAAAGTTTACTATGGTAATAAGCCGGTTGACATGGAAGGTCAATTCTTTATGCCAACGATCTTAACTGATATCACTCCAGATAACCCAATATTTGATACGGAAATGTTTGGGCCAGTGGCTTCGGTTTATAAGGTTAGTTCCGAAGAGGAAGCAATCGAACTGGCTAATAATTCAAGCTATGGGTTAGGAAACACTATCTTTAGCAATGATTCCGAACATGCGGAACGAGTAGCAGCGAAGATCGAAACTGGAATGAGTTGGATTAATGCCGGCTGGGCTTCATTACCAGAATTACCATTTGGTGGTGTTAAGAATTCAGGTTACGGTCGTGAACTCAGCAGTTACGGAATTGATGAATTTACTAACAAACATCTAATTTACGAAGCACGACAATAAAAATTAATCAAACAACGCAAATAAAGGGATCGCAAGTTTGGATTGCGGTCCCTTTATTATTACCTGGGAAATTATTGAATTCTTTTCAATACAATCTTGCAATATTATCTCACTGCTTATATACTCAGTTGCATAAGTAATCAACCACAAAATTGCTATTTGGAGGAACATTCATATGACTGCGAAAAGAAACAGCCATCATAAATCTCGATTACGACAATTATTTGCAACACGTCGACGTCGGTGGATTGGCATCGGTGGCCTAATTGTAATTATAATTCTTGTATTAGTTTCAATTCGACATGCAAGTGAGGAAAAAGCAACAGAAAAAAATGAATATAATATCCTACGGGTTACTGAGCAATCAGATTTTAATCTGACAGGAAAGATCGAACCAGTCCAGACGCAAACACTAACCCTGCCATCTGGTACCCTGCAAAATCTTAATGTGAAAAATGGGGATCACGTTGCGCAAGGAGAAGCACTTTTGACCATGCATAATGATAGTACACAAGATAGTGTTACTGAACTGCAGGGGGACCTTAGTAAAAGTCAACGAACAATGAATGCTCAACAACAGACAATCAATAATTTACGCCAACAGTTGAATGGGATGGGGCAAGGTGATGAAGGATACAATGATCTGCGCAATCAGCTTACCGAGGCACAAAATGCATATGCAGACGCACAAGCAAGTGTTGCTGCTACTCAACAACGGCTTAACACCGCTTCAAGCAAGGTTAATCAAACATTAACAGCACCTTTTGCTGGTTATGTTACGGTTGATCAATCAAAGCAAAATGCTCCTGTAATTACCCTTTACTCGGATACGCTTCAATTTGTCGGTCAAATCTCGGAATATGATTATAGTAAACTTCATCAAAGTGCTGATCTAAAGGTAAAGGCCTTAGCAACAAATCGAACTGCTAATACTCAGGTAAGTTATCTTTCAACAATTCCAACTAAAAATAGTGGAAATAATACCAAATATGAAGTAACTGCTAATGTTAGTGCTAATAAATTTATGGCGGGGCAGACAGCAAAAGCTTCTATTAAACAAGATGGGGTCCAGATTTCCAAATCAGCTGTTCGTCATGGGAAGGTATTTGTTGTTGATTCAGACAACCGAGTTCGCGAGACAGATGTTAGTGGCCGGGCAGTCAACAGCTCTTATATTGTGACTGATGGCGTTGATGCTGGTGATCGGATTGTGACTAACCCTAACAGTAAGTTGAAAAATAATGCAAAGGTTGATTAATATGATCAAGCTAAAGAACATTAATAAATATTACCGTCAAGGTAGCCAACGTTTTCATGTTCTCCATGATATTAATGTTGACATTGAGCAAGGCGAATTAGTAGCAATTATCGGTGAATCTGGGTCAGGGAAATCAACTTTGATTAATATTGTGGGCTTTCTTGATGATGATTTTGAGGGAACATACTTCTACCAAAATCACCCAATCCATGATTATTCGCGAAAGCAGTTTTCAAATTTACGAAATCAAAATGTCGGTTTTGTTTTTCAAAATTTCAAACTGCTACGTGGGTCAACCGTTGCAGATAATGTTGGATTACCCTTGCTATATGCAGGAAAACGACGCCGTGAAATTGGCGAACGGGTTTCTGAAGTCTTAGAGCAAGTTGGTTTAGCCGGATATGAAGATCAATTCCCTAAAAACATGTCTGGTGGTCAACAACAAAGAGTATCTATTGCCCGGGCAATATCAACGAACCCGAAATTTTTAATTGCTGACGAACCAACGGGAGCGCTTGATACGGAAACAAGCCAAGAAGTTATGAATCTTTTTAAGCGATTGAATCACGAAGAAGGAACAACGATTATTATGGTTACCCATGATCCTCATGTCGCTGAACAATGTGACCGAATAATTAAAATTATTGATGGTCGAATTGTGAGTGACAGTAAAGGCGGTGAATATCATGCAGACAATTGAGTTGATCAAATCAGCTATCCAGTCATTAAAAGCGAATAAAAAGCGGAGTTTCCTAACGATTATTGGAATTATGATTGGTATTGCTGCAGTTATTGCTATCCTTGGAATTGGGGACGGGATTACGAAAACGATGTATGATAAGTTCGGTAATAATGCTAAGCAAGGCCAGCAAACGATTGAAATCGTCTATAATCCTGATAATGTTAATTCGACCGTCAATGGATTCACTCAGGAACAAGTTGCTGATATTAATACTCAATTTGGTGGTGAAATTAAAAAAGCTGAGATTGAGCAGGAATCAGATAATCTGTCAACACATGCAGATATTGGTGATGCGACTAAATCAGTGACATTAAGCTTATTAAAGAAGCCAACCCGTGACGTGAAATTCATTGCAGGGCATAACTTTAGTAAACGGACTTTTGAACTCGGGGATACGAATGCCTTGATGAGTGAAAAAGTAGCTAGACGGCAATATGGTTCAGCACAAAATGCGCTTGGCACAACTGTAACAGTAAATAATGTCACCTATAAAGTTACGGGAGTATATAAGTCACAGGCACAGTTCACGGATGATGGAAATCAAAACTCATATGGTGTTGATTTATTATTACCGAAAAAAGTTTACTATCAAGGAGATAGTGCAAAAGAAGGGAATACACTTAAATTAACCTTTAGCCAAGGTGTAAATGCCAGTGCTATTTCCCGCAGAGTCGCAAAATACTTAAAAAATAATAGTTCGGCAGCGACCCAAGGATCCTATCAATACCTAGACATGGAAAAAGCCCTTAAGCAATTCTCTTCTCAAATGAGTATCATTACTACTTTCATTAGTTTTATTGCGGCGATTTCTCTTTTCATTGCCGGAATTGGGGTAATGAACATGATGTATATTTCAGTTTCTGAGCGGACACAAGAAATCGGAATTCGCTTAGCTGTGGGGGCCACACCATTTAACATCATGATGCAATTTTTAGTGGAAGCAGTAATTCTTACCATGACAGGTGGATTATTAGGCTTTTTAGGTGGTGCAGGATTGGCGCACTTACTAGCACCGCTTTTATCAAGTGCGATTGGTGGTGGTGGCATTCATATTCACGCTCATATTTCACTTAATGCTTTCTTATTGGCATTTGGAACATCGGCAGCTGTTGGGTTGATTTTTGGGATCTTACCGGCACGCCAAGCAGCTAATAAGAATTTGATCGATATCTTGAGATAAAAAAATCCTCAGTTTTTTGCTGAGGATTTTTTTACGAATTCTGTAGAAAACACTACGAATCCTGCAAAACGTAAAAACTATTAAATTATCGAGTATAATAAAAAGATAAATTAAAGTTAAATATTAGGAGATAGGAAAAGATGAGTAAAAATAGGGGTAAATTAACGGTTATTTCATTGCTAGTTGTAATTATTGTGGTATGTGGGGTATATATATTATTACACCCATCTTCATCAAAGAAGGTTGCTAGTGAAAGGGCTACTAAGACAGAGACGATTACAAGTAGCTCATCTAAAAAAACATAAAGCAGCCAAAGAAGATAGTTCAGATAAAGTTAAAGATGATGACTCTGATGATTCGTCTTCAGTGGCTGATACTAATGATAGCGAGGCAACTTCTGCATCTACCGCAGCAACCAGTGGTAATCAAACAGCCCAACCTGCACAAAGTCAAAATACAACCCAAGCAACGGCGGTAAGTAATTCTGGTCAAACTGCTAGTCCTAAAGCTACTACTAATAACTATAAAGGAAACCGCAGTGTCGCCAACACAAATAACCGGCGGACAGTAAGCCGAAAGACAACCCAAACTGTATCAACTCAACAACCTGTAACAGTGGAAGATGGGATGAACTTTAGCTACCGGGCTGCGTAAAAAGCGGGCGTGATTGATAATAATACATCTGTTGAAGAGTTTTACAAAAATGCCAAGGAAGGTAATGGTTCTGTAACCTACAAGGGCCAAACTATTTACTACAAAGCTAAGGGTAATAATCAATATCAAGTTACAACTGCTAAATAGTTTAGTTACTAAAAAGTGTCCGGTGTTTTTGCCAGACGCTTTTTTAGTAAAAATACTATGAAAAATGTAAAATATACTAATTGTTTACGCTTTAGTATATAATGAATGAGCGTAATGAATATGTTTACTAAGTGATCATTCAGTATAGAAATTATACTTAAAGATTTGGATGTTATGGGAGTACTTTTATGCAAAAACTATCTATTAAACAACTAATAATAATTACATTGTGCTTATTAGTGCTGGTGGTTGGCTGCATGACTATTCACCAGCGTCGTCATTTTAATAAGAACGTTAAGATTGATAATGTGTCGGTTGGTGGATTGACTGCTAAACAAGCATTAAAGAAGTTACAAGATAATCCACAATCGCCAAAAATTTATGTTAACAATGAGTTAGTATTTACGGATAAGCAATCAGTAGCAAAGTTTAGTAGTGCTGACGAACAAAAAATTAAAAATGCATTACATAGTCAGTATACTTTCTTCCCATCATCTAAGGCAAAGAACATTGCGATTAAGCCTCAAAATGTTAATCAAGATGAAGTATCAAAGATTGATCAAGCAGTCAGTCAAAAGGTAACAGAATTAAATAATGGTCGAAAAGCTCCTGTTGATGCTTACGCTGTATACGAAAATGGCCGAGTACAAGTAAAACCAGCAGTTGGTGGTACTCAATACAGTTTAGATGGTTTGCATAATAAAGTTGAGAATGAGATTGCTGGCGGAACTATTTACTTGAGGCCAGTATACAAAGCTCCGCTTTCTGCAAATAGTAAAACTGTTCAGAATGAAAAAGCAAAGCTCGAAGAATTATCAAAACGATCTGTAACATACCAAGTACAAAACAAAAAGTACCAATTAAATTGTGGTGAGATTATTACCAGAGCAACATATCAAAATGGAAAATATCACTTTAACACTGGAGCAGCTAATTCAAAGATTGATGAAATTAATAATACCCAAGCAACTCTTGGCAAATCATTTGAATTCAAAACACATGATGGATCAGTGATCAAAACAACAGATGCTGGCTCGTATGGTTGGAAGATCAGTAAAAAACAAGCTGGAAAGACTCTTACGAATGCATTGGTTGCAAATAAGCAAACAGTAAACGCCAAAAATGATATCTATGGTAAAGGTTATAATCAACAAGGAACTGGGTATAATACTACAAGCAACAATGGTATAGGGGACACTTACGCCGAAGTTTCACTAGCCGACCAACATGCCTGGTTTTATAAAGATGGTAAGTGTGTTCTTAGTACTGATATTGTTAGTGGGACGAATGATAAAGGAAATGAGACGCCAAAAGGTGTCTGGTATATTATGTACCAGCAAACACCGTCTATCCTTCGAGGCCTTAACGATGATGGTTCGAAATATGCAAGTAAGGTCCAATATTGGTCACCATTTACTGATAGTGGATGTGGATTTCATGATGCAAGCTGGCGTCATGACTGGTCAAAACAAGCCTATCTCGCTAAAGGTGGCGGATCGCATGGATGTATCAATATGCATCCAGATGTTGCTGGTCAAGCCTTTCATGACTTACAGAAAAATGAGCCTGTAATTATCTACTAAAGGAGAATTTATTATGCGCCCAAGTGCTGAACGTTCAATAATGATTGCGGTTGTTTGTTTTATATTAACAATTATTATTTCATTCGCCTTGTCTGAGGGATGGATAAAGTAGGGATTTAACGATGGACTTAGAAAAGAAGAAAAATTTGGTAATTATTAATCTATTTTATATTGGATTGATTTTGATTTACTGCATTTTACATGCAGGACCGCTGAATTTAATGGTGTTTTTGGGTATGTTAGTGGTTGCAAATTTAATGGGGATGTTAATTAAATAATGGGTTAGAAAGTGATTGATTTAACTTTACCACAAGCATTCGTTTCGGACTTTTTAAATGTTTTTGAACTAATTATTATTTATAGATTAGTGACGGGTTATTTGAACAGGAAAATTATTTTAGTTGATTTCCTTGCAAGCTTAGTTATTATTTGCGTTCCTTTTCTAGAAGGTTCATTAGAGTTTCCATTAATAATGATACATTTGTGGCTATTTGATAGGAAACATGATCGTCAGCAAATTATATATAATAAACCCGTGGTGCTAGTTAATTTTTTCCTAGAGGAAAATGTCTAAACATGTTGGTAAATCAACAAAAAAATCTTATTTTTATGGTCTTAAAATTCATATGATCGGTACTAAGACTGGCTTTCCGATTACTTACTCAATCACGAATCCAGGTGTCCATGACGTGAAAGTGTTAGAGACTTTATCGGAAGAAGCGAATCTTCCCAATATCCTAGGGGACAAAGGATATATTAGCCATAAAATCCATGAAAAGCTTGCCCTTAAGGGCATTACTATATCCGTTCCGCCACGTAAAAACATGGATAAATCAGAAAAATTAGACCACAGCTTACTTGGAAAACAAAGAAAAATTAGGTTGTCAAAATTTCAACTCACGTTCTGTTAAAGGGCTAGAGAGTAAATTTGAAAGCATATTACTGGCTTACAGTGTTCTATTAAGTCGAGCACAACGACGTTTTGAAGGAACTTTGAGATATTCTTTAGGATATTAAAATTAACTAGCACCACGGGTGATTTATAGTATACTGTGTCAAAAGGAGGAGTTAGATGAACAATCAAATCACACTAGCGTATTTAGATCATGATGATCTAGATGCTTTACAAGTTGTAAGTGTTGTCAGTTTTTATGAATCGTTTATCGATGGCGCAGATCCACTTGATATGCAAGAATATTTACAGACACAATTGACAACTGAAATATTGGCAGTAGAATTGGCACAGTCAACCAGTAAATTTATTGGTATTAAGGATCATCAAATACTCATTGGTTATATGAAAGTCAATGATGAAAAAGATGCTATAGAGATTCAACGGCTCTATCTGCTCAAAGATTATCAAAACAAAGGGTTAGGGCAACGGTTACTCGATGAAGCGAATCGTTATGCTAAAACGAAACAAAAACGTTATTTACGTTTGGCTGTTTATGAAAAAAATCATGCAGCTATTCGTTTTTATGAACGTTATGGATTTAAAAAAATCGGGATCAAATATTTTCTTTTAGGAAAACAAGATCGTATTTGTCCGATTTTAGAAAAAGAAATCTAAAAAAACGTCCTCACTTTTGATGCTGAGGACGTTTTTTTAGACTGGTAATGGAACCATAATTCGCTTTCCTTTTTGATAAATCGATAATTCCGTCACACCTTTTGCTTTTAACAGAGCAAAAAGATCATCGAAATGAAAACGGAAATGTTCAAGGTAATGCCCATCTGATCCAACACTAAACAAGGTACCACCACGTGAAAGATATAAATCGATGACATATTCATATAACGCTAAATTGTCATACAAGTAAGCGCTCTTAGCATTTAATTCGAATGCCAATTTATTTTTGATTACTTGATCTAGAATCGGTAAAAACTGCGCTTCATATTGTTTAAATTCAGCAACGAATAGACCAAATACCCGAAAACCATAGTCAAAATGAGCAAAGACATCTGCTTCTATAACAACTAGGGCTTCTGAAAGTTGTGCAAAATACTGAGGAATCACAATAGCAGGATCCATATCTTTGACTTCGTCATCTAAATAATCAAATTGACCATTATGATGCACACTGAGTAATTTTAAATCGTAATCTTTATCGGCTAAATAGTCGATGATTCGATCCTTTTCAGAAGCGATGTAACCGATTTCGATGCCTTTTAAAACACGATTGCCAAAACGCTTATTTAAGCTATCGATTGTTTGACTGTACATTTCATAATCGGGGATATCATCGACTTTAGTAACAGGATTGGCTAAGTCAAAATGTTCAGTTGTCACGACGTAACCATCGTAGTTTGTTAAATAGTCCTCATTTCTTGGGAGTTTTGAGACTACTATATGCGTTTTTTTGTTGATTTACCAACATGTTTAGACATTTTCCTCTAGAAAAAAATTAACTAGCACCACGGGTAAAATAATATATTTTGATAGTAATGAAGTGAAAGTTACAGTAAGTTATCGGAAATTAAAGTTACTGACTAACTTTCTGGAAAATAAATAGGAGTGTCTTAGGCTGTGACGCTTAGGATACTCCTATTTTAATTTTATTTTTTAATGGTTAAGCTACTAAATAATGTATAGACTGAATAGATTAGAAAGGCACCGCTAACCAAAAAATCAATAGATGAGATAGGAAAAAGGAAAGAGATAAACCACAGAATAATGGTAAAAACTCCAAAATAGAAATCTAGGCTTCGATAGTATTTCCTGTTGAATTTATAAGACATTAATATCACTCCTTTTACTCTTTCATCTCTTTATTCCGATTTAATTATAATCCTAATGTTATCATTTTTGACATTTTGCAAAGTTCGTTTAATTTTTTGCAGAATGAACCAAATAAAATTTTATCTTTTATACTAACAATATAAAGAACGTTAACTTAATAGAAAGATGGTGTCGGCAATGAAAGTAAAGTTTAACCGTAATTTTTATACTGATCCTAGTTTTTATATCTATTTTATTGTTACATTCTTTTGGATTTTAGATATTTCGTATGCAAGCGATGTTTATGAAAAAAGTATCTGTATTGTTTTTACAGTTATTGGGATTTTTGCTACTATCAAGATTTTATTTAAAAAGTAAATGGCTGGGAAGAATTTTTTCTCCTCAGCCATTTTTTCAACTAATCAACTTTTACAAATCCATCTTGAACAAATTTCGTTCCGTAGGTCAGAGTGTTTTCCACGGGACACTTTGCGGCAACGTCAGCGAGGAACTTCTTGATGTCTTCATCAGACTCGCTGCTGCGAAGATGTGGTTGGTAACGGATCTCAGTAAACTTACGAACATTCTTGCCATCAGCAACATCTTCACGACCAAGATCACCCTCGATTGTTACCCAAAAAGCTCGTAAATCAAAGTTACGCTTTTTAGCTAATGCTTGGGCAGTGATTGCCTGGCAGGCACCAAATGATGCAAGGAGAATTTCTACTGGATTCATCCCCGTATTTGTACTTTCTGGTTCATCAAACGTAATTTCAAAGCCACGCGTGCCGGCGGAAACCTGCATCCCCGTTGTTGTCTTAGTTGCTGTTACTTTATATTTACTCATAGCCGTTCCCTCCTTTAATACCCATAGTGTAATCGAGACGATACTTTTGGTCAATGAGGGTGCTCAATCATAAGGTGATTTCATGTGGTGATTTTTCGCCATTAAGGATTGTCATCACATCATCAAGTGAAATATCCACCATATTTTTGACCGCTAAATTAGTAAAGAAGGCAATGTGAGGCGTAAGAATAACATTATCCATTTCGTGTAATTCTTTAACAAGGGGCTGATCATCAAGCCCTTTTTCTCGACGATTTGTGGCCGCCACCGTTTCTTCACCTTCAAAAGTATCAAGAGCGGCAGCTGCAATTGTTTCCTTTTTTAAGGCCGCAACTAAATCAGCTGTATTAATGACTGGACCACGGCTAGCATTGACCAAGCCGGCAGTTGGTTTCATCGTTGCAAAGTCGTTAGCAGTTACCAATCCCTTAGAAGTTGGGTTTAAATCGACATGGAGACTAACAACATCGGCTTGCTTTAGTAATTCTTCTTTAGAAACGAACTGGACAATTCCATTGAGGTCAGTGCGCGGATTTGTATCATATCCTAGAACGGTAGCACCTAATGCATGAAGAAGTTTTGCCAGGGTTCCGCCAATGCGTCCAACACCAATAATCCCAATCGTGGCAGTATGAATTTCAGTCGATTGTTCATCGCTAAACCAGCGGAAGTCATTTTCGGCGACTTGGTGGTCAAAGCGGTAAGTTTTCCGAAGTAACCGGAAAATCTGCATTAATGCAAACTCGGCGACACTCCGCGGTGAATATGCTGGTACATTGGTCACGACTAAGCCATTTTCGTTGGCCTTTTTGATGTCGACCATGTCAAAACCAGCTGTCCGCGTTGCAATTTGTTTGAGCCCATTGGTATGGAGCTTTTCATAAATATCAGCCGGAACTTTACTACGTTGCTGAATCACGAGTCCATCAACATCGGCCGTTAATTCAACAGCATCGTCAATCAATTTCGGCGTTGTGATGATTTCGATATTGTGTTCTTTTGCGTATTCGTTAATGGCGGTTTGTTCATCGTCCCGCACACTAGTCATCAAGATTTTTGTCATGTTAATCCTCCTTATTAATGAAGGATGCAATGTTATCAAGAGCTCCGGTTAGATTTTCCATACTGGTGGCGTAACTAATTCGAACATATCCTTGGCCGCCAGCTCCAAAGAAGGAACCAGGAATCACAGCAACTTTTCCTTCATTGGCAAGATCCGTCGCAAATTTAAGGTCATCATTACCATATTGTTCAGGAATCTTAGCAAAAACGTAGAAGGCTCCTTGAGGATTAATCAGCTCGAACCCTAATTTTTGGAGGTTATTAACAACAAAGTCTCGTCGTTGCTCATAAGCATCTTTCATTTCTTGAGTAGCTGTTTTTCCTTCGTCAGTACCAAATGCGGCTACTGCAGCGGCCATTGCTGGATTAGAAGCAGCAGTTACTAACATCGCGTGAATGGCACTGACTGCTTTCATCAATTCTTGCGGCCCAGCGATAAAACCAATTCGGTAACCTGTCATTGCATGTGACTTTGAGGCACCATTTAAAATTAGCGTTTGTTCGGGGATGTAATTAGCGATTGAAGTATGAGTAGCTCCGTAAACAAGTTCAGAGTAAATTTCATCTGCAATTACAATCAGGTTAGTTGATTTAACCGTATCGGCTAGTGCTTTAATTTGATCTTGGGTGTAAGTAACACCAGTTGGGTTGGAAGGGTAGTTAAGAACTAGTCCTTTTGCATTAGGATGTTCTTCTAGGACGCTTTGGAGTCTTGCGGGTGTGAGAATAAAATCATCGCTGCTTGTATCAACTTCAATCGGAATCCCACCAAGAATCTTTGTGACAGCTATATAGAAGGGGAAAGTTGGGGTTGGAATGATAATTTCGTCGCCAGGATTAATAATAGTAGAAAGAGAAGCGAAAATTCCCTCTGTTGCGCCAACTGTAACAGCAATTTCGTTTTCTGGATCGTATTCCATCTCGTAACGATCTTGCATGAAGTGAGCGATTGCTTGGCGTAGTGCTAAGGTCCCATTTCCCGGAGCATAGTGTGAATCATTGGCATTGATGCTATCGATTGCGGCCTGCTTCATTGCGGCTGGCACATTAAAGTCTGGTTCACCTAATGTTAGTTTAATGATGCCAGGGATTGTGCTGACTTGATAGTCAAATTCGCGGATCCCGCCAGGAGTTAGTTTAGCGAAATTATTGTTAAGACGATTAAGGATTTCTTTTTTAGTAGCTGGCATGATAAATTCCTCCTATATAATATGTAGATTTAGAAATAAAAGAAGCCCTGAATGCTATAGGAATAACATCCAGGGCTTCTTGATCAGATTGGAATGAGTATAAAAGAGGCTCTCGGATGTTTGGGGGTCATCCGGGAACATCACAATGACAAAATCACTGCTGGTTAGCGGACGGTAATCGCGCTAAACCAGAAGACATACGCTTGATTCAAGTGAATTGTCGCAGTGATCATCATTGTGTCCTCCTTTTGATTAACTGATTATTAATAATTCTAATTATTTTTTAATTTTTGTCAAGAGTTGATTGAGAAAAACTATTAATTACAAAATTATTTATTGATGACAAATGTAAATATAATAAAGTGTGAAAATGTTTGTGATTATTAGTTCGCCTTTAATTTAATATTAAATTTATATTCTACAATTTTTTTTATTTTTTTCGTGTCTTTTTTGTTGTCTTACTCCACAAATGTGATATAATATTAATCGTAAAGGAAGTGGGTAGCAATGCGGATCGACATCAAACATTATTTGGAAGTTAACCACTTGACTATTTATCAAGTTTCCAAGCGTTCCGGTTACGGCTACACGACTTTACACAAATCGTTTAACAAACCACAGTCTAGTTCGACCTCGCTTAACCTGCGTGATCTTGATGCCTTGGCTCGCGCTCAGGACAAGAGCATGTGGGAGGTCCTTAAAGAACTAGAAGAGCATTACCTCGAATGAGATTGTGGCTTTGCTGTAGCCACAGGAAGTTAAATGCGTTAACTTTTGACTTCTAGAATACTTAGACTACGAAACTTAGAAAACAAAATATTATATTTAATTGAGGAGGGATTGCATATGGCTCAAAACCCAATGAATCCATTTGACAACGACATGAATGACATCTTTAATCAATTAATGGGTGGCATGAATGGTTTCAATTCTGATAATCGGCGTTACCTAATCAATGGTCGTGAAGTAACACCAGAAGAATTTGCTGAATATCGTAGAACTGGTCAATTGCCAGGCGGTGCAAATCCTCAACAAGGTGGGCAACCTGGCCCTCAACCTAACGCAGGTAAGGACAGTATCTTACACAAGTTAGGTCGAAACTTAACTCAAGAAGCTCGTGAACATGAACTTGACCCTGTTATTGGTCGGAACAAGGAAATCCAAGAAACAGCTGAAATTTTAAGCCGGCGGACAAAGAACAACCCTGTATTAGTTGGGGACGCTGGTGTTGGTAAGACTGCTGTTGTTGAAGGATTAGCACAAGCAATTGTTTCCGGCGATGTACCAGCTGCTATCAAGGACAAGGAAATTATCAGTATCGATATTTCTGGCCTTGAAGCAGGTACTCAATACCGTGGTAGCTTTGAAGAAAACATGCAAAAGTTGGTTGATGAAGTCAAGAAGGCTGGAAATATCATCCTCTTCTTCGATGAAATTCACCAAATTATCGGTGCCGGTTCAACTGGTGATTCTAGTGGTTCCAAGGGTATGTCTGACATTATTAAGCCAGCATTATCCCGTGGTGAACTAACGGTTATCGGTGCAACTACTCAAGATGAATACCGGAACACTATTATGAAGGATGCTGCCTTAGCACGGCGGTTCAATTCTGTTACTGTTAATGCTCCAAGCAAGGCTGATACAGTTGCCATCCTTAAAGGTATCCGTGACTTGTACGAACGTCACCACAATGTAAAGTTACCAGATGACGTTCTCCAAGCTGCTGTTGATTACTCTGTTCAATACATGCCACAACGTGCATTACCTGACAAGGCTATCGACTTAATCGATATGACTGCTGCTCACTTAGCAGCAAAGCACCCTGCACGTGATGCTAAGGCAATTGAAAAAGATATCGAAGCAGAAGAAAAGAAGCAAAAAGTGGCTGCTAAGAAAGAAGATTACAAGGCTGCCCAAGATGCCAAGGAAAAGATTGCTGACTTGAAGAAGCAATTGAGTGAAAACTCTGAATCTGAAAAGGTTACTGCTACTCCAGAAGACGTTGCTAAGGCTGTAGAACAAATGACTGGTATTCCAGTTTCCAAGATTGGTGCTAGTGATGTTGAACGCTTAAAGGACATGGACAAGCGGCTTGAAGGCAAGGTTATTGGCCAAGACAAAGCTGTTGAAGCAGTTGCTCGTGCTATTCGTCGTAATCGCGCTGGATTTGACGAAGGCGATTCACCAATTGGTAGTTTCCTCTTCGTTGGACCTACTGGTGTTGGTAAGACTGAACTTGCTAAGCAACTAGCCCTTGATATGTTTGGTAGCAAGGATGACATTATTCGGTTAGATATGTCTGAATACTCTGACCGGACAGCCGTATCTAAGATGATCGGTGCTACTGCTGGTTATGTTGGTTACGAAGACAACGGTAATACCTTGACTGAAAAGGTTCGTCGTCACCCTTATTCAATTATTCTTCTTGATGAAATTGAAAAGGCTAATCCACAAGTTATTACCCTCTTGCTTCAAGTACTTGATGATGGTCGCTTAACTGATGGACAAGGTAACACTATTGACTTTAAGAATACTGTTATTATTGCTACATCAAATGCCGGCTACTCCAACGATGCTCCAGTTAAGATGGGCCGGAACGAAGATGAAGAAGACTTAATTAAGAAGTTGACTACTTACTTCCGTCCTGAATTCTTGAACCGGTTCAACGCTATTGTTGAATTCCACAGCTTGACTAAGGAAGACTTGAAGCAAATCGTTGACTTAATGCTTGCTGAAGTTAACCGGACATTGGCTAAGAAGGGCATGGATGTTAAGGTTACTGATACTGCAAAGCAATACCTTATTGATGAAGGTTACGATGAAGCCATGGGTGCTCGTCCTCTTCGTCGGGTTATCGAACGTGAAATCCGTGATAAGGTAACTGATTACTACCTTGACAACCTCGACGCAAAGAACCTTGTTGCTGAAATGAAAGATGGTCAACTCGTAATTGTTGATGCTAAGGACGCCTCAAAAGACGATAGTAAAGAATATACTTCACCATCTGAAAAGAAGGATGAAGAAAAAGACGATAAGAAGGAAGAAGACAAGAAGTCTGACGAAGATAAGAAAGACGAAAAGTAATTTTCCTTCATTAAATTAATAAAAAACGCATGGATTAACTCAACGAGGTTAGTTCGTGCGTTTTTTACATTTAAAAACTTGTTTCTTCTATAGAGTAACGGTGAATAGTGCTCCAGTTTAATTCATAGCCAATACCAGGGATAGTTGGCACATTGATTTTGCCATCGTTTAATTTAATTTCAGGATTAATAATGTCGTGAGCGAAGTAGCGCTGTGAGGCAGAAATATCATTTGGTAGGGTATAACCTGGAAGTGTAGCTGCCGCAATATCAACTGCACGCGCGACTCCTGATCCGAGCATTCCCCCGCACCAGCAGGCTATTTGATGAGCTTGCGCGAATGATTGAATTTTTTTAGCAATAGTTAGCCCACCAACCTTACTAATTTTAATATTAATTATTCTTCCACTTCCTAATTGCTCCATTGCTTGTGCATCTGCCAGGCTATTGATACTTTCATCGAGACAAAGCGGTGTGGCTAATTGTTGTTGAAGTTGGGCATGGTGAAGAAGATCATCTGCTTCGAGAGGTTGTTCAATCATTAAGAGGTTAAGTTCATCGAGACGTTTTAAGCGGTCAATATCTCTTAAACGATAAGCTGAATTAGCATCAGCCATTAGCATTAGATGAGGAAACTCATTACGGACTGATTTCAGATATTGGTAATCGGCACCAGGTTTAATTTTGACTTTTACACGCTGATAACCAGCTTTCACTGCCTGACGTACTTTAGTAACTAAAAGCTCGGGAGAAGGTTGGATTCCGATACTAATGCCTGCCAGTATCTCTTTTTTATTCCCATCAATTGATTTTGCGAGTGATTGATGGTTTCTTTTGGCGTATAAGTCCCACATAGCAGTATCGATTGCTGCTTTTGCCATATTATTTCTCCTAATACTCGTAAAGAGATCCTTCAATTCGGCAGGAGAAGTGAGTTCCTGATTAAGGATCATTGGAATAAGAGTGTTTTTGAGTAAAAGATAAGCACTATCTCTGAATTCTTCCGTATAAAAAGGGAAACTAAATGCGGAACATTCTCCGTATCCAGAATAACCATCTTCATCATTTAATACTAATAAGGTGAAATCTTTAGTTATCATTTGGCCGAAACTCGTTATAAATGGAGTCTGGAGTGGCAGATTTATCTTATAAAGGTGAGCAGTAGTGATTCTCACTTAGAGTCAGCTCCTTAAATAGTTTTTACTCCCTAGTTTGGAGTAAAGGGTAGGAATTGTAAATAGTAATATGCATAAAATGCTCGTAAAAGTAGGTGGAGGATTTAAAGTAAAAATAGGCAAAAAAACTCCTAAAATAGGGTAAAAAAAGGTTAATGATAAAGTTGACTTATCATATTATCTAAACATATGAAAAATGGAGTCGATTAAAGGATGCTCTTGTTAAATGTAAGTGTTTTAAGCGTTGTTATATCAAAGGTTTGATAAATTACCACTTGTTAAATAATGGGACGAAAAGGACGCAAAAAGCTCAAAAATAGTTGTTGCATCTTCTTACGAATGTCTTTTTTTGCAACATTTGTATCAAAGTGTAAGGCGGAAATTGAAGATATTTAGATGTTTGGGGTGATAAATAAAAGGCGATTTAATGATCTATAATTATCACAGGAACGGTTTTAAAATTTTTTAAGTTTTTTTGGAACTAAACGGGGTATTTAAATAACTAAAAAAGGCTTTGATAAAATTGTTGGTTGACTGATTGTGTGATTAGTTCATTATTGTTGATAAATAAGGGTTTCTTCTCGATATATAATTCTATTCGAGTGATTAATGAACAGTTGTTTCGTTGATAAGCAGAGCTACTTAACGGGTGAATAGTTAAAATGTGAAAATAACCGTTTGGAATTTTAAGTCGCTTGTAATCCCTAAAAACCTTGATATAGTAGGAACTGTTAAGTCATTAAGCAATAAACCTTGCATGAATAATTTATTTTCTTTTGAATATTTTTTCATAAACGGGGGTTTATTAAAATGAGAAATTCGAATACAAATAATTGGCGTTCAACTGCTTTGATTGCGGGGGCAATCTTGACAGTAGGTGTCGTTACCACCACTTCAACGACAGATGTACACGCTGATAATAGTCAAAACAATGCACAAGTAAGTAATGGCCAAGTTACTTACGACCAAGTTCGAGCAACTGCTGATCAGCAACTTGCACAATTGCAATCAGCTAATGATAGTAAAGAAGCTCAACAAGCTACGGCCAACGAGCAATCAATGCTGCGGATCTTGCACAAACCAACGCACAAATTGATCAATTAAAAGCTAGTCATGCTGCTCTAGAACAAGAACAAGCCGGTGCTATTGCACAAGTACAAGCTTCTACTGCTGCTTCTATTGAAGCACAAACTTCAGCTGCTAATGCTGAATACCAACAACAAATTAACGCACAACAACAAAACGAAGCCACTCAACGTGCAGCAAATGATCAACAGTACGCACAAGCTGTTAGTCAAGCTGCTGAAAATCAACAAGCTGTTGCTGATATCAATGCACAATATCAACAAGCTTTAAGTGATGCAGCTAATACGCAGACAAGCCAAGCACAGGCTGCTGCTAATAATTACAACTCAGCTGTTGCTAAGGAAAATGATACTTACCAAGGTAAGCTATCTGCTCAACAAGCAACTAATGCAGAAAATATTAAAAATGCTGAAGCATCTCTTGCATCCGTAACTGCTAATGCTAACAAGCCATATGAAGTCGCAACTACTAATGATGTTGCCGTTACTGGTCGAGTTGCTAAACCACAAACAGATGTTAAAGTTCCTGCTTATGTAACAAAATATGGAATTCATCTAGAAGTTCGTGGTTATAATGGTGCTATTCCTGTATCTGATTATACTTATCCTGAATTTGCTAATACTTATTATGGTGAATACCCTGATAGTGCTGTAATCACAAACAAGGCTGCTGAATCAACTCCACATGATATTTCAGAAATGCCATTAGACTTCCAACCAGGTCTATTAAGCTATGATGCTAAAAATGACCATTCAGAAAAAGTTTCTGCTGATGGTTTAACGGCTGACCAAGTTCAAGTATTACGGGCATTAGCTCTTTCATGGGAAAATGGTTTCCGTAACAATGTTTTCAAAAACTACCGTGAATTTTACAATGTGGTTAATAAGAATGATGGTTTTGTAAACGTTGCTCCAGTTGATTTAGTAAGTACTGACTTTACTGATAACATTGCAAATCAAGTTGTTGCTAACCGGACAAAGTACAATGTTGATAATAATAGCCATACTGTTAAAGACAGTGGAATGCCTACCGAAGCAACTTATAGTAGCATTATTAATAATGCCACCCAAAACTTGCAAAAGAGTTTAACAAGTGAATTTAATGGTAAGACAGTTTACACTGACGTTAATGAAAACTTAACTACTATGCAAGCTGGAACGCCAACTCTTCTAAATTACGCTATTAATCTCTACAACTCAATGCAGGGTATGTACTATGGGGAATTGGTAAACCCAACACACATCGGTGGACATGCAGTTAATCTTCTTCGTGCTGGTGTTCGCACTGTGGGAATTGGCTTCCAAAAGCTAACTGATGAAATGACTGCTAAGAATGGTTCAGGTGTTTCTGATCGCAAGAACCCATCATACGCTGTAACATTTGATCACATTGGATTTAACATTAACCATGATGCTAACTTAACTAAAGAAGTTCAAAATCGTAATGTATGGGGAACTTCAAGTGTTGATGCACAATTAAATACTATTAAGACTGCTCAATATCACGTTAATAAGGTACCAGGCACAAAGATGGTTACGCCAACTGCTACTGATGTGCAAAAAGCTACTGCTAGTGAACAACAAAAATTAGCTGATGTTAAGGCACAAGCACAACAATCTCTTGATGCATTAGCTAGTGCCCACCAAGCTAACTTAAATAAGCTTGAACAACAATATAATGATGCAAAGGCTCAAGTGAAAGCTAACTATGATGCTGCAGTTACTAAGGCAGCTAGTGTTCGTGATGCTGCTCTTAAGGCTACTGGAGCTGTTGATCTTCAAGCTTACAAGGCTCAATTAGACAGTGCCTACCAAAACTTAGTAAAGGCTGATCAAGTAGCTGCACAAAAGCTTGCTGCTGATCGTGACGCTAAGATCGCTAATATCAAGAAAACTGAAAATGCAAAGCTTGATGCTAAGATTAATGAACTTGTTCCAAGCATTGACCCACAAATCAAGCAATTGCAAGATCAACACCAAGCAGTTATTGCCCATGGTGATGCTGTTCTTGCTGAATTAAAGGCTGAAAACAAGGCTGCTTATAACAAACTTGCTGAACAATTCAACGTTCAATTAGCAGCTATTCAACAACGTGAAGATGCTAAGAGAGCTAATGAAGTTCGGTTAGCAAATAATACTGTTGTTCTTCCTTCAGCAGTGGAAGCAGCTAATGACGGTAATGTTGATACTGTTGCCTCCCCAACAGCTTCAAACCTTCTACAAGCTGAAACTACTGGACGTGTTCAAACTGTTTCAGTACCATCAATTGTAAAGACAGCTACACAAACACCTATTGCAGTTGCACCAGTTATTGCTACAGTAAATCATGCTGCTGAAAACACTGTTAAGAGTAATGAAAGTTCAGCTCCAGTTGTAACACAAACCGCTACAGTTGCTGCTACTACAAATAATGGTACACAAACATCGGTTGCTTCTACTGCTGATAACAAAGCCACTAAAGCAGACAACAGTGAGAAGTCAGTTGTAAGAGCTGATACTGTTGCTAAGAAGCAAACTCCTGCTAAGAAGAGTGAATCATCACAAAAGGTTGATCAATCTTCTATGTCAATTGTTGCTTTAGCTGCCACTGCATTACTTGGTACACTTGGTATCACTTACAGTTCAAAGAAGCGCCACAACTAATCCGAAACGATTAATAAATACAACAAAGAGGCTGGGAATATCCCAACCTCTTTGTTATTTTAAACTGTTATACTCTTTTGTATCTATAGTTTATCAATCAATGGTTGCATAAAATTATTATTGATTCGGGTAAGCTTATGATGGCTTCCTAAGTTTAGTTCATAGGCTAATCGTTCGGGATCATTTTGGTCATTAACTTTAATGATTCCTCGCTTCTTAAAGTTAAAATTTTCGGCAATATGCTGCATCGCTTTATTGCTGCGGTGAGTATCAACCCGAAAATTCTTAATTCCTTGCATTTGGCCAACTGTTAGCAAGTTAGAAAAGAGCAATTTACTAAGTCCTTGGCCCCGATAATTACTGCTGATAGCGACCCGGTGGATGGTAGCATAAGGCTCATCTGGTTGTTGCCACTGTCCCTGGGTAATGTTGCGGTAGGTGGGTTCTGGCGTAAGTTGAAGAGTCGCAGTAGCCACTACTTTATTATCATTAATTAATATCCAGTTTGTTTGCATCGCAATATCTTGAGTAAAGTTTTCCTGATTTGGATAACCGTTTTGCCATTGCGGACTGCCATTTTTCTTTAGAAGCTCTTTTGCATCATCAATTATTTTCATAATCGCCGGTAAATCTTGAAGCTGGGCGCGTCGTAAATATATTTCTGCCATTATTATCCTCCCCTGATTAATAATATTTCTATTGTACGACATTTAGCCTTCTTCAGCGGAGAAAATAAGCGAGATTATATTTCAGAAAGAAGTGGTTTGCGTTAGAATGAAAAGCAATGAAATGAATGGAGGATAAGCGATGGCATTAACATGGACAATTATTGGGTGGTGTTTGCTACTGGTTATTCTCGTCAATGAAATTGCGGCCATTTATACTGTTTTCCGTGAAAAGCGGGATATTGCTGCAACTTGGGCATGGTTATTGGTGCTAACGCTGATTCCTGGTTTTGGCTTTATTTTATATGCATTCTTTGGACGAAAATTACCACATAAACAATTAGCCCGAATAAAATCCCAAACTCAATTAAAATTAAAACAAGCACTAGAAAGGCAGAAGCAACAATTCATCAATATGCCGAAGCCTAAAGATCAAACCGTCCAGATTTATCGGCGGACCATCATGCTTTTTCAAAGTATTGATGACTCATTTTTAACGCGGCACAATGCTGTTAATATTTTTACAAATGGTAATGTGCTTTTTAAGAAAATGTTTGATGATATTGCAGCAGCGAAAAAGAGTATCCATATTGAGTTTTATACAATTTATAATGATCAAATTGGTAATGAATTACGGACTCTGCTTGAACAAAAGGCGGCTGAGGGAGTAGAAGTGCGAGTTCTTTACGATTCATGGGGGTCGATGGGAGTCTGGCCAAGTTTCTATGATCATTTACGGGAAGTCGGTGGTTATGCAGCCCCATTCCTGATGTCCCGAAGTAATTTCTTTGATTTTCGGATAAACTACCGGGACCACCGGAAAATTATTGTTCTTGATGGTGAGATTGGGTATGTTGGTGGTTTTAATGTTGGGGACCAATACCTAGGACGCGTTCCTAAATTTGGTCCATGGCGTGATACCCACCTTCGAATTGTCGGCGGTGGCGTTTATGGCCTTCAGCGACGGTTTATCGGCGACTGGAATGCATCAATGAAAAAGGATAAAGATAAGATTGTGCATTACCATCCTTACTTCCAACCAATTAGAGTTCATGGGGATGTTGCATTGCAGACTGTCTCTAGTGGTCCTGAAGCGCCATTGGAAAAAATTAAAATGGGATATTTACGGCTAATTAATGCAGCGCAAGATCATATTTGGATTCAAACTCCTTACCTGATCCCCGACGATAGTATTTTGGATGCATTAAAAGTAGCGGCTCATTCAGGAATCGATGTACGGATAATGATTCCGTCAATGCCTGACCATGCCTTTGTATATCGAGCAACGCAGTATTATGCTCGTGAGCTTGCTAATCATGGTGTAACAATTTATTACTATCAAAAGGGTTTCCTTCACGCCAAAACAATGATGATTGATGGTCGGATGGCTTCTGTTGGATCTGCTAACCTTGACTTTCGGAGTTTTAAATTAAACTTCGAAATTAATGCCTTTATTTATAATCAAAATACAGTAGACGATCTTGAGCAGATTTTTGTTAATGATATTCGTGAATGCCGGGTAATTACACCAGCAATGTTTGCTGAGCAACCGCGCTGGTTAAGAGTTAAGCAAACGGTGTCACGTCTGCTGTCCCCAATTTTATAATGATAGAACGAGGCTGGGAGAAAACATTTGTTTTCTCTCAGCCTCAACTGTTTTCACGAACGATAGCAAGATAACGTGGAAAATAATCACAAGGCTCGAGGCTAAGTTCGAACGCTAATCAGCCCGTGCCGTGCTAATCACCGTTCTATCCTTAGCCCACCGCCTTGTCGAGAAGATTATTTCCCACTCCCTTTTTAGCTAAAGAATATATGTTCGTTTTATGATAAAATTAGAGGAGCAATTTAAGCGATAGAAAGGATTAAAGATTATGGGAACACTGGGATTTGTTTTAGGAACAGCAGCGATGGATCATCAGCAAGTATTGATTGATCAATTAGTTGACCAGATAAAGAATGCATCTGCTGATGAGAGCTTTTATTATTTGGTGCCTAACCATATTAAGTTTGAAACTGAAATTAATGTCCTTGCTGGTCTTCGTGATCGTCAAGGACTTAGCGGAAGTGACAGGTTCGCCTCTTCACGCGTACAGGTACTTTCGTTTAGCCGGCTTGCTTGGTACCTTTTACGAGATACTCCAGCATTTCAAAAACAACACCTTTCTAAAATTGGGATGGCGATGCTAACTTCCCAAGTTGTTCAAGAACAGGCAAGTGAGCTCCGTTTATATGCGAGCGAAGTAAAACAAGCTGGATTTATTCAAAAGATGACAGCCCAGCTTGAAGAATTAAAAAATGCCAACATAACCGCTGACGACTTAACCGATATTATTTCCCGGGTGAAGTCAGCGAATGATCCAGCAGCTAATCAGGCGTGGCTAGCTAAAATGCATGATGTTGAAATTATATATCATGCCTATGAAGAGCGGTTGCGTGACCGATACATTGGTAATAACGAGTTGTACCGGCAATTAGTGTCTTACCTTCAAAAATCACCAGAAGTTGCTAAGATGCACTTCTTTATTGACCGTTTTGCTCAGTTTACTGCAAATGAACAACAGGTAGTGGATGCATTAATTACGAATGCCGCATCGACAACTATTTCTTTAACTCTTGATCGTGGCTACCCAGACCAGAATCATCCAAATCCCCAGGAACTTCCTCCTAAAAATAATTTATTCTATTCCTCCGCGATGCAATTTCACCGTTTATGGAAATTTGGTCAAATGCATCAAAAAGAAGTGAAGGTTTTGCAAAATGTAGCGTTTGCGACGACTCCTCGCGTAGATGCGGAATTACAACAAGTTGATTCGTATTTTAAGCGTTATGCAAGCGAACCAATTGGCCCCGGCGAGCGGGAAGAACTTTCTTGTCCCCAAAATCTTCAATTTATGACAACCACCAATCGGATGACTGAATTGAATAATGTGGCTACCCAGATTCGCCAATTAGTTGCTAGCGGTAAATATCGTTATCGTGACTTCCTTATCCTTAGTCGCCACCTTGACGGCTATCAGACAATGATTGAACCGGTTTTTGCGGCACATGATATTCCAGTTTTTAATGACCATGAACGCTTGATGGATAACCATCCGCTAGTAACGCTTCTTACGACATTATTAGAATTACCGCAGCGGGGCTATCGAACAGCAGACATCATCCAATTGCTTAAGACATGGTTACTTGTTCCACGGACAGGCACTGGTGATCTGATGGGGCTAAGTGATTTCCAAGCAGCAGTTTTCGCTACTGAGAATTGGTGCCTTAAGCAGGCAATTGAAGGAAAAAATGCTTGGACAACTAATGATCCAGAAAAGATTAAGCAATTATGGCAGGCGCCAGGAACGAACCTAACAGATCCAAAATATGAACAGTCACGTTTAAAAAAATTAAATGACCAGTTAGCTCTTGTAAAAGATTTTGTTGCAAATCACTTACTGCCAGTTTTCAACCAGTTTAAACAAGCGCAAACAGGACAAGAACTTGCGACTGCTTTATACCAATTCTTAGCTGCCATGAGAGTTACAGACCGGTTATACGCTTGGCAGCAATACCAAAGTACCCGGGATTTAGACCTCGCGCGCCAACCACAACAAGTCTGGGCTGCCTTTTGCCAAATTCTCCAAGAATATGTAGAAATTTTAGGCCAACAAGAACTGCGGAACGGAACTAGTGAGGGTCTTGCAGAGTTTAGTGAGTTACTCCAGGCAGGTTTTGCGGCGGCCCAGTATTCCCAGATTCCGGCAACGTTAGATCAAGTGGTAGTCTCTGAAACGGGAATTGTCCAAAGTGAAAATCGAAAAGTAGTTTTTATGATTGGATCGACCGATGATGTGATGCCAGAAATGCAAGAAAGTGATAGTTTGCTAACGGACCAAGATAAGGATATTTTGAGTGCTTATCTTGATGAAGATTTCCAATACCTTCCTGGAACGGCAATTGACCAACTGATTGACGAGCCATTTGTCCACTATACTGGTTTTATGAACGCTAAGGAACAGTTGATTTTCTCGGCACCGCAAACTGATAGTGATGGTAAGGAACTCAGTATATCGCCATATATGCATGATATGGCTCGCTACTTTGGTCAACCTGTTCGTGAATATCCATTAGCTACTAGCAAGGCCGGACAAGAGAATGCTATTGATTTTGTTAGTGCCCCGCTTGCAACAATAAACCGGTTAGTTGAAGTTAGCCGGCAAATTCGTGATGAGCAAGGAGTTGGCATTGATCGGCAACCGGTCATGCCCGTTGGATGGCAAACAGTTGCTGAATCGTTGGTTAAGTTGGCTAAGCAATGGCAACAATCAGCGGATGCTAAGGTTCAAACAGAAGGGATATTACTAGGTCAGCGTCTATCTTTAGTTGCTGCTGGTTTCCATTATCAAAATAAGATTGATTCCCTGGGAAATAAATTGGCTCAGGCACTTTATCTCCGGGCAGCTCCAGATGATGAGCGCGGGCGGGTATTATATGCCTCGATTTCGCAGTTGCAAGATTTTTATATTAATCAGTACGAATATTTCCTTAAGTATGGCTTGCGGTTGCAAAAACGAGATGAGTTAACCTTATCTAATGACCGTATCGGCACCTTCTTCCATAAAGCGATGGAGACTTTTGTTACAACAATTCGAGAAAATAATTTGTCATTTGCAGACCTTGCCCACAAAGATAATCAGATGCAACGTGACCAGCTGATTGACCATGCATTAGTTACAGCGCAAGAGAATCAGCCAACTTTATTGCGTCTCATTAATTCTTCAGCCCAAGCCCAATTCCAATATCAGCAATTAACCGCCATTGTTAAAACAATGTTAATTACATTATGCCGCCAAGCTGAATATACCGGCTCACAACCAGTTAAAACCGAAGTTCAGTTTGGAAGAATTGGTAACCAGCAGCCGGGCAACCTTGGCTCTCTTGATTATCCGCTTAAAGATAATCATCATATTTATCTGCGGGGGCGAATTGACCGAATCGATAACCTTAAGCAAGGAAACGACAATTTCTTGACGGTTGTTGACTATAAGTCGAGTAATCATCTTTTTGACCTCACTTCGGCTTATTATGGACTCTCTCTCCAACTTTTAACCTACCTTAACGGGTTACAGGCAAACTTAACTGAATTGGAAACGAGTAACCCACGACTTGCAGGGGCATTATATCTTCGTTTGAATAATCCGACAATTAAGGCTGCCGAGTTAAAGAAAAGTTCCCTCGATGATTTGAAATTAAAAGAGCACCAATACAAGGGAATCCTCTTGAATGATCCACAATTATTGCGGGAGTTAGATAAGAGCTTAGATAAACAAGCATTCTTATACCCCCTTAAGGAATATAAGAATGGGAAAATTAAAGCTAATAAAGAAGCGCTTCTCGTTACACCGCAACAACTTGATTGGCTGCAAAACATGAATAAGGAACTTGTAATTAATGCGGGTAATCAAATTTTGAGTGGTGACTTGAAACTAAATCCTTACCGGTTATTAACTGGAAGCAACCGCCGCACAGGACTTGATTATAGTGACTTTTTAGACGTATTTCAGTTTGATAATATGCTTGACCAGCAAAACTACCGCGACCTAAATCCTAATTTAGCAAAAGAAGCATTTGATAATGTAGTCCAAGACGATGATGAGGAGGATAAGAAGTAATGGCTGGATTTAAACCAACGCCTGCTCAATCCAAGGCGATTAATGACCGTGGTGAAAATATTCTAGTTTCAGCTTCCGCGGGATCAGGAAAAACGGCTGTGCTAGTAAATCGGACAATTGAATTAATTAAAGAAGGGCAAAGCATTGATCGAATGCTGCTCGTAACATTTACGGACGCGGCAGCAAAGAATATGCGGGATAAAATCAGGACAGCCTTGCAGAAAATAGTACAAGATTCCGCTAATCCCAAAGATTTACGTGACCGGATGAGTAATCAAATTAACCGGCTTGCGGCTGCAGATATCAGTACAATTCATGCTTTTTGTTTAAAGTTAATAAAGCGGTACTATTACTTGATTGACCTTGATCCACAATTTCGGCTCTTAACTGATGAAACAGAGCGTTTATTACTTCAAGAAGATGTCTGGCATGAAGTTAGCGAAGAACTATATAAAAATGCTGAAGAAAAAGTTCCAGGAAGAGCTTCCTTTAGCGAACTAGTTCTCAACTTTTCTAGTGACCGTGATGACCAAGGACTTGACGACTTGATTTTACGGTTATATGAAATTGCTAATGCTCAGCCTGACCCCGAAAAGTGGCTCCAAAAATTACCAGATAATTATGATTTAGGGTCTGGCGCACTATTAGAATCTAATTTTTATCAACAACAGCTAAAACCCCTGGTTATCGAAAAGCTCAATCAGTTCATTCAAGATTATCGTGAATTAGCAACAAGAGCTAGTGACAACGGTCTAGACCAGGCAGCCGGAGTTATTAAAAGTGATGAAGAATTGATGCATCAACTTCTTTCTTCACTAGGGGGTATTACCGTCAGTGATGTTTGCCAAATGATGGCGCAGCAAAAGTTTGGTAGTTTTCGGGGACGACCAGCGGCAGATGATCCGCGGATTGATGTATTTAAAGACATTCAAAAGCAGCGTAATCAGCTAAAGAAGCAGTGGGAACAAATAGTTAGTACTTACTTGAGAAAGCAGGAAGTACAGGAACCAATCGCAAAAGAAAAATTGCTAACTGAGCTAACGACTTTCCGTGATCAATTTACAGCCTTGTTAAGCAAAGCAACTGAAAGTCAATTAGACGCTAAAACTGTTGATTCATTGCAAAAAGACCAGCAGATGATGCAGGAGCTTTTAGACTTATTGCAACCACCTACTTGGAATACTATTCGGGACTTATTTGCTAATGCTAAATTTGCACGAATGGGTGGTAAACCGAAAGATGATGAGCTAGCTGAGGAAGTATATAAATCACTAGGAAGTGCTCGCACAGGGATAAAAAAGCAATTTGATCAGTTAGTCGATCGCTTCTTTAATTACCGTGAAGACCAATTTCGATTAATTTCAACGCATGCCCAGGAACTTTTACGTGAATTGAGTGCGGTAACGATTAATTTCCGTCGGCGGTATCAACAAACTAAGCTGAATCGGCATGTCCTTGAATTTAGTGACTTGGAGCACTACGCGTACGCCATTTTAACGCCACCAGACGACCAGCCGAACTGGCGAACCCTTGTCAAAGATCTGCAAAATCATTATCAGGAAATTATGATCGATGAATATCAGGATACGAACCGCCTTCAGGAAAGTATTTTGATGAAATTGACATCTCCTGAACGTAAGAACCTATTTATGGTGGGGGATGTTAAGCAATCGATTTACCGATTCCGTGAAGCTGATCCAACATTATTTCTCGGGAAATATCAAAACTATCGTCAAGGAAACGACGGAGAGACAATTGTTTTAGGGGAAAATTTCCGATCGATGACTAATGTGACGAGCTTTACCAATGTCCTTTTTGAACAACTGATGGATAGGGAAGTTGGTGAAATTGATTATGATGAAGATGCCCATTTAAAATATGCGGCAACTTATTACGAAGAAAATCAAGATAATAAGGTTCACCCAACAGAAGTGTTACTGTATGACGCGAATGCCCTTGATCCAGAAAAAGAAGATGTTGAACATGAGGATGATAAATTAGCTGGAGAATTTCGGATGATCGGGATGCGAATTAAGCAGATGGTCGAAAATCAAGAGTTAATTTTTCATCCAGAAGATGGACAGATGCATCCAATTCAGTACGGTGATATTGTTTTGCTTGAACGGACAAAGGCAATCAATAATTCTTTGATGGAAGAGTTTAATAAACTTAATATTCCATTGACAGTTCACGATGTTGAAAGTTATTTTCAAGCTACTGAAGTGCGAGTAATGATGTCCTTGTTGAAGATAATTGATAATCCACAACAGGATATTCCATTAGCTGCTGTTTTGCGGTCGCCGATTGTCGGGTTAACTAACCAAGAATTAGCTTTTATCCGTCTTCAGAATCGCTCTGTTGATTACTATGCTGCCCTGCAATCATTTATGGGTAATTACCAGCGAAAGGCGCTTCGCCATCAATCGCTCCTTACTTCTGAACAGGTAAGTGCCCTCTATGAAAAAGCAGATCACTTCTTAGGCTTGCTTCGTCTCTTTCGACAAACAGCCCAACAGCAAACTCTTGTTGACTTGATTTGGCAGATCTATGACCAAACAGGTTACCTTGATTATGTTGGAGCAATGCCAGGAGGCCACCAACGGCAAGCAAACCTCCATGCCCTTTATCAACGTGCGCACTCCTATGAACAAAGCAGTTTTAAGGGTCTTTATCAATTTATTCGCTTTATTGAGAAGATGCAGGAACATGATAAAGATTTAGGAGTAGCACCGACGCAGTTAACTGCAAACACGGTTAATGTTATGACGATTCACGGAAGCAAGGGGCTGCAATTCCCCGTAGTCTTTCTAATTGATGCCACGCATGGTTTTAACAAAGGAGCAGCTCGTGAAAATGCAGTTGTCGATGCCGCTGCGGGAGTAGGGATTCGTTACATGGATGATCAACGGGTCATTTATGATACGCCACAACGGCAAGCAGTAATTGAAGAAATTCAGCGCGGCGAACGGGCAGAAGATCTTCGGGTTCTCTATGTTGCACTGACCCGTGCGGAACAGCGATTAGTTATTACGGGATCCTTTAATGAAGAAATGCGGACACAAAGTCTTGCTGGGTCATGGCAGCGGTGGCAAAAAGCTTATCAGAGTAAGAATTTACTAATTGGCCCGCAGCCACGGATCACTGCAAATTCATTTATGGACTGGGTTGGCCTTGCCCTAGCTCGTTATCCAGAATTCAACGCGCAACAATTGAGTCGTGGAAATGTCACGTTAGAAGAAAGCACGCTTGCTGATACTAAAGTTACTGGTTTGGCGGCTGATCCTCACTTTATTGCAAAAACATATACCGCGCTTGATGTTAGCGATGGATTGGCAAAAATTGGGCAAAATGCTAGTGCTAATGTAACGGAAAAGAACAATACAGTCGCAACTGATACTTCTGAACAAAAGATTGATCAAATTTTGCGTTATCGTTACCCCCATCTTGTCGCTACTAAAACAACTGCTTACCAATCTGTTACAGATGTAAAACGAGTCTTTGAAGATCCCGACACACATGATATGGCGCGGTGGGATTATGATCAACAACAAAAGGTAAAGACGCAAGGGATTTACTTAAATAATAACTTTGATGTTCCAGCTTTTATCCAACAGACTACTCATGAACCAGTGGCAACAGAAATTGGAACAGCAACGCACCTTGTTTTCCAAAAACTCCCACTTGATAAAGGTCCGATTAACGTTGAATTTGTTGACCAAGAAATTCAAAAATTAGTAGGAGAAAAATTGATCAATCCGGTTGTGGCAGCACGAATCAATCGTGAGGGAATAGTGGCCTTTTATCAGACCGCTGTTGGTCAAAAGATCTTAAAGCATCCCGCAGATTATCATCGTGAAGTGCCGTTCTCAATGATTATGAATGGTCATGAATTATTTAAAGGGGTAAATGTTAGTGATGATGAACGCATTTTAATTCACGGAATCATTGATGGTTACTTAAAAAATGACGAGGGCATTGTTCTAGTTGATTATAAAACTGATCACCTTAACAAAGATTATCGCGACTTTGATTTAGCACGGATAAAGGATCGCTACCGAGGACAATTAGAGCTCTATAAAGAAGCTTTGAACTTAATGGAAGGGATTCCAGTTGTCCAAATGGGGCTTTACCTGTTAGAATTAGGAGAGTTCGTGTTATTTACAAAAGAGGGTGATTAGTTGGCGATAATTAAGGATATTGCACAGAAAGCAGGGGTATCGGTTTCGACTGCTTCTCGAGCTTTAAATCATAATCCACGAATTAGTGAAAAAACACGACAACGAATAGCGACGATTGCTAAAGAGTTGGGCTATCAACCAAATTACAATGCACAGAACCTAACACGGGGCGAATCAAACATGGTTGGAATTATTTTTCCGGTAACCAGTGATACAGCACCTGCCAACCCTTTCCATATTGACCTGTTACGGGGAATTAGCATGGCATTAAAGCCGATTCACTATGAAATGGTTGTGGCAATTGCGCCAACTACGACCGACCTTTTACAAAGCGTAAAATCGATGGTCGAACAGTCGAAGGTGCATAACTTTTTAGTACTTTATACGGTTAAGGATGATCCCATTACTAATTACCTGCGCCAAAATAACCTTAATTTTGTGGTAATCGGTCACCCGGATAAGGTCCAAGATCGCTTTGTCGACAATGATAACGTAGCGGCAGGGCAAGCGGCGACTGATTATCTGATGGATCATCAGGAGGTCAGTCACCCCGTCTTTCTTCAATCTGCAAGTAATTGGGCATTTGAACAAGATAGGCATCAAGGTTATGAGCAGAGTATGCAAAATCATCAACTTCCTGCTCTTAGCTGGCGATATTCACCAACGGGGACCGCAGTTAAAGATTTTATTAAACAACATCCGCAAATCGATTCAATTGTTTGTGTTGATGACTTGTTACTGGTACGATTAATACGGCAACTACAAGAATTTAATTTACCAACTATTTGTTTTAACAATAGTCGGTTGATGGGGATGTTAATTAATCAAGAAGAAAAGGTTGACTTACAACCCCGCAAATTGGGTCAGCAAGCGGTCGAATTGCTTTTTAATCCAGAAGAGCAGTATCGGATTGTTGATTTTAAAATAAATAGTTGATAGAAAGGACCACGGAATTATTTGCCACGGTCCTCTCTTATTTTTACATGGAGGGAAATCGGAATGGAGAAGGTTTACATTGTTGCTGCTCAGCGAACACCAATCGGTAAGTTTAACGGTCAGTTAGCTTCAAAGTCTGCAGTTGAATTAGGAGCGATTGCAATTAAAGCGGCTGTTGAAAAGGCAAAGCTCAGCGAAAACGATATTGACCAAGTGTTAATGGGGAATGTTATTCAAGCAGGAACGGGACAAAATCCAGCGCGTCAAGCATCAATGGCCGCTGGATTAGGTGAGCAGGTTCCGGCAATAACGATTAATGACGTCTGTGCGTCGGGAATGTCCAGTGTTGACCTGGCAGCAAGTTTGATTCGCGCAGGACAGGCTAATGTAATTGTTGCCGGGGGGATGGAAAGTATGTCCCAAGCTCCATATGTTCTTCCTAAGGCACGGAATGGCTATCGATTTGGGAATGGAACCTTGCTTGATGCGATGCAAAGTGATGCATTAAATGATGTTTATGGCGGTTATCCGATGGGAATTACTGCTGAAAATATCAATGATAAGTATCAGATTACTCGTCACCAACAAGACGAATTTGCTTTGATGAGCCACCAACGTGCGGTAAAGGCTCAAAAAGCAGGCTATTTCGATTCAGAAATTGTACCAGTTGAAGTTAAGCAGAAACGAACAACAGTGACTGTAACTGTTGACGAAGCTCCACGACCAGATACTTCACTAGCGGCTTTAGCAAAATTAAAACCAGCTTTTAAATCTGACGGAAGTGTGACTGCAGGGAATGCCTCGGGAATTAATGATGGTGGAGCTGCCTTGGTTCTTGCTTCTGAAAGTGCAGTCAACCGATTAGGATTAACTCCATTGGCTGAGTGGCAAGGATCTGCAGTTGTTGGTCTTGATCCAGCATTGATGGGTTTGGGACCATATTATGCAATCAAGAAGCTCTTAAAAAATCAGCAGCTGTCGGCAGATGACGTAGATACTTACGAAATTAATGAGGCGTTTGCGACCCAAGCCCTTGTCTGTCAGAACTTGCTTCATCTTGATCCTAGGGCTGTCAATCCTTGGGGTGGGGCAATTGCATTAGGCCATCCTGTTGGGTGTTCAGGAGCACGAATTATCGTCACGATGATTAGTGAAATGCATAGGGATAATCATGAACTCGGCATTGCTTCGCTGTGTGTCGGGGGCGGAATGGGTGAAGCGGTTCTGCTTAAGAAAATTTAGTACCAAGAATAACTTTCATCGTAAAAGGCAAGTAATTGAGGAAACTTGAAGTTTTTCTCTATTACTTGCCTTCTTTATTTTATTAAGCTAAATATGTTTTAAATAATTAACTATAACGGACCTGCTTGGCGGAAACTAAACAGTAAGAACTTTAAATTATAAAAATCTGCAACCGTTTTCTAAAATTTTGCGCAAGCGGTTGCGCAAAATTTTTAAATTTGATATTATTAATATTGCAATAATTCATGAAGCGCTTACAATAATCACAAGTGTCTTTTAGAACTATTTTATAAGTTAAGGAGTTGTTAGCAATGAGTCAAGAAAAGTCCACGGGGGCTGGATTACCTACTCTATCAAAGAGTACCATCTGGATGATCAACTTTGGATTCCTTGGTGTTCAGACAGCTTTTACTCTGCAGAGTTCTCAAATGAGTCGGATTTTCCAAACTATTGGGGCCGACCCTAACAACCTTGGCTGGTTCTTCATCTTACCACCATTAGCTGGTTTGATTGTTCAACCAATCATTGGTTATTATTCAGACCGTACATGGGCACTAAAATTAGGTGGTCGGCGGTTGCCATACTTACTATTGGGAATGATTGTAGCTGTTATCGTTATGATTTTGCTTCCTAATTCAGGAAGTTTCGGTTTCGGGTATGGTTCGCTTGCTGCCCTTTGGTTCGGTGCAATTACTGTTGCTTTACTTGACCTTTCATCAAATGTGGCAATGCAGCCATTTAAGATGATGGTTGGTGATATGGTTAACGATGACCAAAAGAGTTATGCCTATGGGATTCAAAGTTTCTTATCTAACACAGGTGCTGTGTTAGCTGCTGTTTTCCCATTTATCTTAACTGCTTGGTTTGGGGTTCGTAACACTGCAAAACGAGGCGTTGTTCCAGATTCAGTTATTATCGCCTTCTACGTTGGAGCAGCCTTGTTAGTTGTTACTAGTTTGTTTACAGTTTTCCGGGTTCATGAATATGATCCAGCAACTTATGCAAAGTACCATGGCATTACTGAAGATGACAACAAAGAAGGTGGAAACTGGTTTACACTTTTGAAGCATGCTCCAAAAGCATTCTGGACAGTTACCCTTGTTCAATTCTTCTGCTGGTTTGCATTCCAATACCTTTGGACATACTCAGCTGGTGCTATTGCCAAAAATGTTTGGAATACTGTTGATGCTACCTCTGCTGGTTATCAGGCTGCTGGTAACTGGTACGGTGTGCTTGCGGCTGTTCAATCAATCGCTGCGGTTATTTGGTCATACGTATTAGCTAAGGTGCCAAACAAGTACCACAAGCTTGGTTACGGTGGTAGTTTACTTCTTGGTGCTCTTGGGTTCATTTCAGTGTTCTTTGTTCATGATCAATGGACGTTGATTGTTTCATACACCCTTGTCGGAATTGCTTGGGCTGCGATGAACACTTACCCATTAACAATTGTTACAAACGCATTGACTGGTAAGCACATGGGTACATACCTTGGATTATTCAACGGTTCAATTTGTTTACCACAGATTGTTGCTTCAATATTGAGTTTTGTTTTATTCCCATTATTTGGACACTCACAAGTTCACATGTTTATCCTTGCTGGTATCGTAATGGCTCTTGGAGCTCTTTCAGTTGCCACAATCAAGGAAACTTATGCTGAATAGGAGTTATTTAATAAAACAAATTAATTAAGTTATAATAAAGGCAGGTTAAAGACTACCTTTATTTCAGATGAAAGGAATTGAGATTTAAATGAAACGTACATTTGATATTGCCCCTTGGCATGTTGCTACTCACAAATGGGACCCACAAGACAAGCGTTTACAAGAATCAATGACTAGTTTAGCCAATGAAAATCTTGGTATGCGTGGCTTCTTTGAAGAAGGTTACAGTGGTGACCACATGGAAGGTATCTACCTTGGTGGAGTTTGGTTCCCTGACAAGACTCGTGTTGGTTGGTGGAAGAATGGTTATCCTAAGTACTTTGGTAAGATGATCAACGCTGTCAACTTCATGAAGTTAATCATTAAGGTTAATGGTGAACAACTCGACTTAGCAAAGCAAACACCAAAAGACTTTAAGCTTGATCTTGACATGAAGCGTGGTGTTTTAGAACGACGCTTTACTGTTGAAATTGGTGGTACTGAAATGTACTTCAATTTTGAACGTTTTGTTAGTGTTACCCAAAAAGAATTAGTTGGTCAACGTCTCCACATTAAGAACCGTGGCGACAGTGATGCTAAGGTTGAAATTACCAGCATGATTGATGCTGATGTATATAACGAAGACGCTAACTACGATGAACAATTCTGGAACGTTTTAGGCAAGTCTGCTGATGGCGAACATGCTGAATTAACTTCTATGACTAAGAAGAATGATTTTGGTACTCCACAATTCATCGTTGGAATGAAGACTACTTCAAAGACTAACCTTGACCACGTAGATGATGGTACTGACGAAAAGCACGCTTACAACACATTTGCTGGTACTGTAGCTGCTGGTAAAGAAGTTAACTTTGAAAAGCGTAGTATCGTAATGACTTCTCGTGATTACGATTCTCAAGCAGATATTGAAAAGAACTTGGATGTATTAGGCGACCAACTTGATAATCAAAGTTTTGACGATTTACTCGATCCACATATTAAAGAATGGGCAGATCGTTGGGTTAAGTCTGATGTTGAAATTGAAGGTGACGAAGGAGCTCAACAGGGTATTCGTTTCAACCTCTTCCAACTCTTCTCTACTTACTACGGTCAAGATTACCGTCTTAACATCAGTCCAAAGGGATTCACCGGTGAAAAGTACGGTGGTGCTACTTACTGGGATACTGAAGCTTATTGTATTCCAGTTTACCTTGGGGTTGCAGACCCAGAAGTTGCACGTAACTTATTAATGTACCGTTACAAGCAATTAGATGGTGCCTTTGTTAACGCTAAGGAACAAGGACTTGATGGTGCATTATTCCCAATGGTTACCTTCAACGGTATCGAATGTCACAACGAATGGGAAATTACCTTTGAAGAAATTCACCGTAACGGGGACATTGCCTTTGCCATTTACCTTTACACTAAGTACACTGGCGACAAGTCATACGTTCTTAACGAAGGGGCAGAAGTTCTTACTGAAATTTCTCGTTTCTGGGCTGACCGTGTTCACTACTCCCAAAACAAGAACAAGTATATGCTTCATGCCGTAACTGGTCCTGATGAATACGACAACAACGTAAACAACGACTGGTACACTAACCTTCTTTGTCGCTGGACTCTTCAATACACCCTTGACATCTTAGACCAAGTAGATGAAAAGGTAGCTAAGAAGCTTAATGTTTCAGAAGACGAAAAGCGTAAGTGGAAGGGTATTGTAGACAACATGTACCTTCCTTACGACAAGGAAAAGGACATCTTCCCAGAAAACGATGGCTTCATGGACAAGGACTTGACTCCAGTTTCTGAAATTCCAAGTGACCAATTACCACTTAACCAACACTGGTCATGGGATAAGATCTTACGTTCACCATACGTAAAACAAGGTGACGTTATCCAAGGTCTCTGGGACTTCATCGATGACTTTACTAAGGAAGAAAAGAAGAACAACTTCGACTTCTACGAACAATTTACTGTTCACGAATCAAGTCTTTCTGCTTCCGTTTACTCAATTATCGCTGCTGATATTGGTTACGAAGACAAGGCCGTTGAATTGTATGAACGTTCAGCACGTCTTGACCTTGATAACTACAACAACGATACTTCTGATGGACTTCACATCACTTCAATGACTGGTTCATGGCTTGATATTGTTCAAGGATTTGCTGGTATGCGTGTTCGTGATGGTCAATTACACTATGCACCATTCTTACCTAAGAAGTGGGATTCATACCAATTCCGTCAAATGTTCCGTGGTCGGATCTTGAAGGTTAAGGTTGACAAGCATGGTACTAAGATTGACCTTGTATCAGGTGACCCAATTACCATTGATCTTGACGGTAAGAAGCTTGAATTAAAGTAATTCTTGGAGGCATTTGAGATGAAGTTTGAAGATTTGAAAGGTTTTGCATTTGACCTTGACGGTGTTATTGCTGACACTGCTCGTTTTCATGGTCAAGCATGGCACCAATTAGCTGACAAGGTTGGAACTGAATGGACTCCAGAATTGGCTGACGCATTAAAAGGTGTTAGTCGGATGGATTCTTTGGAATTAATCTTGAAGGCTGGCGGTCATGAAAATGACTATACTCAAGAAGAAAAAGAAGCTTTGGCAACTGAAAAGAATGATAACTATATTAAATTAGTTGAAACTCTAACACCTGCCGATATTCTTCCAGGAATGAAAGACTTCTTAGATGAATTGAAAGCTAACGGTTACCACATTGTATTAGCTTCTGCTTCTAAAAATGCGCCAAAGGTTCTTAAGTATTTGCAATTAACTGATTACTTTGAAGGAATCGTTAATCCAGCAAACTTAAGCCATGGTAAGCCAGATCCAGAAATTTACCAAGAAGCAGCTAAATTAATGGATCTTCCAGCTGACCAAGTAGCGGGACTTGAAGATGCCCAAGCCGGAATTGAATCAATTAACCGTGCTGGTGAATTATCAATTGGTTTTGGTGCTGATTTGAAGGATGCTGATGTTAAGTTCGATAAGACTGGCGACGTATCCTTAGCTGCTATTAAAGCGCAAATGAATTAAGATCCAATTTCTCTCTTTTAACAATCCGTAAAGACGTACTTAGAATAATCTAGGTGCGCCTTTTTTATGTGAAATTATGAAAAGAAAAGTAATTATAACAATCATTATTTTAATTAGTTGCTTATGGGTGGCAGTTACAATTAACTTTAATCGGCCTTCCTCTCAGCAAGTTCAGGATGAAACACAGTCAAGTCAACAGCCACGGCCAAAATTTACCGACCAACAAATTGGGGTTTTAGCGGGATTGGCAATATCTCCCGAGTGGTTAAAACAAAATATTGCTGCAAATCAACTCGTTTATGGAATTGTTAAGCCCTCTGACACCGTTCCAGCAGGGGTAGATGATTATAGTTATTTAGTAGCCGCTGACGACCAAGATGGGACGATAATTTTCTTTAAAGCGGAAGGACAAACCGTGATTATAAAATATACTTCTCAGCGAAATACAAAACTAAAAGCAAAGGCCTTAACCTTATCGCAATTAAAAAAAGAATTTTACCAAACTAGGTCACAAAAAAGAGAAGTAGACGACTACGTAGCAGGATTGCGGACCGAATAAAATTTAAGGCATCTTAAAAATGCTATTTTTAGGGTATTCTTTAGTGGTGAGTACTGTATAATATTCAAATTAAAGGAGGAAAATGTGATGTCAATTTATGGCCCATATGAGCAGATTTTGTCAAATATTCTTTCCCTCACAACTGATCGGATCAAAGAGCTAAATCGGCAAACAGTGCAGGATAAGCAACCAAAACTTTATGAACATTTAATTGCTCGGGTGAAGACTTCCGAGAGTATGGCGGAAAAATGCCAACGAAAAGGCTATCCGGTCTCTACTGAATCGGCCTTACGAAAATGTCGCGATGCAGTTGGAATCAGAATTGTTTGTAACTTTATCGATGATATTGACCGTTGCCTTTGCCAATTACGTCAAGCTGACTGGTGTGAGGTTATTAAGGAAAAGGATTATATTACAAATGCAAAGCCAAATGGGTATCGGAGCTATCATGTCATTATTGATGAAAAAGTTCCATATCAAGATATTGAAGGAAATAACCCGGGACATTTTTATGTTGAAATTCAGTTACGAACGATTGCAATGGATTCATGGGCAAGTCTTGAACATGAGATGAAATATAAACATAATATTAAAAATCCAGAGCGAATTGGTCGCGAACTTAAACGTTGTGCTGACCAATTAGCATCATGCGACGTTCAAATGCAAACAATCCGGCAATTAATTAATTCTAGTGAGGAAGGCGAATAAGATGCGAATCCTTGTAGCAGAAGATGAACAGCAGCTATCTCATGTATTAAGTTCAGCGATGACAGCGAGTGGTTATCAAGTTGATATTGCTAATAATGGCCAAGAAGCCGTTGAGCAGGCGAAAGAAAATGCCTATGATGTCATAATTTTAGACATCATGATGCCTGTTAAATCTGGACTGGAAGCATTAAAGGAAATTAGAGCAACTGGTAATCGAACATATATTATGATGTTAACGGCTATGGGTGAAGAAGATGATAAGGTAACTGGTCTTGATGCCGGTGCTGACGATTATTTATCTAAGCCCTTTTCCTTAAAAGAACTACTTGCTCGTTTGCGTTCCCGTCAACGCCGAGATGATTCTTACCAAGTAGATGTTCTTGAATTTGGTGATTTGACCCTTAACGGTAACGATCAATCGCTTGAAAGCCATAATTCGATTAGTTTAACGAATCGGGAAAATCGTTTACTTCAGTATTTTATTTTGAATGCTAATAAAGAATTATCAGCGAATGAACTTATTAACCACGTTTGGGATGAGAATGAAACCGCTGATCAAGAAGATCTCTGGATTAATATCTGTTATTTACGGCAAAAATTACAGGCAATTCAATCTCAAGTAACAATTAGTGGTGAAAAAACTGGACCGTTTATGATTGCATGCTAGGGGGTCAAGGAATGATTCAACGTTTTCGCTATAAATTTATTGCAATCTCAACTGCGGCATTATTATTTGTAATTTTGACAATTGTTGGCAGTATTTGCACCCTCACTTACTATCAATCGCACCAAGAAATTGAACGGGTATTGACGATTTTGGTAAATAACGACGGCCAAATTCCCCGAAAAGGGATCCGGACTACTGACAATAGTCAACCTCAATTTTCACGTGAGGGCCTTCATCAATATCGTTATTTTGCTGTACTGGTTGATAATAAAAATCAAGTAACGGAAGTGCAAGATGATCATATTGCAACGGTTACGCCGCAGGATGCCCGAGCAATGACAGACCGTCTTGTAAGAAGAAAAGTGCATAGCGGGCAGTTGCTATATCGAGGGGTAAATTATGCTTATAAGATTCGGAATAAAAACGGCGAGAAAGTAATTGTCTTTCTTGATGAATCACTCCTCATGGCCCGGACACGATCACTAATGCATACAGGGTTGATCTTAGGGGTAATTGTTTTAGTTCTGTATACCATTGTTTTAACCCTTTACTCGCGTCGTGCAATTCGGCCAATTATTGAAGCAGAGCAGCGGCAAAAAGAATTTATAACTAATGCTAGTCATGAATTAAAAACGCCATTGACAGTTATTTCAGCGAATAATGAAATGCAAGAGATTATCAATGGTGAGAATGAATGGACAACAAGCACCAAGCAACAGGTTACTCGCCTGACAAAGTTAATTAATAACCTGGTGTCACTTGCGCGCATGCAAGAACAACCGACATTAACGATGTTGCCGGTAAATGTAAGTCAAATTGCCGGGGATGTGGCTAGTAGTTTCAAGAGTGTGATTTCAACCGAACAGAAACAATTCAATGTACAGATTGATGAAGGCTTGGTAGCAAACGCTGATGAAAATACACTACGGGAACTGTTGAATATTTTGCTTGATAATGCGAATAAGTATTGTGATCCTCAGGGTGAAATTGATTTTACAGTGTCCTCGTCTAATCATAGTAAAAATATAGTTATTACGATTGCGAATAGCTATAAAGATGGTAAAAGCCTGGATGCTAAAAAATTCTTTAACCGCTTTTATCGGGTTGATGAATCGCATACTCAAGGAAAAAAGGCAGGCTTTGGTATTGGGCTTTCGATGGCTCAATATATCGTTAAACAATTCAAAGGGAAAATTACGGCGAAGTATACAAATGGTAAGTTAGCTTTTATCGTAACGTTAAAAGAAGTAGGAAAGTAAGAATGAAATTTTGGCGACTTAAGATTGGAATATATGCAGTTGTTTGGAGCCTAATAATTGGTATGCTGACAGCGGCGTATTTAAACTTAGTTAACTGGGTAATTGATTTAGTTTGGCATCAATACCTAGATCCGGCAGTTAGTAGTAAATGGTATCCGTTTTTAGTATGTATTCCATTGGGATTTTTGATTGGTTTCTTGAATGAGCGATGGGGTAATTACCCGTTAACGATTGAACAAGTGCTGACGCAAGTAAGGTTGAAGGGGCAATTAAATTATCATAATTGGTGGAAGTCTTTTATTCTTGGCTTATTGGCCCTCGGAGCAGGAGGAAGCATCGGGCCGGAAGCTTCTACAACAGTCTTAACTAGCAGCATGATTAATTGGCTTGGTGACCGTATGCGCTGGGCAACTTCAATGCGCCAGAAAGTTTCTCTTTGGTACGGTAAAATGCAAACGCAAGATTTAGCCCGTGCTCCTAGATTCAGTCAGCTTTTTAAAAATAAATCTCAACGAGTCTTTGTTATTTCAGGATTAGTTGGAATTGGAATAGTAGGCGCGGCGATTGTTTTTAAGCTTTTTCCTGAAGAAGGTGTTTTTGGGATTCATCACCGGATCATTAATTGGGAGTGGATCAATTTATTAACGAGTATTCCAACGATTATCATTGGGATTGCTTTTGGGTGGCTGTTTGTTCACTTAGAAAATTGGGCTGCACTGATAATTAATGCAAAAATAAGTAAGATTTGGCAAGGTGGGATTTTTGGGTTAATTTTAGCGATCAGCTCGTTGATTACAAGCGATATCTTATTTTCTGGTGAGTTTAGAATTGTTCCTTTTACCCACGAAGCCTTCAATCATTCAATCATCTTCCTATTAGTTGTAGCACTCGTAAAAGCCGTAATGAGTAATCTGGGTTTTGCAATGGGATGGCGGGGAGGAACTATTTTCCCGGCTATCTTTTCGAGTGTCGCGGTAGGAACTGCCTGTGCGATGATGTTGCCTGGAGACGTACGGATAAATGCAATTGTTGTAATCGCGGCAAGCCTTACCTTTATTTTAGAAAAACCGTTATTAACAATTATCCCGCTGTTATTATTGGTACCAATTGAACTAGCGCCGGTTATAATTGTAGTTGCATTTTTAGTAGGAAGGATTATTAAACTTTTTCCTGCTAGTGAATAGAGAATCTTTAATATCTTTTGTGTAATAAAGAAGATTGAGTACTTGCTAAGCGTGAAAAATTATTTAAATTTTATTTTATTAATATTTTGTTGTTTATATGAGAAAAGTCCTGTATCTTTATTAAAAAGCAATTAGAGAATGGGGCGATAATGTGTTTAGCAGAATTGGTCAATTAATATTCGATAATGAAGCTGTTGCAAAGACTTCTGATTTTACAATGGGTCTTGAGATTGAAATGCAACGAGTAGACGAAGATGGCAACCTAAGCCTTGAGCCATATCCGTCAGCGATTGGGGATGAGAAGACTAATCCATGGATTACCAATGATTTTTTAGAAACAATGGCTGAAATGGTAACTCCTTCTGCCCAACATGCTCTTGATGCAATGCATTATTTGTATGTTATCAATAATACATTGCGATCAGCTCTTGCTCCCGGCGAGTTATTATGGCCGTTATCCATGCCCCCACGACTTCCTAAAGATAAGACTAAATTACGGTTAGCTAAAATGGGACCGAAAAAAGAAGCTTATTTGAAGGAATGGGCAAAACGTCATGGGTACTCGCAAGGAACGCCTTGTGGAGCGCATATTAATTTGAGTATTGATCAGCACATTATTGAGCTAGTCCTTAATGCTTTCCCGGAACGCTTTAATAGTGAGCGTGAAGTGCGGAATTATTTATATACTATCTTGGCACAAGGTTTTGTCCGATATCGATGGCTTCTTACGTATCTTTATGGTGCAAGCCCAATTGTTGAAGGAAATTATTTTGAACCGGGAAAAGAGTTGCCTCATCCGATTCGGAGTGTGCGGCAAAGTCAATACGGCTTTGGGATCAAATTTACCGGTGATTTTACTAATCTCGATCGTTACATTGCACGGATTGAAGAAGGAGTTAAAGCAGGGATCTTAACATCGGATTACGAATTTCATGGTCCGGTGAGGTTCAAAGGAAACACGGATTTAAAAAAGTTGCCTGAACATGGAATTGAGTATTTAGAATTACGAATGCTCGATTTAGATCCTAGCAGTTCAGTAGGAGTTCGAACTGGTACACTAAGATTTATTCGTTTATTAGCAAGTTACTTGATCATGCAGCCACCATTAAAAGAAAACGAAGTAGAAGAAATCTTGGTGACTGCCGATAAAATGAATGAAGTTGTAGCCGAGGAAAATCCCCAAGCAACTTGTAGATATCAGGCCAAAGCTCGTGCTGTCCTCAAAAGTTTAGAGCGGTATGCCAATCAAATCCAACTCGGTCCAGAATATTCCGAAGTTCTGGAAGACTTAGAAGATCGGGTCGAAAATCCGTTAACTACCCCGAGTGCTAAACTCTTAAACTATGTAAAGAATGGTTCACTCACCGAGTATGCGTTGCGTCGTGCCAAACGTTACCAACAAGCGGCACAGGAAACAATCCATCCTTTCAAAGGGTTTGAAGATGGACGAATCTATACTGCTGATGAGCTTCGAAAAGAATTAACATTGTAACCTTTTCAAGGAGAAGCTAGCTCCAGTAAGCAATAATAGGCCTCCAACGTTCGATTTTACCGGGCGTTGGAGGCCTATTATTAATGTCTTTAGACCTGGTTGAGTGCGCGAGCAGAGCGAGTGCACGAAACAAAAAACCACCTGCTATGCGGG
>OMGQ01000216.1_pt1 | contig 79045 bp, 75 predicted proteins | sample 1646071 | NCBI WGS metagenome assembly OMGQ01 (sample SAMN05578585, study PRJEB25193) | human gut metagenome | biome: Human Microbiome; feature: human-associated habitat; material: feces | host: Homo sapiens | place: USA:Birmingham
TCACAGCTCCATCAACCAATAATCAATTGGTCAGTATTATTTATTTGAGTCCAGTGGCTAACTTATTCTTGAAATTTAGGCTATATATAAAGTAATAAATTCTAAATTTATATAGAAAATTTCTCCAGCTTTTAGAAAGCGCTTAACCACCATTAGGCACGCCAAAACTTATCTCCAACCGCTCCTCAAGATCGTCCAAACGGCTGTTATAACGGCGATTTTCCATTGCAGGATATATTTTTTTATGTTACCCTAACAAAGTATTCGAACTTAGTTAATTATGATTTCCAATCTAATTAACAAAACTCAAACGAAAGGTGGATTTGGCGTGGACGACACAAAGAATCAACACCGGAAGCATAAACTTATTGAATATGCTAACGGTAAATCACTAGAGGAAATCAACGGAACAGTTGAAGTTCCTCGTGGAAAAGGCTTCTGGCGAACATTATTCGCTTACTCTGGTCCCGGCGCATTAGTTGCTGTGGGTTACATGGATCCAGGTAACTGGTCAACTTCAATTACCGGTGGACAGAGTTTCCAATATACCTTAATGACTACTATCTTGATTTCAAGTTTGATTGCGATGTTACTTCAATACATGGCGGCTAAACTCGGAATCGTGAGCCAAATGGACCTTGCTCAGGCAACACGGGCACGTACCGGTAAAGCATTAGGTATTATTTTATGGATTATGACTGAGTTGGCGATTATGGCTACGGATATCGCTGAAGTTATCGGAGCTGCTATCGCATTAAACTTACTGTTCCACATTCCGTTGATCCCATCTGTATTTATTACTGTTCTTGATGTTTTAGTACTGCTATTATTAACCAAGATCGGATTCCGGAAGATCGAAGCAATTGTTGCATGTTTGATTTTGGTGATCTTATTTGTTTTTGCTTACCAAGTTGCCTTATCTAACCCTAACTGGGGTGGCGTATTTATGGGCCTGCTCCCATCAGCCAAAGCAATTGCCCAACATCCTGAAATCGGTGGTATCACTCCACTAACTGGTACCCTAGGTATTATTGGTGCGACCGTTATGCCTCACAACTTATACCTCCACTCAGCAATTTCTCAGACTCGGAAGATTGATCATAATGATCTTGACAGCATTCGACAAACAGTTCGCTTTACTACTTGGGATTCAAACATCCAATTATCTCTTGCATTTATCGTTAATTCCCTTCTTTTGATTATGGGGGTTGCTGTTTTCAAGACTGGTGCTGTTCAAGATAGCTCTTTCTTCGGTCTGTATGATGCCCTAAACAATACCTCAATGCTTAGTAATCCAGTGTTAATTGCTGTTGCTAAGTCAGGTGTATTATCTACTTTATTTGCCGTTGCTTTACTTGCTTCTGGGCAAAATTCAACAATTACTGGAACATTAACTGGTCAAGTTATTATGGAAGGTTTCATTCATATGCGAATGCCTTTATGGGCACGACGGTTAGTTACTCGGATTATTTCCGTTATTCCGGTTATTGCTTGTGTTGCAATGACGAGCGGTGAAAATACTATCCAACAACATACCGCCTTGAACCTTTTAATGGAAAATTCACAGGTATTCTTAGCTTTTGCCCTTCCGTTCTCAATGTTACCATTATTAATGATGACTAACAGTGAAGTTGAAATGGGTGAATTTAAGAATAGGGGCTGGGTTAAGGTTTGCGGTTGGATTTCTGTAATTGCCCTTACCTTCTTAAACCTTTACAACCTTCCTGCAACTTACGAAGGCTTTGGTATTTGGTCAAAAGGAACATCTGACGTTCTCGCTTATATCACAATCATTGTTATTCTTGCTCTTCTTATCTGGACTTGTGTTGAACTCTATAAAGGGGACAAGCGGTTTGCTGCTGAAGGCAAAGGATTCGGCCAACGTGAAGCTCAAATGAAAGATTCAGTTGTAGAAGATTAAAACAAAGAACTGGAAGTAAATTTCCAGTTTTTTATTTTTGTAACGATTCTTTCACAAAATGTTCATACTTGAACGGTATAGTATAGACAATCCCTAATATAAATAAACCCCTATTTTTCTTCTATACTATCCCCCTCAAAATAGCTATGAAGAAATACGAAAAGTGGTCGGCCCATAATGAGTCGGCCATTTTTTAATACATCTAGGCTCACCATGGTATAATAAGGAACTAGATATATTACTCATTAAGTATGAGGTGAAATCATTGAATAATAAAGATAATAATCAAAATAACAATAAGCGGCGGCCTACACGGGTTGAGCTCTATGACACTCCTAAGCCAGGTGAAGAAAAGAAAAAACGTTCTTTCTTTAATCGTAAGCCTAAACAGCCTACCCCTAACCATAAACACAAGACAGCATCCCCTAACAAGAAAAAGAATCCATATGGAATTTCACGCCGAATGTTTAAGGTCATTTTAGGCTGTCTATTAGTTGTCTTAATTGCAACCATTGTTATTTTCTTAGTTAAACAACAGGACCCTGTCAATGTTGATAGTAATGACACTACTGTCTCCACCAGTACTTCATCACGCAAGAAACATAAAAAGAACAGCAGTAGCAGTCATAAACATCGTTCAAATTCCAATGACAGTGATGATAATGATACTCAAGATACTTATAGTATTTCAACGCCTAGTCGTTCAAATAGCACGCCTCAGACAAATCATTCAACTAACCAACAACCAACTACTAACTCTTCCTCAACTCCACAACAAAACCAACCATCGCAGGAAGAACACCACGATCAAGGCAACAGCCAACAACAATCTACTTCACAACCAGCAAGTAGCAATTCTGGGTCACAGCCTAATCAAAGTTCGCAAAGTACTAGCTCCCAATCAAACCCGCAACCTGCTTCATCTCAAAATAATCAACATTAATTTGGAATAAAGGGGTTGTCAATTAAAGTGGGCGTGCTATAATCAAGACAATCGATTGAAGGATATGCACCTTCAAAGTCCTCTACAGAGAGTAAGTGCCTTGAGTGGAAGTACTTATGAGTGACAATGATGGTTGTACCACCTTCCCTTATTATTAGCCGAGATAAGGCTAGTCGGATCGTGTCCGTTACCGCACCTTAGAGAGGACATTACTAGTGTGTCCTAAAGATGGGTGGAACCACGCTAATTTTTGTTAATTGACGTCCCTGATACTTTCAACATTGAAAGTATCAGGGACGTTTTTATTTATATTAAAGGAGAGATTTCTATGGCTCAGGTTGCTGTTATGTCCCCAGACGGATCAGTTAAGAAGATCGATCGGGATTCACAAGAAGGTTTAGAAGCATTACGTAAGCTTTCTGCATTAATGTTAAAGGCTGCATTAAAACAAGAATTTAAGGGTATTCGACTTGGTGAAGCTGTCGCTGACGAAGATGGTTTCTACGTTGATTCTGATAAAGATAATCAACAAGTTTCTGCTGACGAATTACCAGCTCTTGAAGATGTAATCAAGGGAATGGCAAAGAACGATGTTAAGGTAGAATTTGTTGAAGTACCTGTAGAGGAAGCACTTGCCGAAGTAAAAGATGATCGTTTCTCAACTGAATTGATCAATGAAAATGCTAAAGACGGCAAAGTAGCAATGTACCAACTTGGTGATGTCAAAGCTGTTGCAGATGATGACATTCTTTTATATGGTAACGTTGTTAAAAACTTACGCCTTCTTTCTGTTGCTGGTGCTTACTGGAAAGGTATGTCTTCAAATCCAATGCTTCAACGGATTTACGGAACTGTCTTCTACAAGAAGGACGCATTAGAAGAAGACTTAAAGAAACGTCAAGAAGCTAAGGAACGTGACCACCGTGTTATCGGTAACCAACTTGACCTCTTCTTTGTTGATCCTAAAGTTGGTGCCGGTTTACCATACTGGTTACCAAAAGGTGCTACTATTCGCCGGACCATCGAACGTTACATTATTGACCGGGAAGTTGCCGATGGTTACCAACACGTTTATACTCCAGTCCTAATGAATCTTGATGCCTACAAGACTTCTGGTCACTGGGAACACTACCGCGACGATATGTTCCCACCAATGGACATGGGTGATGGCGAAATGCTTGAATTACGGCCAATGAACTGCCCAAGTCATATTCAAGTTTACAAGCACCATATTCGTTCATACCGTGATCTTCCATTACGGATTGCTGAACTTGGTATGATGCACCGTTATGAAAAATCAGGTGCTCTTTCTGGTCTTCAACGGGTTCGTGAAATGACTTTGAACGATGGTCACACCTTCGTTACCCTTGACCAAATTCGTTCTGAATTCGCTAAGATTTTGAAGTTGATCATGAGCGTTTACGAAGACTTTGATATTACTGATTACAGCTTCCGTCTTTCTCTTCGTGACCCTAAGAACGTTAAGAAGTACTACGCTAATGACGAAATGTGGGAAAAATCCCAATCAATGTTGAAATCAGCAATGGACGATCTTAACCTTGATTATTATGAAGCTGAAGGTGAAGCTGCCTTCTATGGTCCAAAACTTGATATTCAAACTAAGACTGCTCTTGGAAATGACGAAACAATGTCAACGATTCAACTTGACTTTATGCTTCCAGAACGATTCGGACTTTCCTACGTTGGTCAAGACGGTAAAGAACATCAACCAGTTATGATTCACCGTGGTGTTGTTGGAACAATGGAACGGTTCATGGCTTACTTAACAGAAATTTACAAGGGTGCATTCCCAACTTGGCTAGCCCCAGAACAAGTTCACATTATCCCTGTTAACGAAGAAGCCCATGGTGAATACGCAGATGACCTCGCTAAGAAGATGAAGGCTGCTAATATCCGTGTTAATGTCGATCACCGAAACGAAAAGATGGGCTACAAGATTCGTGAAGCTCAAACACAAAAGGTTCCATACACTCTTGTTGTTGGAGACGACGAAAAGAATAACAATGGTGTATCTGTTCGTAAGTACGGTGAAAAAGAACAAAACGAAATGAGTCAAGAAGCATTTATGAATGAAATTCTTGAAGATATTGCTTCTTACTCCCGCGAAAAGTAATTAAGATTAAAAATGGCTTTATCACAACTTTTGTGAAAGCCATTTTTTTATTTTAAATTTTATGAAAGTGAAATTTTTAGCATAACTTTAACCACCAAAAATAAACCGTTTTCGAAGCATTCGTGAAGTTTTGGACAACCTAAAATTAATGATTGACACTATTCATCAAAGGTTTTATAGTAATAAACGCTCGCTTCTGAGCCACTAAATATAATAATTAATCATAAAAAATAAAAACTATTTATTTTGGAGGTATAAGATATGTCTACTATGAACGATTTATTTAAAGCAATGGGTAAAGCTACTGAAGAACGTCACGCAAGCGGTCTTTCATTTGAAGTTAAGACTGATGCACCCGCTGGTATTGGTCAAGGTATCCTTAACGTTCGCAAGTAATTTTAAAAGGACTGCGGCATAAGTTAAGTTACTTTCATAAAAAGCAAATACGCAGTACAACAATGGCCTCTAACGTCCGGAAACCGAACGCTAGAGCCCCCTAGAGCATTAATAAATAATAACGGTTCATTTTGTTTTAAATCATGGAAGGCTTGTCCCGCCACGCTTGGTTGCATATTAATACAACCGTGCGAACCATCGCTTAGGTAAGCAGTCTTGGACCAATTGTGCCGCCAACTTGCATCGTGGAAGCCACATCCTGTTAAAGTAAACGGCGACCAATAATTAACTTTACTTGCATAACTTGATCCATCATCGTTTTGTCCACGGAGAACAGAAGGACTTTGTTGGTACATAATATACCAGACTCCCTTTGGCGTTTTGTTACCTTCATTATTAGTTCCACTAACGATATCTGTTTCAAGGACACATTTACCATCTTTGTAGAAATAAGCTCGTTGGTCAGCTAATGAAACCTCAGCATAAGTGTCGCCAATACCATTATTGGATGTAACATTGTAGCCGAGTCCAGCAGTGTTATAGCCTTTTCCTTCAATATCGTGCTCGCCATCAACTTCTTGGCGGCCATCGATAATTGCTTTAGTTAATGAATTGCCAGCTTTTTTCTCACTAATTTTCCAACCATAGGAACCATTAGCTGCAGTGGTAATTTCTGCTCCAGAATGAGTTCTAAATTTAAATGGCTTATCAAGAGTTGCATGTTTCTCATTAATTTTTTTTACTTGTTTATTTAAGGCCGTAGTGTCGAAATGATACTTGCCGTTTTGATAAGTTGCCCGGGTAATAATTTGATTGGTAGTGAGGTTATACTTTTCATTTTGAACGAGGTAAGTAACTTCCTTTCCTTTTAACTTATTTAACTGTTTTTCCTAGATCTTAACGGTTTTGCTATTTGCCGCAATCGGCTGTTCCTTATGTAAAGTAATATTAATTTTAGTACTTCCGGCTTGATTATTTAGTTGATTAACAGCGTTTTGTAAATCATATTTATTACCCTTAACTGCAGGAACTACAGAAACTTTCTCATTTTGGTAGACCGCGTAAGCATCAACGGGAGCTTTACGACTTGTGTTGAGTTGATATACCTTGTTAGTTAATTTGTTTTTCGCAATATTAAACGAATCTTGATCAAAGTTATCTGGCTTTATTGATAAGTTTGTTGCTTTATGAGATGGGAAAAATGTAAACTGCTTTTTCAGTGCTTGATTAAATTTTTGTTCATCATTATTGCTAAAATTAGCCTTCATGGATTTAGTTTGGTAAACTAGCTTATTGTCAACGTATATCTTGGTTGCTCCTGAGGTCCCCTTTACTTTCTCAAAAGCTTGCTTGGCTGTTAGCCCCCCAACGGCAACATTATTGATGGTTACGTTTTTGTTGAAATGATTTTTCTGGTGAACAGTCATCCCCGCAATCATTATAATTAATAATGCTCCTATTCCTGCTATCCAGTATTTAATATATGAATGCATTATACCTTCCTCAAATCGAAAATAAATAATTACGTTCCTATCTTAGCACGGAAAATTGATAACTCAATAAAAAATTTATAAAGTTACCGTGTCCTTAAATAGCGATCAATGCCATCTAAAAGAAACTTAAAAAACAAACAAATATTTAATAACAGAAATACTTTGAAAAAGATCCGCCAACTAATTATTTTTAATGAAAAGTGAAAAAGATCATAAATAATAACTAAAAGAATAAAAAGGATGTTGGCTCGTAAAATATCCTTTGACCATTTATGGTTGATGATATACGACCAGATATTTGATATGAATGAAAAAATGATGTCATAGTAGAATCCTCACGATTATTACGCAAGATTTGTATAAATGATAGCAACAATAAAGAAAAAGATAGCAGTTAAGTATGAAACTTTAAGATTATCTCGCATTTTGTACACCTTTTTTAAAGTATATTGAATAAAAAATTCCCTATAATTATAATAGTGATGTTTTGAATTATCTGTAAAGGAGAAATTAATTTGAACTTACGAGTAAAGCATTGGATTTATGGAATATTTTGCTTATTAGTAGCAATAATTGCAATTGGTCCAGAATTACATGCTGCTTCAAATGCACATCCCAAAAAAGCAGTAGTTGAATCGCAAGTAAAAGAAAAGCCAACACAAGAAAAGGAAATCGATAATAGCGAAAGTCATATGCGAACCCCAATTGATTGGCATAAGTCCTCGGAAACAGTTCCGTATCCAGATTTGAATAAAGTGAAAGATTTTTGGATTAAAGTCGATTTAAAAAATAATCGGACATATTTGTATGATGGTTCAAAGGTCATTTATACAATGTATAGCACAGGTGGAATTTATAAAAAAGATCCTAAAACTGGTAAGCTGAAAAGTGTGACCCCGACAGGAACATTTTATGCTCAACAAGAGCGAGGAGATAGCTTCTTCAATCAATCGTTGAAAGAGGGAGCTAATTACTACGTTTCTTGGAAGAATCATGGAGAATACTTGTTCCATAGTGTTCCGACTAAAGCAGACGGAAAATATAATGAACAAGAAGCTGCTAAACTTGGAAAAACACAGGGTTCTCACGGGTGTATTCGGCTTTCAGTGCCAGACGCACAATGGATGGAAAAGAATTTGCCAGTCGGTACTAAGATTGAGATTGTCGGCTAATTTTGTAGCGCTAAAATTTTAAAGATAATCAAGAACAGATCGATTCTTAGAAAGAAAAAAATTATTTGCGTGATTGAAATTTTGATTAATGGGATGAAGTATGTAAGAAGATTATAAAAGATAATTATTATTAGTAAAATAAGATTACTTCCAAATAAGTGATTAAAAAAACGTCCTTGTTTTAGGCGTGAAATCATATTAATAGTCCTCCTTAACTATTAAGGGTGTATTTTCAGGCAAAGTTTGAAGCCATTTAGCATCGGGGGTTGACACTTGGATAGTGTTTTCGATCTTGGGTGCTTTTCGTAGATTGCGTGGGACTTGATGATTATTCATATCTGTAACGGGGGTTTCAATGTAGTTCCCATCATTAACGCCTAACCAGTTCTTAGCGATGGCTTGCTGGGAACCATTAATGTGATAAATTTGCTGCCCCCGAGCATGAAGTAAGCGAAAAGAATTTTTTTGTGCTGGTAAATTAATTTGTGCGTGGATGATGTAAATAACTTGTCGCTTATTTGAGTTGATAACTAGAATTCTTTTTGCTTGTTTGATGGCGACCAATTCAACAGGAGCGTTATCGATCTTAGGGTATGCCCAATTTTCCGAGGAATGGTGGATGTTAGGGGCGCGAAGTCGATTTTGGTTAAGAATTTGGCTTGTTTTGCTAGCTTGGGGAATAAATCTAGCAGCATTATATGTATAAAAATTAAAGATTAGAACAAAAATAAGGAATAGGCCAGTTGAGATGAAAAGCAGAGATTTAAGTTCTTTATTCATAATGAATTCCTTTATTATTTATTATTAAGTTTATCTTACCGTACTTGGAGAAAATAGGAGAATAGATTTTATGAAAAAATTGACAGTTTTTATTTTATCTCTATTCATGATGCTAATGGTAGGAAGTCAATCGGTATTAGCAAATAATCGAATTGATGCTTCTGCAGCGATCATGGCTGATGCTTCAACGGGGCAAATTATCTATAAGCAAAATGTAGATAAGGCTCTTCCAGTGGCTTCAATTACAAAATTATTAACTATTTTGGTAATTGAAGATGAAATCCAACAGAAGCAACTCTCATGGGATACTCAAGTAAAAATAACTCCTGAAATTGCGGCTATTTCTAATGATGCTGCTTATTCTTCAATCGGACTAAAATCTGGTCAATCTTATTCAGTTCGGACATTAATCAATGCAGCCCTTGTAAAGTCAGCTGATGGAGCGACCGTCGCACTTGCAACTGCTACCGGGGATGGGACCGATGAATTTAATCTTAAAATGATGCAAAAAGCCAAAAAAATTGGAATGACTAAGACAAATATTGTTAATTCAGTCGGATTAGACAATGGAGATATGAAAAGTTTTAAGTTAGCTGATCTTCCTAACAATGCTGCTAATACGATGAGTGCACGTGATGTTGCCATTTTATCGCAATACTTTGTAAAACATTATCCAGAACTTTTGCAAATTACAGCACAAAAAGAAGTAAAATTTCAAATAGCGAAAGATCAAGTTAAGACTGAAAAAAATCTTAATAAGATGTTACCGGGAGAACAGTACGCTGTAAAAGGGGTAACGATTGATGGTTTGAAGACGGGGACTTCTGACAGTGCGGGAGCCTGTTTTGCAAGTACAGGTAAGTATCAAGGACATCGCATTATTACTGTTATCTTACATTCAAAAGGAAGCAATAAAGACAACCGATTTAAGGCTACTCAGAATTTATATAAGATCCTTAAAACAGAGGACCATTTACAAAAAATAAAAGTTCCATCATCAGTAACAACACGTAAAGTAGCTAATGGTGTTGAAAAAACAATGAAACTCACGCCACAACAAGTAACTATTTGGAGTCCGTATGATACAAAAACGGACTATACAATTGGAACACAATATAAAAAGAAAAAATTAGAAGCACCTATTTGGAAAGGTGAACGTGTCGGCAGTTTAAGGATAACGAGTGATCAGTTAGAAACGCTTAATGGGGAACCATTAACTTACTCTCTATATAGTGCTAATGATGTTCGCCGTGGAAACTTTTGGCAACGTCTCCTGCATTAAAATAAGTTTTGACTGCATTATTGTTCTTAGGCTTATAATCTAAGTAAACAAAAAAGCGGGTGAAATTATGAAAAAAAGCCATATTGGGATTGGTGTAGTGATAGTAATTGTTATCCTGGCAATAATTGGTGGGGCAGTTTGGCGTCAGCAAAAGCATAGTAAGTATGTGCAATCAACAACGCCAACGTTATTTTTCCATGGTGGAGGCAGTAGTTATCATGCAGAAGAACACATGGTAAATGCTGCTAAAAAAGCTGGGGTAACGAGCACAGTCTTGCGAGCTGATGTTGCTAATAACGGAAAAGTTACTCTTCATGGTTCAATGCATAAAGGGGCCATCAATCCAATTGTTGAGGTGAATTATGATAACAATAGGCAGTTGGATTTTAATAAGCATGGCGAATATGCGACAAATGTTGTAAAGACATTACAGAAACGCTATCGCATAACTAAGATTAATATGGTTGGTCATTCCCTGGGAAATATTTCGATTATTTACTATATGTTGCAAAACGGTAAAAATCAGAATATGCCTCAATTACAAAAACAGGTTGATATCGCAGGTCATTTTGCGGGATTGAATTTTAAACAGGTACCTGCTGCTATTCAGCAACCAGTTGGAATGAAATTAAATAAAGACGGAAAGCCAAATGAAATGAACGCCACATATCGTCAAATGACAGAGGTCCGGCAAACTTATCCCAAAGGTCAAGTAGCAGTTCTTAATATTATTGGTGATGTTGGTAATCATTCAGACGGTACTGTTGATAATGTATCATCATTGTCACTTAGGTATCTAGTGGCTGCTCGGGCAAAGTCATACCGTGTTCTAAAAATAACAGGAAAAGATGCTCAACATTCGAAACTTCATAATAATGCTCAAGTTGATAAGGCATTAATTAATTTCTTATGGGGTAAATAACAAAAGGGAGCGAGACAGAAGTCACTTGTGACTTCGTTTTCGAGCCCCCGCAAACAACAATAGGCCTTCAGTGTTCGGCTTTACCGGACACTGAAGGCCATTGTTGTACTGCGCTGTTCGTGTTTTATGGAAGTGACCTAACTTATGTCACAGCTCCCTTTTATTACATACGACTATGGTGACAATGGTGACTATTTAAATATTGTTTAGTATATGCATCAACTGCTCGTAATGCTTGAGCAACGTCATCTGGAGTTACCTTAAATGGCAAACGATCCATGGTATCTTGTTCTGAACAGGCGGCTTTTCCAGCACTGAGCAATTCTTCATCAGTAACATTTTCTAAATGTAGATCAGCAAGAGTAGTTGGGAGGCCTAAAGAAAGAATAAATTGGAAGTATTTATTATAACGTTCTTTATCAGCACCTTCGAGCATTAATTGGGTAAGTGTTCCGTATGCAACTTTTTCACCGTGTGTTAAATCATGTGTTTCTTCTAAAATTGTTAAGCCATCATGAATAGCATGAGCACCGGATAAACCACCACTTTCAAAACCAAGACCACTCATCAGGGTATTAGCCTCAACAATATTAGAAAATGCTGGCGTAACGATATGTGCTTCCGCATCCGCTACAGCTAGGTGCGAGTAATTAAATAATGTCTCTTCACATTTCTGGGCGATTGCATTTCCAACAAGGGTTTGTTTTTCACCAAGCATTGTATCACTATAAGCCTGAGCAACTGCTTGTGCCTCAACATTGGTAGCTAAAGCATCAGCAATTCCAGAAATAAGCATCCGAACGGGACCATTGGCAATAACTTGAGTATCAACTAAAACCAGATTAGGGTTTTGGTTGTAGAAACGATAATGGTCAAATCCACCGTCATCAGTATAGATTACCGAAAGGCGTGAACAAGGAGCATCATTTGAAGCCAATGTTGGCATAATTACAACTGGTAGATGGAGATTGTCGGCAATTGCTTTGGCGGTATCAACTGTTTTACCACCACCAAGACCATAAACGACAGTTACATTATTTTCTTTACCAATTTCTGTAACCCGGTTTACTTCGTTAGTGGATGATTCACCATTAAATTGAACACGGGTGACATCATAACCACTTTCTTGAAGATACTGTTCAAACCGCTTACCTACAATTTTATAGACTGTTTCGCCAGCCAATAGTAACGGCTTTGTACCAAAGTTTTTAAGATACTTATCACTTTCAAAAAGGACACCTTTACCTTGAATATACGACGATGGTGAGCCAAATTCTTCAACCATAAAAATCCCTCCATTATTCTTTGTGTATAAGTTAACAATATCACTTTTGCTACTGGAGGAAAAGTTTAGTTGATTGAAATTAGCTTAAACTTAAAAAATAGAGCCTAGGCAGAACACAGTGCTCTGCTAGACCCTACTATACTTATTTTGTACCCTTACTACTTATTATTAGCGTCGGGGTTAGTGATCTTAATACGGTTGGAATCAGTGGAAGAGTGGTTTTGCTCAGGGGCGTCAGTGCTGTAGTCATCTACAGTTGAACGGTCACCATTTTCTGAGTAAATACTTGTTGATTTAATTCCCTTCTTCTTTTCAATTCGCTGTGCTCGTTTTAGACCATTTGAATAATTGTAATCAGCTGGGTTAACGTTTTTAAACCCTTTTGGATGGTAGAACCGCAAGAGATTCTTTTCGTTTAACGAATCAGAAAGAGTTAGTTCTTCATTTACAAACTCTTGATCCTTCTTTAACTTCTCTTGCTGCTTCTTGGTAAGTTTAGCTTCTTTACCGGTCTTATTATTGTAAATTGTTCCACCCACACTCGTATAAGTTGGCGTAACAAAATCCCGATTACGGAAGGCAACCACTTGATTATGCTTGCTAGAGAAGAGATCGGTTCCAAATTGGATGTAACGTTTACTACTAATTCCTAATAAGTGAAGGAGGGTTGGAAGAACATCAACTTCTCCACCATAGGTATGATAAACTTTTCCGTGACCCGTACCAGGGATGACAAACATTAATGGTACGCGTTGAAGCTGAGCATTATCAAAGTCAGTCCAATCATCTGCACTCTTTCCAAGAACACTTGCTAAGGAAGTATTCTCGCTGTTTGAAATCCCATAATGGTCACCATAAATCATAATAATTGATTTCTTATCAAGACCAGTCTTTTGGAGATAATTAAAGAATTCCTGAATTGATTGATCAAGATAATGAGCTGTTACAAAGTAATTATCGACGTTACTATCCCCGGTATTAGTTGTTTGGAAGTTTGGATCTTTATCTTCATCATCAAGCGTGTAAGGGAAGTGGTTAGTAACAGTGATATATTTAGCGTAGAATGGCTGCTGTAAACTTTGGAGATACTTGATCGAGTTTTTGAATAATAACTTATCTTTAAGTCCATATCCGGTAGCCTTGTCTCCAGAAGTATCGTAATAACTAGCATCAAAGAAGTATTGATAACCTAAATTCTTGTATACATTATTACGATTCCAGAAACTAGCAACATTTCCATGGAAGACTGCGCTCGTGTAACCGGCGCGTTGATTAAGAATAGCAGGAGCACCTTGGAAAGTATTGTCACTCCCTAACGTGGCAAATAAAGATCCTTGTGGCAAGCCAAATGTACTAGTCTCTAAGAGGTTTTCTGCATCGCTGGTTTTACCTTGACCGACTTGGTGGAAGAAATTATCAAACGAGTAGGTATCCTTGCCGTTATAAAGCGAGTTAAGGAATGGGGTAACTTCTTGACCGTTGATCTTCTTGTTAATTAAAAATTGTTGGAAACTTTCAAGGTGGATGATAATCACGTTACGGCCCTTGGCGATTCCATACATTTGTGGATTGGCCGGAGCGTAGTGCTTATCAGTGAACTTCTTAACTTTTAGTAGCTCAGGTTTAGTAGCACTTTGTCGCATATTATTGATATGTTGCGATTTTACTAAATCATAACCAGTAAAAGTATCAATACCGAGATATTTTACAATGTAGGAACGATCAAATGTCCGGCCAAGCAGTTGTGGACGACTCATTTCCGCAAAAGACAAATTAACCCCAAATAAGACAAGGCCAACGGAGCTAAATGCGAATGCTAACCGTGTTCCAATTGCTCGTGGATCAAATTTGATAACTTTACAGAGCATTAAAATAAGAATTACGACGATATCTAACCAGTAAAAGACATCATGGAAGTTAGTGAGGGCAAGTGAACTACCACTTAAACCTTGATTAACTTTTGAATAACCAGTCATTGTAGCAATTGTCATAAAATCGGTAAATTCACGATAATAGATGACATTTAAATAGAGTAATAATGTGTTTGCAATGTCTAAGCCCATAATAACCGGGTAGAAGAACCGCGAACGCTTAAAGTAGAATGCTAAACTGTAAATAAAAAAGGTAGTCGCTAACGGGTTAAAAATTAAGATAAGGTATTGAAAAATTCCCGTAACGCCAAGCTTAAAGTCAGTAAAGTAAGCAAACAGGGTCTTTAACCAAAAAAGGATAACTAGGAGGGTGAAAAAACCAATCCTAGTATCCACAAATTTGCTTAATTTTTTCATTAGGAATGTTCCTCGCAATCAATATGGTTTGTTCTATATTATCGAAGTGCAATTTCGACAAATCAAGAATTATTTTATCATAGATTACTATAAAACATTCTTTTTATGGAAATCATTGAAGAAACTTAATTCTTTGCTGGGACCAAGGCAGGAGCAGAAAGCCAGTCGTAACTAAATAATTTTTTTAGCTTTTTATTTACTGGAATCCATATCCCTGCTTTCAAGATATTAACCAATGATGCCCGTAAAGTTTTGTCTTCCCGATACTGTTTAGTTAATGGAATCTTGAGTAAGTGGCCTTCTTCAGTAATTACGGTAACATTTTTCGGAGTAACATTAATAATCTTAGCAGCAACAATATTTGGTTGACTAGTGTCTCTAAGCTTCATAATAATTCCTTCCTTCTATATTTTTTAGTCTACGTGGAGAATATGAAGAATATGTGTTTAAAGCTCAAAGTTAATACTTAAATAGTTTTAAGGACTTGTAAGCGGTACAATAAAATTATGGAGGGATTGTTATGACTAAATTGAATATTTATCTTGTTCGCCATGGACAGACTTTCTTTAATATTTACAATAAATTGCAAGGTTGGAGTAATTCTCCCCTAACTATGAAGGGGAAAGAAGATGCAAAGGTAGCTGGTGAGAAGTTGCAAAATATTCACTTTGATGGTGCCTTTTGTAGTGACCTTTCCCGAGCCATGGAAACAGCACAAGTGATTTTAAATCTTAATAACGCTAATTCTGTAGCTCATCCAGTCACCGCTCCTTATTTTCGGGAAGAGTTTTATGGATCATATGAAGGAACAAATATGGATCTTGCTTGGTACAATGCGGGCGCCCCTCATGGCTTTAAGAACTTCCGTGAAATTGTAACCGCATATTCCATCGGTCAAGCCAAAGACTGGTTAAAGGATGCTGATCCATTTCATGATGCCGAAAACAATGAAGAGTATTGGCAACGAATGGACAAGGGGATTGAATTAATTCAGAATGCTGATTTACCTAACGACGCCAATGTTTTATGGGTAAGTCATGGAAATACTGTTTTAAGCTTAGTAGAGCGGTTTGGTCATGGAAAGTATGATGTGACTAAGCGTCCAGCAAATGGAAGTCTGACGCGCGCAACGTTGACTGATAATAATATGGAAATTGTTGAATATAATAAGTAGCCTAAGTAATAAAAGTGAAAATGTTAAAAAGCAGGTAAATCTAATGGGTTTAACCTGCTTTTTAAATAATAAATATGCATTTGTTGAATTAATCTGACTTATTACGAAGTTTATTGAAAACGCTTGCTAAAATTAATAGAAGGGAGAAAGAAGACTTAAGGAGTGAGGATGATGGGAGAAGCAACAGCAGGGAAAAAGCATCGGTTTAAGTTAAAAATGCCAGGTGCTTTTACGATTTTATTCTTTCTAACGGTGATTGCAGTGATGTTGACTTGGATTGTTCCAGCGGGAAGCTATTCTAAGTTAGCATATGTCAATGATCATCTCCAAGTAACACAACCAACTGGGGAAAAAATTAGTTATCCGGCAACACAGGCAACATTAGATAAATTGCACATTCAGATTGATGTCGACCAGTTTAAATCTGGTGCAATCAATAAGCCGATTTCAGTACCGGGAACTTATAAGCGGCTTGAACAGCATCCTGCTTCGGTCAGCGATATTTTTTCTAGTATGGTCGACGGTACGATTGAATCAGTTGATATTATGATTTTTATCCTAGTCTTAGGTGGTTTGATTGGTGTTGTTAAAGCAAGTGGAGCCTTTGAATCTGGGCTGGCCGCACTATCTACCAAAACTAAGGGGAAAGAATTTATTTTAGTGTTCCTCGTAACAGTTTTACTAGCACTTGGCGGAACCCTATGTGGGATTGAAGAAGAAGCGGTTGCCTTTTATCCAATCTTAGCCCCAGTTTTTATTGCGATGGGTTATGATTCAATTGTTTGTGTTGGGGCTATTTTCTTAGCAAGTTCGCTTGGAACAACATTTTCAGTAATCAATCCGTTTTCAGTTGTAATTGCGTCAAATGCTGCTGGGACAACTTTTACGCAAGGAATGGCAGGACGAATTTTTGGTTTGGTAATTGCAGTTACTTGTTTATTATTTTACCTGCATTGGTATGCACGCAAAGTACAACAGGATCCACAGTTTTCTTATTCCTATGATGACCGAGAAAAATTTGATCAAATGTGGGGAATGACTACTAGCGAAGAAAAAGATCAGCGGTTTACTTTAAAAAAGAAAATTATTTTAATTTTATTTGCTTGTGCTTTCCCAATTATGATTTGGGGAGTAATGGCCAAAGGATGGGCCTTTCCTAACATGGCATCAGCTTTCTTAACAATTGCTATTATTATTATGTTTTTAACTTGTTTCGGGCGCCAAGACGGTTTAGGCGAATATAAGACCACAACGGCTTTTTCTGATGGAGCAGCTAGTTTAGTCGGTGTGTCATTAATTATTGGTTTGGCACGGGGAATTAATAAAGTGCTTAATGACGGCTATATTTCTGATACAATTCTCTATGCTTCTTCAAAAATGGTTGCGCATATGAACGGATCATTTTTCATTATTGTGATGATGCTGGTATTCTTTGTCTTAGGCTTTATCGTTCCATCATCATCTGGTTTAGCAGTGCTAGCAATGCCAATTTTAGCGCCACTAGCTGATACGGTTCATATTCCACGATATACAGTTGTTACTGCATATCAATTTGGTCAATATGCAATGTTATTCTTAGCACCGACTGGATTAGTAATGGCAACTTTGCAAATGCTTGATATGCGATATTCTCATTGGTTGCGGTTCGTGTGGCCGGTAGTTGTCTTTGTTTTAATCTTTGGTGGTGGATTATTGGTAACAGAAGTATTAATTGCAGGATAAGTTAAGATAGTGAAAAGCCTTGGTATTTATTAGTTGTCAGAGACTTTTATGTTGTTTAGATTGTTTGATAAAAGTAGTAAATAAAAAGATCCCTAAAACTATTTAGGAAGGAAAAGCCGAACTATAATTTCGCAAATTATGAAAATTATAGTTCGGCTTTTTATGTTTAAAGCGGAGAGCTAATAGTTAATTCTCAACTTTTTATTGTAAGAGTGGCTATAGGATTAGAAACCATGCATCCCGCTTCTACAAAATGTAAGGGTAACCATTCTGCTGTTGAATAATTAAAATGCAAGTGCTATATTGAACGTGGACATTGTGCATATTCCTATTCCTTACAAATATAACGTAAGGGATGTGTACAAAATGGCCGATAATAAACCCCAAGCTGAAAAGCTAGGACTTATTGGTTTAATTGCGCTATGTGTTAGCGCAATGGTTGGTTCAGGAGTTTTTGACTTGCCAAAGAACATGTCAATGGAAGCGGGGGTTACCGCTCAGATTATCTCCTGGATCATTACTGGTATTGGGATCTGGTTCATTGCTGAAATGTTTGTTATTTTGAGTGATGTTAAGCCGGATTTAACCGCTGGACTATATAAATATGCGCAGGTTGGGTTTGGATCATTTACCGGATTCTTTAGTGCGTGGGCATATTTTGTTTGTGAATGTGCAGCTAATGCGGCTTATGCTGTTTTAGTAATGAGCACATTAGATTATTTCTTCCCGGGTACATTTACCGGTGGTAATAACTGGCCATCAGTTATTGGGGCCTCAATTATTACTTGGGCAATTACTGCTCTGGTTCTTCGCGGGGTAGAAGTTTCTAGTACAGTGCAAAAAATTGCTACTGCGATTATGTTAGCAGTTGTAGTAGTCTTTCTTGTTTCCGTACTCTTTCACTTTAACGTTCACACTTTTACCACTAATATGAGCGCTACTCACAGTGTTCCCTCACTTAGTGATAAACCAATGGGTAGTGTAATGCATCAAGTTATGAACACAATGATGGTAACTTTGTGGCTCTTTGGTGGTATTGAAGGTGCCGTTGTTATGTCTGGTAAGGCAAAAAACGTTAAGCAAGTTGCACCAGCAACTGTTATTGGGTTTGTTGTTTGTCTGGTAATGTACGCACTAGTTGGCATGCTTTCGCTAGGCGCATATTCTTACGGACAATTAGCCAAGATGACCTCACCGTCAACTGCTTACATTTTGACTAATGTTTGGCATAATAATATTGGGCGTGATGTCATCGCAATTGCATTGTTAGTTGCTGTTTTCGCAAGTTGGATTTCTTGGATTCAAATGTTAGCCGAATTGCCACAACACGCAGCTGCGGAAGATGGATCATTCCCTCGGGCTTTTGCTAAGGTATCAAAAACCGGTGAACCAGTATTTTCAATTATTATCGCCACAATTGTTATCGAAATTATTATTTTGATTGCTCACTTTGATGAGAGTGCATACCAAATGCTCTTAACAATTGTTGGAGTTATGACTGTCCCACCATACTTACTCTCATCGATGTACTTGATTAAAATAAGCCGTAAAGAACATGGGGATTTCCCTACGGATACTAAGCACCGTCGTGGAGCAGGAATGGCAATTGGTGTTTTAGCGTTCCTCTATATTTTATTTATGGCATACTCGGCAAATATTAAATATACATTAATTTCATTTATTTTCTATGCTGTTGGTATTCCGCTATATATGTGGGCACGTCATCAACATGGAAAGAAGATATTTACCAAGGGCGAATTGATTTTTGCAATTGTAATTGTATTAGTTGCAATTTATGGGATTTATGCATTAATTCACTAATTGTATTAACTAAAAATAACATTTTGTGTGCTTAATGAGTTTAAAAAACAATATATGATCGGAAAAGCGTCAAAGATTAGTCTTTGGCGTTTTTTTTATATAATTATCTATTTCAATTTTAAAATTTTTAGAAAAATTTACCGTTTTCTATTGACATATATATATATATATACTGGGGGTTGTAAGTAATAGGAAGCGCTTTCGTTCATTGCTATTGTTTTGTAACTTTTGCTTTTTTATTAATGGAGGTCTAATTATGTCCGAATTAGATACAAAGCTTCATAAACTTGGCGTTGACCGTATTGCAATTAGTCCATATAAGCAATGGAGTCGTGGTTACATGGAACCAGGTAATATTGGTAATGGTTATGTAACTGGTTTGAAGGTTGATGCTGGTGTTCGTGACAAAACAGATGATGAAGTTTTAGATGGAATTGTTTCTTATGACCGTGCAGAAACTAAGAATGCTTACATTGGTCAGATTAACATGACCACTGCATCATCGTTTACTGGTCCTCAAGGTCATTGTATTGGATACGATCTTTTGAGAAATCCAGAAGTCGATACTGCTGAACCTTTGTTTACTGTAAAGCAATGGGATGGTAGTGAACTTCCAATCTATGATGCTAAGCCGTTACAAGATTCCTTAGTTGAATACTTTGGTACTAATAATAACCGCCGTCACTATCCAGCTCCTGGTTCATTCATTGTTTGTGCTAATAAAGGTGTTACTGCTGAACGTCCAATGAATGATTCAGATATGAAACCGGGTCAAGGATATGGTGTATGGTCAGCCATTGCTCTTTCATTCGCTAAAGATCCTGCAAAAGATTCAAGCATGTTTATTGAAGATGCTGGGGTATGGGAAACTCCTAACGAAGATGAATTAATTGAATATCTTAAAGGTCGTCGTAAAGCAATTGCTAAGTCAATTGCTGAGTGTGGGCAAGATGCTAATACTTCATTTAAGGGTTCATGGATTGGCTTTGCTCATGCAATGATGGAACCAGGCCAAATTGGTAATGCGATTACTGTAGCACCCTATATTTCGATGCCAGTTGACTCTATTCCAGGTGGTTCAATTTTGACACCGGATACAGACATGGACATTATGGAAAACTTAACGATGCCTGAATGGCTCGATAAGATGGAATATAAGTCGTTAACTGCTAACGGTGCTATTAAGTACTAATGTAAATTAATTATAGTTTTTAATTCCCTTCCAAAAAATATTAGGGCCTTTATAAGGCAGGTGGATGTGGAGCCAAAGTTGATCATGACTTTGTAAAAACGCATTTGCAAGCATAAATAGGCTTCAATCGTTCGACCTTCACGAATGATTGAAGCTGTTTGTGTACCATTATGTAAGTCTTTGTTAACGATTAAAAGACCTACGTCCCAGTCTCTTCTTATAGGTTAGGTTGTGTTAAGTTATGACAGATAATTATAGTATAAACATGCAACGGATTAATAAAGTCATTCCTAATACGTTGGTTACCGATGAATTTAAGAGGACATTAAAAGAACTGCAAGATCGGATATCACAAATTATAGTAAATGATGGCCAGAACGAAAAAGAAATTTTAATGACCTCAATTCACAATTTCTATAGATATACTAATGGCGAAATGACTTTATATAAAAAGGATAGCGTAAAGAAGGTTGAATTCGTCAAGGGTACGCCTCACGGTAAGGCAATTATTAAATTTTATGATTTTAGCGATCTTAAATTAAACGATATTATTTATGGCCGTGCTTTTGATTTTGTTCAGGATATTAAACCTAAAGAAATCAATCATGCAGGTTACGATAATACTATTCGTGGCGAATTTCCACAGTTGCTGGATCCTGATCATGCAGAAGAAATTGATCGTTTAAGACGTTGGATGCAAGATGGACACATTAGTCATTACGAATATGATGATGCAAACCCAGTCTACCCTAAAGCTGGGAAATGAAAATTGATAAAATGATATTGACAAATTCATATGATCGTTTATCATTTAGATTAAGAACATATATTAACTAATAATATTTTGTTCTTCAAAGGATTAGTCGACTAAGTCTTTTATTAATTTGAGAAACATCTTTAATTCACATTTTACTTGTGAATACTAAAAATATTTCGTGATGGGGAGCGTTATTACCCCGGCGGGTGGTTATACCATTTACCCGGTGAAACACTTTACCTTAGGGTGAGTGTGAATTAAGGTAGTAATAGGCTCCTCAACAAGTTAGAAAACTTGTTAAGGAGCCTTTTGATGTTAAAAAAGGTGGGTTTTAGATATGGTAAAAGCTAAAATTAATTATCAACGTCCACGTGGGACGGTTGATATTTTGCCTGGCGAAAGTGAGCTATGGCAAAAAGTTGAAGATATTGCACGCAATACATTTGCAGAATTTGGATATTCAGAAATTCGAACACCAATGTTTGAAGATTATAATGTTTTTGCAAGAAATGTTGGTGATACCTCTGATATTGTAGAGAAGCAAATGTATGACTTCTATGATAAGGGTGAACGACATGTAGCTTTAAGGCCAGAAGGAACAGCTGGAGTGGTTCGGGCATATGTTCAAAATAAGCTATTTGGGCCAGAATACCCTAAGCCGTATAAGATTTACTATATGGGACCGATGTTCCGCTACGAAAGACCGGAATCAGGACGTCAACGTCAATTTACTCAAATTGGTTGTGAAGCATTAAATAGTGAATCTCCGCAAATTGATGCTGAAGTTATTTTAGAAGCATTGATGTTTTTTAAGCGACTTGGTATTACGGGATTACGTGTTGCTATTAATACTCTTGGAGATAAAGAAACCCGAGACAACTACCGCCAAGCTTTAATTGATTATCTAAAACCCCATTATGATGAACTTAGCGATGATTCTAAGAAACGTCTCTACAAAAACCCATTACGTGTCCTTGATAGTAAAGACGAAACAGATAAGAAGATTGTAGCAAATGCTCCTTCAATTCTAGATTCATTGAGTGAGTATTCGGCTAAGTACTTCGATTCTGTTAAAGAAATCCTTGATAAATTTAATGTTGACTACGTTATTGATAATGAAATGGTTCGCGGATTAGATTATTATACTCACACTATTTTTGAAATCATGTCTAACTCACCAGTATTTGGTAGCGGTTATACAACAATTTGTGGTGGTGGTCGTTATAATGGATTGATTTCACAAATTGGTGGACCTGATGAAGGCGGTATTGGATATGGAATTGGTGTTGAACGTTTGCTCCTATTATTAAAGGAGGAGAACAAGAGTTTTATTCCACAACCAGGTCTTGACTTATTCTTTGTTACGGTAGGTGAAGAAGCGGACAATTTTGCTTTTGAATTAATGGAGCCGCTTCGCAACATGGGAATTAAAGTCGATAAAGACTATCAAGGACTAAAGGTTGGAACTCAGATTAAGGAAGCGAGTCGACGAAACAGTAGGTACTTTGCCGTTATTGGTGATAAGGAAATATTATCAAAAGAAATTGAATTAAATCTCACTGAATCGGACAGCAGTGAAGAAAGTAAGAAAGTTTCTATTGATGAACTTTTAGGCAATCCAGAAAAGTACTTAAAGTAATTACATTTATACAATAGCAATGAAATAAATGTACGAAAAAAGAGTGGTAACTAAGACGGACACTTAGTTGTCACTCTTTTTATATTCTGTATTTCGTTTAGTGTAGAAGTTAGTGGTAATAAAAAATAACACGTTGTATGAATAAGTGTTTATAATAATACCACCTAAAAGAGAATTAATAGTTCACAGTATAATGGGCTCTCAATTATCCGCAGAAGGTGAACAGATGAAATTCATGTATACTTATGAGACTAAAATGCGCATCGTGACTACAAACTTATGAACGACTTTTGCTACGCTCTTTTTAGTTTACTTCCTTTTTGCCACTTCAAACCAATTCCCGTAACTCCACTTAAAATTGAGAAAACTGGTGAAAAAAGACTAAAGAAAGCAAATGGTAGGAAGTGAAGGACTGGTACACCAAGGGTTGAGGCGGCGAATGATCCGGCAACTCCCCATGGGATTAAGTAGTTAATAACGCTTCCACCATCTTCAAGGACACGGCTAAGGGCTAATGGTGAAAGACCCATTTTATCAAACGCACCCTTAAATGCCTTACCTGGAAGAATAACGGAAAGGTATTGCTCCCCAACAAAAAGATTGATTCCAATACCCGAAAGAATTGTAACAGTAATAAGGCTGTCAGGCTTATGAAGGTGGTCAACAAGCGGCTTCATTGCTGACTGAACAATGTTAAACTTCATCAAAATTCCCCCAAGCGAAAGGGTAACGATGATCAGGGAAACTGTTCCCATCATACTGCTAATCCCACCACGGGTAAGCAGCGTATTAACAGTTGCATCGCTAGTGTGAGCAACGAAGCCATCACTAATTAATTTAGCGAGGGATTGAAGAGAGGTTCCTGACTTTTGAAAGAAGATCATGACTACTGTAACGATGATATTGATAAATAAGGTTGGGATGGCTGGAATGTGGCGCCATGCACAGATAAACATTAAGGCGATTGGTAATAGGGCCCACCATGAAATCGTAAATTGTTGATTAAGGATAGCCATTGTGTGGGCGATCTTACCGGCGCTCATATGGGAACTGGAATTACCAAAGAACCAGAATAGAATTAGCGAAACGATAAAAGAAGGAATCGTTGACCACATCATATTCTTGATATGGGCGAAAAGGTCACTGCCTGCGATTGCAGAGGCAAGATTAGTTGAATCAGAGAGCGGCGACATTTTATCACCAAAAACAGCTCCCGAAATGATCGCACCCGCTACTAGCGCAGGATTAGCATTAAGTGCAACTCCCATTCCAAATAAAGCAATTCCGATTGTCGAAATAGTTGTAAAACCACTACCAATGGATAGACCGACTAAAGAACAGACAATGAATGTTGATGGGACAAAAAATTGACTGCTAATCAGTTTGAAGCCGACAATCATAATTGTAGGGATGACTCCAGCTTGAATCCAAACGGCAATTAATGCACCAATAAGGATAAAGATAAAGATGGGGATGATTGCGGTAGCGATTCCTTCTTGGATACCTTTATGAATCTCGTCCCAACTAGCACCACGAAACTTGACCCAAAAAATAAGTAAAGCTATGACAAATAGGACGGGGATCTGTGGTGACAAGCCAAACTTAATCACGGCAGTCCCTAAAATTATTAGCATGATAAGTAAGAGGGTTACTGCCTCTTTAAAACGAATACTCTTCATCGTTGTTCCTCCTTAGAAAAGAAATAAAAAAGTCCCGTTGATAAAAGTATCAACGGGACGATTATTTTAATCGCGGTACCACCCACCTACGCATCTTGATTTTATGCGCACTCATATCAGGTGGTAACGGCACTGAATATGGCCGGACAATTCAGATCACGTGATAATTCGAAACACTCCGCCTGACCGGTTCGCACCTAACCACCGGCTCTCTTACGCCCAACGAAGGTTCTACTGAAACGATAATTGTTGAAATTATAATATCGTGCTGAGATTTGAATGTCAACAACTAAATTAAAAAAGAATGAGAATTAATCATGATTAGCCCACCGATGATTAAATAACAGATTAAGAAGAACGGCTGAAAGACTGGTGACGACAATCCCGTTACCCAGGATGATTTGAAATTCAGTTGGCATATGCTGGAACAGTTGCGGATACATGGTAATCCCTAATCCTAGTCCAATTGAAACAGATGCAGTAAGAAGGTTGGCATTGTTAGAGAAATCAACTTTATGGAGAATTTGAACTCCTTGAACACCGACCATCCCAAACATCACAATCATTGCACCCCCAAGGACAGGTTCTGGAATAACCGTTGCGAGGGCGCCGACTTTAGGTAAAAGACCAAGTAATAAGAGTAAAAAGGCGGCATAGTAAACGGGTTGGCGGCTTTTCACTCCGGACATTTTAAGAACACCCACATTTTCAGAAAAAGTAGAATAAGGGAAGGTATTAAAAAGTCCGCCTAAAATTGCAGCAATCCCTTCAGCACGGTATCCACGTTTTAAGTCGGTGGTTGTTAATTGCCGGCCAGTGATGTCACTGAGGGCAAAGAAAACACCGGTTGACTCAATCATTGTCGTGAGCGAAACAAGAATCATTGTGATCATGGCACTCATATCAAAACGTGGCACGCCAAAGAAGAATAATTGCGGAGCGTGGAACCAAGCAGCTTCACTAACCGGTTTAAGAGAGACAAAGCCTAATGCGCCCGCAATGAAAGAAGAAATTAAAATTCCTAATAAAATAGCGATTGACTTCATAAAGCCACGAGCAAAGGCATTGAATAACAGAATGATAGCAATTGTTAGAAAGCCGATAAGGAGGTTAGCGGGATCACCAAATGAAGCAGCAGTTGGCGTACCTCCTCCTAAGTCTTGAAAACCTACTGGAACAAGGGTAAATCCAATAATAGTTATTAAAGATCCAGTAACGACCGGTGGAAAAAACTTCTTTAAGCGGGCAAAAAAGCCAGCAATTAGGAAAACAAAAATCCCGGCAGCAATAATGGCCCCATACATATAAGTGATTCCTAACTTTCCACCAATTGTTTCGAGGGGGGTAACAGCTTGAACTGCACACCCGAGGACAACTGGCAAACCAATCCCAGTTAATGGTGTTCGCTTTAATTGTAAGAGGGTTGCGACACCACACATGAAAATATCGATCGAGACTAGGTAAGTCATTTGAAGCGTGGAGAAGTGTAAGTAATGTCCAATTAATAACGGAACAAGAACGTCCCCAGAATACATTGCAAGTAAGTGCTGGAAACCAAGGACAAAATTTTGCCATTGACGAGTGAAATCAATTTTAGTATGACGACTAGGTGCTTGAATAGATGAAACAGGTTCTTTCAAAATATACCTCCCCAAAAATTAACACGCCTAAATAAAAATAAGAGACTGAAAAATTCAGCCCCTCTACCGATTTTTAAAAGCTTTAAGTTAAAAACAGACAGTGTCAGTTTTTAAGAAGCGCTTATAGTCTAAAGTTTACGGCTTTAGGTAGAGACTAACCGACCATATTTCGGTATTATATAGGCTATTTATTTGATGTAGTTATCCTATCACTAATACCGAACATTTTCAATGCTTTGTTCGGTATTAGTGATATTTTAGATTGATTTGTATGACTAATGTTCAGATTTTTTCTTATGATCCGGTTAATTCCAGATAGTGGTATTATTAGAAAGTACAGTAACTACTGTGGAAGGAAGCGTATATTATGCAAAAGCTAATGAGTAGTTGTACGGCAATGCTTGTTGGAAAGAATGCTACGATTGATGGCTCAACAATTATTGCACGTGATGAGGATGCTGAAGATGGAGTCAATCCTAAGACATTCAAAGTATTTCCTGCCAAGGATTACACCGGTGAACATTATGTTTCAAAATATAATGGGTTAACTGTTGAGATGAAGGGACAGGGATGCCGTTATACGGCAACTCCCAATGGCGTGCTTGATGAAGGACGCTGGGATGAGCAAGGCATTAATGAATATAATGTTGCAATGAGTGCGACAGAAACCGAAATGACAAATGCCAGGGTGCTTGGTCATGATCCGTTAGTAGAAAACGGAATTAATGAAGATTCAATGGTTTATCTTGTCCTACCATTTATTAAGTCTGCCCGTGAAGGTGTTCAACGGCTTGGATCATTAATTGAAAAGTACGGTACTGGTGAAAGCAATGGGATTGCCTTTAGCGATAAGGATGAAGTTTGGTATTTTGAAACCGGTGGAGGTCATCAATGGGTTGCCCAGCGGATTCCTGATGATGCTTATGCAATTGCACCAAATATTATGTGTATCGAAGAGGTCGACTTTAACGATCACGATAGCTTCATGTATGCGCCGCAAATTAAAGATTTTGTTGAAAAATATCATTTAAATCCTGATCCACAAACGTTTAATTTCCGAAATATTTTTGGCACACAGGATGAGGCAGATGCCTACTACAACACCCCTCGTTCTTGGTATGGTCAAAAGCTCTTTACTCCATCCTTAAAACAGGAGCCTACCAGCCAAAAAATTCCATTTATTCAACATGCAGAAAAGAAAATTGCCGTTGAGGATGTAGAGTATTTCCTCTCATCGCATTATAACGGTACCCCTTATGATCCAATGGGAACTTATGCTTCTGGAACACCAGAGGAACAGCGAAAATTCCGTTCAATTGCACTTGATCGTAATCAAAGTTCATGTATTTTGCAAATTCGGAATGACGTCCCAGCACAATATGCTGCTATTCAATGGATTAATTTTGGCTTTTATTGCTATAGCCCTTATGTTCCGTTCTTTACAAATATTAGTGATACTCCGGCAGAATATAAGTATGCTACTGATGATGCTCAGCCGGATAAGAGTGCTTATTGGTTAAATAAATTGTTAGAAGTGATTGTAGAACCACGCTATCATGAATTTATCAATAAAGTAAATGATTTCCGAGATCAGTGTCAAAGCTATGGCGTAGGACGAGTGGACACAATTACAAAAACAGCTCAGATTCAAAATTCAGCTAATTTAATTAACTATCTTACTGAACAAAATATGAAAACTGCTAATCACATTCTGAACGAAACACATGAATTGATTAACCAGCTTTTGCATGAAGCATTGTTGAATTCTAAGTTCCAGTTTGAACGTGGCGATAACTTATAAAATAGAGGCTGAGAAAAAACGGAGTTTTTTCTCAGCCTCTTTCCTACGATTAGTCAAGATATCGTGGAAATTAACCACAAGGCTCGAGGCTAAGTCCGAACGATAATCAGCCCGTGCCGTGCTAATCACCGTTCTATCCTTAGCCCACCGCCTTGTCGAGAAGTTTAATTTCCACTCACTATTTATTTCCACCAATGACGATTAATAAGAAAGATGACACATGCCAACATTAAGACAATAGTAATGAAGATTGTAAAAACCCATGAATACGTCCCATTTGCGAGGGGTAATTTGACGTTTTCACCGTAAAAACCAGATACAATTGTTGGAATTGAGAGAACAATTGAATAAATGGTGAGGTATTTCATCGTTTGGTTTAGGTCACTATCAAGAACCTTGCTATAAGCATTAGAGACACGGGCAGAAACATCTGAAGTCATCTGGGCCATTTCTAGACCTTGCTGTGCTTCGACAATTACATCATCAAGGTCATTATATTGCTTTGTAGTAATATGGTTACCAAAGCGGCGTTTAAATTCTTCAAGTAGGGAAACATTCCCTTTGAGCGAGGTAAGAATATAAACTAGTCCAGTTTCGATTTCCATAAATTGGGTAATAGCTTGGCGGCCTGTTCGTCGTTGAAGATTTTGTTGAATTTCTTGTCGCTGTTGATCTGCACGACGAAGAGGACCAAAATAATCGGTTGAAAGGCGATAAAGAACCGGAAAGACTAAGTTTAATTTGTCGTCATTTTCCCCGTGTTTCTTTAATAATTGCAGCTGATTAGCGATGATTCCGTTTACAAAGTTAGTTTTTGCATTTGTAAAAGTAATGATATTATTAGCAGTTAGCATGATACCAATTGGTGCGGTCTGTGGAGCCGTTACAGCATGAGTTGGCACATAGACATCGAAAATTAATAATGTAACTCCTGCATCTGGATCAATTTCAACCCGGGCTTTTTCGTAGGGATCAATTGCGTAATCAAGTAATTCTTGAGTAACCTCGTATTTTTCAATTAAATCTAGTCGCTCATGGGGGAGAGGTTCAAATATACTTATCCATTTACTATGATCATTAATTTGTTCTGTTGTTAACATCAGTACCCATCCCCTTAAATTTACTCATACTCTATTCAACGCTATTATCGGATAAAAGTAAACAGACTTAAAAATATTCTAAATATTTCCTGGGAAATACAGTAAAATAATCTTATCAGAATTTAGGCGAAAGAGAGGTGAGTAAAATGAAGTATCGGTGGCAAATTAATGAAAAATTAACTGATGACCAAGAGACAAAACCATTACGCAAGTTGCTGCATGATCAATGGCTGCTTCCTAGTCGGTTGATTCACTATTTAAGAATTAGGCGGACAGTGCTTGTTAATGGTAAATATCGGTCAATGAATGAACTGGTGGGAAAAAACGATAATATTCAGTTGCTATTTTGTGGTGATGAAATTCGGACCCCCACCGCAAATGATTATATTCCGTCTTCGCAATCACATTTAGAGGTCCTCTATGAGAATCGCGATTTGTTAGTAGTAAATAAACCGCGGGGACAAAAAACTCATCCTAATTACCATGGCGAAACAGGGACGTTAATGAACGATGTTGCAGGCTATTTAGCGCATAGTCAAAATAATGCTTATATGGTTCATCGGATAGACTTACAAACGAGTGGAGCAGTAATTGTTGCTAAGAATCCAATTGTTGTCCCAATCCTTAACCGATTAATTAGTGATGGACAAATTCACCGACAATATTTGGCGGTAGTGGAGGGTGAAATGGCCCAGAGTGGGAAACTAGATTGGGCAATTGGGCGTAATCCAGAGAATCCCCATCTTCATCAAGTAAACGGACAAAACGCGCAACCGGCCTTGACCTATTATGATACACTGGCAAGTAATCGTGAACATTCCTTGGTGAAACTTCGCTTAGTAACTGGCCGTACCCACCAACTTAGGGTTCATTTAGCGTATAGTGGTCATCCAATTGTTGGCGATCCGCTTTATAATCCTTTATCAACAGAGGGAATGCTGCTTCATGGTGTGTCGCAAAAACTCATATTACCCTTCGTAATGAAATCTTTAAATATTAGTGCGCCATTACCGTCGTATTTTGAAAATTATTTGGTAAAATATAACTTAGCTAAAAAGCAAATTTAAATTAAGGGAGGACATTAATTGTCACTTTTAGAGAAGTTGTATGGACCATTTTTTGATCCACATAACTGGGCAACAGTCGTTACATCAGGACAGGATTGGTTAATCATCTTTTCATTGGTTATGATTGAATGTTTACTGTCAGTTGATAATGCTGTTGTGTTAGCGGCTCAGACACGTGTATTACCAACGTTAAAAGAACAAGAAGAATCACTTTTCTATGGTATTTGGGGTTCTTACATTTTTCGGTTCTTAATTATTGGAATCGGAGTATATCTCATTAACTTTTGGGAAATCAAAGTTATTGGAGCTGCTTACTTAATTTACCTTGTCTATCGTTACTTTCATAATAAGTTCTTTGGTAAGCGAGCAATGCGAAAGACCCGTGAAGGTAAAACGCGTTTAACTGGACGAAAGCTTTTTTGGACAGTTGTTTTACAGATCGAATTTATGGATATTATTTTCTCCATTGATTCTGTTTTGGCATCATTAGCTGTCTCTAATAATCCGGTTATTGTCTTAATCGGTGGTCTGATTGGGATTGCATGTATGCGAGGAATCGCTGAAGTTATTATGAAGCTGATGCGCAAAGTTCCTGAGTTAGAACCGATGGCATATATCTTAATCTTTGTGATTGCTATTAAGCTCTTCTTAACGATTCCTGCAATTGATATCGAGATTCCATCAGGGATTTTTGGTAGTTTTATCTTGCTTGTTTTTGCGGTAACGATTATTATTCACTTTATACGTAGATCACAGAAAAAGAAGGTAGAATAAAATGGCAATTGATGCAACGACTGAGACCTTTGATAAGGATGTTCAAGGCTCAATGACGGTTGTTGATTTTTGGGCACCATGGTGTGGTCCATGTAAAATGATGGAACCAGCTATGCAGAAGCTTGAAAAACAATACGGCGATAAAATCAAGTTTGTGCGGATGAATGTTGATGGAAATCAAGAAATTGCACAACGGTATAAAGTAATGAGTGTCCCAAGTCTGGTCCTTTTTAAAGACGGACAGGCGAAAGAAAAGGTAACTGGATATTATCCAGAGGCTAAACTAGCTCATTATTTTGAACGAAAAATAACTGAATAAATTAAAAAAGCTTCTAACGTTTGAAAAAGTTGAACGGTAGAGGCTTTTTTGTCTGTCAAAATCTATTTTATTTAAAACGTGGGCGATAGCAATAGAAGAAAATAAGCGCTAGGATGAAAGTTAAACAATCGGAAATAGCTTGAGCAGCAATAATTCCAGTATAACCAAATAATTTTGCGGAAATACTAATCACTACCCCGAAAATCAATCCCTGACGACAGAATGAGAGCCAGAATGCAGGCGTTGCTTTTCCCATCGATTGAAACATGGTTGTAAAAACAAGAATGATACCAGCAAGAGTAGTCGAAACTGATAGCCAGCGAAGCATCAAGGCACCTTCTTTTACTATTTGGGGATCATTCATGAAAATGCGAATAACCTGGGGAGCGAAAATGAAAAGGATAATCGTGAGAATTAAGGCAAGACTAGCAACAACTTGAATATCAAATTTGACAACTTTGTTAAATCGCTGCTCATCTTTAGCACCATATACGTATCCAATCAAGGGTTGCGCGCCAAATGCAAAACCAACCATTACCATATTAATGATCATATTTGCTTTCATCGCAATTCCCATGGCAGCTACACTATCCGCGCCATGAACAATCAAGTAACGATTAGTTAACGCAACCGCAAACGTTGCCATGATGTTAGTGACCGAAGCCGGAATTCCGATAGCGTAGATTTCAAATTGGAGCTTCCAGCCGATTTTAGTTTCATGAATTGAAGTCGTCAACTTTTTACTCTTTGTTCGCAAATAATAAATCATTAAAATATCGCCAATAACAGTACTTGTTACAGTAGCTAGTGCGGAACCAGCCGCGCCGAGCCCACACGTGAAAATAAAGATCGGATTTAAAATGATATTAATTCCGGTCCCTACCATACTAGCGATCATCGACTGAATGGCTAGACCTTCTGTTCGTAAAATATTAGTTGGTGAGAGGCCAAAGATAATGAAAACCGCGCCCCAAGCGATCACTAAGTAATATTCTCGTGCGTATTGCCAAGTAGCAGGGGAAGCACCCAATAAATGTAAAATTGGTGTTTGAAAGATAATCATTATTGCAGTAACGATGATTCCACAAATAATCGGTGCATAGAAGCAATAACCGCTGACAAAGCGTGCTAATTTATCACGGTGTTCACCAAATAAGCGGGAAATAACTGAGCTTCCGCCAAGACCAAAGATATCCCCAAGAGCAATCATTAACGTAAAAATTGGTGCACCCTGAGAAACACCGGCAACTAAATTGGGATTCCCAGTTTTGGCCACGAAAAAAGTATCAACCATGTTATAAATCAAGGTTACAGCCATGCTTAACACAACTGGTAAGGCTAGCGTAAAGTATGCCCGCTTGATTGAAGAATGTTCAAATAGCTCGTCCATTTTAAATCTCCTTTTAACAATCTGCTAATCATTTTACGCTAATCAGAATACAAAGTGAAAGACTGATTATTTTATTAACTTTTTATGCAAAAGTCCAAAATTATTGGTTTAGATCTTGTAACTGCCTTTGCTAGTCTCTTTGGTTCTGGAAAACGAAAGAGTGAAAAATAATCAATAACAAAAAGAGTGAATAGGGAATATCGTTAATAGTTGTTTCCTGTTCACTCTTTATTTATATAAATTTCGGGGATGTGGTTCGCCCTTTATTTCGTGTTTAACGTGTTTTAGCATGTCATCAATCATTTCAATAACATGAGGATCATCTAAAGCATAGTAAACGCGTGTCCCTTCTTTATGGCGACTGACTAACTGGTAACGATATAAAATACCGAGCTGTTTTGAGACGATTGGTTGCGCAAGATAAAGATCATTAACGATTGTTTTAACATCAGCTTCACCGTCATAGTGCCGAAGATAATACAAGATGTTTAAACGCGTACTATTGCTTAGAACTTTATAAATTTTAGCAGCTTCATCAATAAAGGCTTGTATGGAAGACAATGGTTGCTGCTCCTCCTTTTAATCGGTTTAGTAATTATTATACCAAACTAAAGAAGGTGAATAAGGTGGGTAATTAATCCACTGTCCCAAAAAACATAACAACCAACTCCAATGTAAATAACCTTCATTAAGGTTTCACTATAACGTTGCATTGCTTGCTTAATTAGTGGAATATTACCAATTCCCTTAATGAGAATCACGATCGCAATTGAAAGGACTGCGATAAAAAGAAGTGCCTGAGTAAATTGCTGGAAGGTAAGATTCGTTAAAATTGGTAAGAAAATTGAGAGGTTACAACCAGCGCAAACTGCCAGATAGGTTATTAAGGTGGTAATAATTGGACCGTGCTTTTCTGCATGAGTTGGGTCTTCATCGTTGTCATGCAGAGCCATGTAAATTGGCAGGATCCCTAGTATTCCTAAAATCCATTCAGGGAGGAAAATGGCGAGAGTTTTTCCTAGTAAAAAGCTGATGGTAACCAGAACAAGAAGGGCACCAAGATAGCCAATGATTACATCACGAAGGTTATACCTTTCGAGTAAAAAGATTAAGATGAAAAAGAAATCGAGGTTTACGGCAAGAAATGTGATAAAAATAATCCACCAATTCATAATTAGGTCTCCTATATATCAAATTCGATATACTTAATATATATCGAATTTGATATATAGTCAAACTATCCTTCAAAATAAGTATAAAGTTTCTCAGGGGTAAGCGATTTTCGTTGCTCTGCATTAAAATCTGCTTTGATTTCACCATCTTTAAGCACGATTAGACGATTTCCATACTCTAAGGCATCTTCAAGGTTATGGGTAATCATTAGGGCAGTTAAATGATCTTTAGTGATCCGTTCATTAGTAGCGTGTAATAGATTTAAACTTGTATGAGGATCAAGAGCAGCGGTGTGTTCATCCAGCAAAATAACGTCAGGTCGTTTGATTGTTGCCATTAAAAAGCTTAATGCTTGCCGTTGTCCCCCGGAAAGGGCGCCAGTAGCTGTATTCATGCGATTCTCAAGACCGTTATTCATTGTTGCAGCTAGCTTGGTGAAACGGTCCATATTACTTTTGAGCTTCCGGGGAATAAGATGGCGACGTTCACCACGTTTAGTTGCTAATAGCATGTTTTCAGCAACTGTCATTCGTGCAGCCGTTCCCAGTTTCGGATCCTGAAAAACACGGGATAAGAAAGCTGTTCGCTGTTCTTCTGTCGTATTGGTAATATCTTGTCCATTATGTAAAATTTTTCCTTCGTCAGCGTGTAGGTTTCCACCAATGACATTAAAAAGGGTCGATTTACCAGCACCATTTGTTCCAACGATCGTAATGAAGTCTCCCTCGTTGATTTTAAGGTTTAAGCCCTTAAGAATAGTGGTTTCACTAGATGTGCCCTTATTAACGATGGTTTTGACGCCCTGTAATTCCAAAATAGGTTTATTCATGAGGCCGGACTCCTTTCAAAATTGGCTTTTGAAGGTGAATACGTTCTTCAAGTTGTGGTAACATCATGCAGATTGCAAGGACAACTGAGGAGATAAGGTTGAGGTCGTTGGCAGAGAAACCAAGTTGGAGGACGGCAAGTAAGATGATTCGGTAAATGATACTACCAAGAGTAACGGCGACAAGTCGCTGGTTAAGCGTTAATTCACCAAAGGATACTTCACCAATAATGATTGAGGCAAGGGCGATAACAATCGTTCCAATCCCCATATTAATATCAGCGTATCCATTATTTTGAGCAATCAACGCACCACAAAGTCCAACGATCCCATTTGATACCATTAGACCGATGATGACCATTGTGTCGGTATGAATCCCAAATGATTTTGCCATCACAGGATTATCACCAGTTGCGATAAAAGCCTGCCCATAGTCAGTTGAAAGGAAGAAAACCAGGATTACGGTAATAATCGCAATCGTAACTATTCCCAAGAAGACACTATCAAAGTATTGGGGTAGACTTCGCATGAATTCGCCGCTAAAGAGAGTCTTTTGACCAAGCAACGAAACATTTGATTTACCCATAATACGGAGGTTAACGGAGTAGGCGGCGGTCATAGTTAGAATTCCGGCTAATAAACTTGGGATTTTTCCTTTAGTGTAGAGCAATCCAGTGATCAAACCAGCGAGCATTCCCGCCCCAATCGCAATTAAAGTTGCCAGAAAGGGATTAATGCCATGTGTGATTGCAGCGACAGCACTGGCAGCCCCAAGAGGGAAAGTCCCTTCAACAGTCATATCAGCAAAATCAAGAATTCTAAAAGTCAGGTAAAGACCAAGACCAAGTAAAGCCCATAATAGTCCTTGACCGATTGATGATACGATTAGATTCATTTGTAAACCTCTCCTTTCGTTTCTGCATCCTTTTCAAATTGAGCGGGAATTTGTAAATTAAGTTTTCGAGCCTGTTTAATGTTGAGAACAGGAGTCCCATGCTTCATGTATTTAATTGGGGTATCAGCTGGCTTTGACTTGCCTTTGAGGATTGCGACCGTCATCTTTGCACCTTGGACACCTAGAGCGCGTTGGTTAACACTGTAAGTTGCAACGCCACCTTGCTTAACCATTGTGTCAGTTGCTGGGAAGACTGGTTTGTTAGCGGCATCGGCATTCTTAACTAAGGTTTGCATTGCCCCAGCGATCGTATTATCTGTTGGTACAATTACTGCATCAACCTGGCTAAGCATTTGTTCGGAAACCTGGTTTAAGTCGTTACTGTTGGCAATTGAATAAGCCTTTAAGTTAATATTCATCTTACGACATTCACGCTTGATTTGGTGGTAACCGGCTACTGCTGAAGCATCACTTGAAGTGTAGATGACTCCCAGTGTTTTCATTCGCGGCATGAATTGCTTGATCAAATTGAGTTGTTCGCGAATTGGTGCTTGGTCAGATACTCCGGTGATATTGCCGCCAGGGTGTTGATTATTTTTAACTAGTCCCGCTGCTTTTGGATCGGTAACAGCACCAAGTACAATTGGTGTTTTGGTAGTAGAATTAGCTAATGCTTGAGCAGCAGGGGTCGTAATTCCAAAAAGAACAGTTGAGTTATCATCAACGAGTTTTGAAGCCATTGTTTTAAGATTACTTTGGTCACCATTCGCGTTTTGATACTCAATCTTGATATTCTTACCGTTGTGGTAACCTTCCTTTGCTAATTCATCAACATATCCTTTGTAAATTTCATCTAACGCTGGGTGGTGCATTAAGGTTAATACACCAACTTTTGGAATTCGTTGCTTAGTTACGAACCCATTGTTTTCCCTAAAAAATGCGAAACAAAGGAAAGCGATAATAATTGCAATTAAACTATACATTCTTTTCATCTAAAATCTCACCTCACAAAATAATAAAAAAACGAGAGCCCACATGACGGACCCTCGCTTTTTGAAAGGCAAAATAAAAGTCCGCATGTGGATCCATGCGGACTGAAATGAACATCAAACTCAGCCGGCACAGATGCAATCTGTTCTTCAGGTCGCATCCATGACGAAACAACCTGAATTACCGGCTTTGCCAACGAATATTAACGTTGATAGTTTGATATACGTTCATTATACTTACTCCCTACATAATTGATTGTTGTTAAGTATAACCAATGATAATAAAGCTGTCAATATAATTATTAAAATTTGCTAAGAAAAAAGAGTAAGGTAGAAGAAAATCCTCTATCTTACTCAATAATTATACTACTCGTATCCTAGTTCATGCTGATGTAGAAGCTAGGAGTGTAGTAGTTGATATTACCAGTTTGAACGTTTTGACCTGGTGTAGGAGCTTGGATGTAACCACCATTACCAGTAGCGATTGCAACGTGGTAAGGAGCACTATCTGGACCCCAGAAGTAAAGGTCACCACTTTGAGCGTTTTGGATATCGTATTGGTGGGTACCAAGGTTAGTTTGTTGGTAAGTAGTCCGGTAGTTTGAACCAAGACCATATGCATATTGAACTAATCCTGAGCAGTCAAATCCGCCTGGTTGGTTACCACCCCAAACATATGGAGTACCAATTTGTGCTTGAGCAACGGCAACCGCATTAGCAGTAGAACCATTACCTTGACCAGCAGCAGTTGAAGTTGCTGGAGTAGCAGTTACAGCAGCAGTACTTTGAACAGTAGTGTTGCTTTGTGGAGTAGCGACTACTTCAGTAGCAGCGTATGTAGTTTGTGTTGGCGCTGCAGTGTTAGTAGTAGCCGCTAAAGTAGTAACGTTGTTGTTAGTATTTGCAGCACTAGTTTGAGCAACGCTAATAGTAGCAGAAGCAGCACTTACTTGGGCTGGAGCTTGGGATGCAACACTAACTTGAGCAGCAGTATTGTTATCAGAAGCAGATACGACGGTTGTTGGTTGTGCTTGGTCGGCTACGTTGCTTGCGTTTGTGGTAGAAACAGCTGGCGTAGTTGATGCAGCGGTTGTTTCAGTAGTTTCAACGGCTGCTTGACTAGCAGTAGCGTTATCAGTTGCAGTAGGTGCAGCAACAGTTGCGGCAGCAGAAGCAGTACTGATAGCAGAAGATGGGATAACTAATTGTTGACCAACGTAAATTACGTTAGGGTCAGCTAATTGGTTAGCAGTAGAAATTGAATCAACAGTAGTAGCGTATTGTTGAGCAAATCCCCATACTGTATCTCCTGATTGTACTTGAACTTGTGTATCAGCACTTGCGGTGTTAGCAACAGCTAATGCACCAGCAGCACCTAAGGCAGCAGCAAGGACTTTTGACATTGTTTTTTTCTTAGCGATAATTATTCACTCCTGAATTATTATTTATTTTTCTTTTATGCATGCAACTAATTTGTGCACTCTTTTACTATATGATGATATTGTGAAGAAGATATGAAAAATCTCTTAAGGGTGACGGTTGTTACATAATTGTTAAATTGCTGTAATAATTTTCTCCTCAAATTATTGGAATAAAAATTCTCTATACGCGACAAAGCGCTGTGACTGCGGCGTATAGCAAAAGTGGTTGGGAATTAATCTTAGGTTGTTTTTCTTTAACTAAAATCAATTCGATCAAATTTTTTATTCCTTATAAATTAAGGAGATATTGTTAAGGTATCTACATTGGCATATGGTATTATGACTAGATACAATTATTCTTCCTGAGAAAGGAACTATTATGACGAAATCTAATGATAAGATTCAAAAGGAAATAAAAGAGCTTAGAAGCGATTTTTGCATTTATTCATCTTTGATAATACTAACAATTGCTGGATTTTGTTTAAGAAATATGATTCCATGGAGCTGGTTAAAAGCAATTATTAATTTTTTGTTTATAGGCTCTGTGTTTGAATTAGGGCGCTCAATTGATAAATATTTAAAATTGAGAAAACAACTAAAATGAAATCGAGAAATGTGTTAGTCAAAATCAATATCAAGTTGAAATTGACGGTCAAAACTAACTTTTCAATTATTATTTGTCATTGAAAAGCTCCCTCATTGCGTCATCAGTATTATCAAAGGTTTTTGCAGTATCTGGAATAATTCCTTTTTCTTCAGCATACGCACGAACTACTGCCTTTCGAGTTTTGTCATTGAAAGTGATGTATTCAACTTTGGAGCATTCTCTTATAAGTTTATTATTGGGTTTCATAATGTTGCCTTCCTTTTTTTGTAAATATGATTACTTATGCATTAACAGAAGACTAGTAATAACGATAATAATAAATAAAACTAACCAATATTTTTGATGTAAGTGATTTTGAGTTACCTTTTTGTCATTAGGATCGCTTTTAATTTGATGTATTTCCCAAGTACCCATCAATATTCCGTAGACAATGCCGCTGAAAATAGCACTACTAATTGTAGAAGATTCTGTAAGTAATGGAATTAGTGCTCCTCTATTAGGCAGCCAATCTATAAGTATTGTTAATCCATATATTATGAAGGCAAAATAAATTCCTAGGACAATAGCTCTTTTAATAAATTTTTGTTTAGTTTTGCCCTCCTGTTTGGCTTCAACATCAATTTCTGTTAAATGATGTCGTTTAGTTTCATATAGAATATAGCCTGAAGAAGCGAAAACAGTTAATAGTAGGACGCTTACTACGATATCAAGAGTAAGTTCAGAATTATTAGTATTAAGCATTAAAAGGCTAGCAATAAAACTTAATAATAGATTTATTGATAATAAAAATATGGCAATATTATTACCGATTCGATTGAGTTCATTGCGGCGATATTCATCTAATGGTCCATGAATACCGTAAAACCACTTAATGATTTTGGTGCTGATTGTTTCTTTCATCTGTATGTTCCTCCCAAAATACTTAATATCATTACTCTCAGAATCGAAATAGGAAAACATGGCATGAGCGTGAATTTCTGTGTTTTTACCCATCAAGCTCACAAGTTCTAACATACCTTCTTTGGTATGAAGTAAAAAATCATGCTTTTCAGGAATATATGTCCCAATTACAGCTTTGCCACATGCCTCTAATCCATAAAAAGTTGCTGAAGAAATCTCATACTTTTTGCAGGTAAGAAGTATAGAATCTAATATTTCTTCTCCTTTGTCTATTCGTAGATAAATCTTATCTCCTAATTTCTAACTTTCTTTAAATTTTAGAAAATTCTTTTTATAACGCAAGTAGGTACTTGAAAGTATAATTCATTGTGAAACAATTTGCTTGGTTATGGATTATTTTATTAGTTAAGTTTTTACCATGAATAATAGAATAAAACTAAAAAAACAACTTATTTAAATATGCACTAACATTATTTAATGATTCACATCGTAGGAATATAAAAAGTATATACAGAATTAGATTTACCCGATCCAAGTAAATTAGAAGGTGAGTTAAATTGGCAACTACCATATTAATCTGGGGTGTAGGAATTTTCTTCTTTTGGTTTGGCTGGGGAATATATCGCCGAAACAAGAAATTCTATCGGTTTGTTGCGGGAAATATATTTGGTGACAATGATGCTTCAGTTGATAAACACCATAAGGGATTAGCTATCCTTTACTTTTGTTTTGGTATTTTTGTTCTTTCGATGCTTTTTTGGCCATAGTATGTTTAAGATAAATTTAATAGCATAATTGAAAACATCTTGGATGAAGAAATCTAAGATGTTTTTTATATAGGTATGTACTTCTTTAACTTTAGAAATAAAAAGAGCGCTCCTTTAGCACCCTGCTATACCAGTATGGATAAGTAATAATAAGCCTAAACAAAAAACGCCCGCCACAAGGACAGACGCTGGTTTAATTCTGCTGAAATGCTAAATTACTTTAACAGCTTATGATAAGATTAATCAAGTATTTTCAGCTGTCGTTTTGAAATCGGTAGCAATAGGAAAGAAACTATGCAGCTGTGCAAATTGGGTCAATTATTACAAATGGATCCTATTTTTTGCTTTTTGCAGCATAAACAATTAATATGATGGCGTTGATTATCATAAACAAAATGTACGAGTAAAATACCCATCCTGATACATTGTCCCAATACTTATCAAATACAATTAAGCCAATGAGAAATAAACAGTTTAGTGCTGAGCCAATTGTTACTACTGAGTTATTGTCGAAGTTCATGAGGTTACTCCTCTTTAGTGATTTATTTAATAGTATCAAAAGAGAAGTAAAAGAACTACCACAGATCTGGGACATGAAAAAATTGATTAGTCTGATTTGCAAGATGATAAAATAGTATTGTTACTTTTCTACGTTAGCTTATATATATCAGTTAATGTTTTATCTTATGAGTTTGTTAATTTAACTTTGGCTCTAATACCACCAGTATGTAATGTACATATCTTTATTTTCATATATAGTGTTTTATTAACTTATTATCGGAATCATAACTTCTGCCTTGGAAATTTTTGGTTTTGCATGAGCAGTAGAAAATAACTTACTTGCTGGAATTATCCCAATAAATTGAAGCTCGTGCCTAAAATATGATAGTATGGATAGCAGTTTTAGCTCGTAATAAGTAAGAAAAAGAGGAGAGAATATAATGGCAGTATTAGATGTTGAAGGACTGACGATGAGCTATGCCGATAAAAAGCTCTATGAGGATGCCAGCTTTCAACTAGAAAAGCACGAACATATGGGGATTGTCGGGCAAAATGGTGCCGGGAAGAGTACCTTGATTAAAATCTTGATCGGGAAAACCCTCCCAGTCGATGGCACTATCAAATGGCAAAAAGGAGTCAAGATTGGATACTTAGACCAGTACGTTGATATTCCAGCGGGGATGACCTTGATTGACTTCCTTCATACTGCTTTCACGGAACTTTATCAACTTAATGACCAGATGAATAAGCTTTATGCGGATTATGCAGAAAAGATGGATGATGAGCTCCTCACCAAAGCAGGCCGAATTCAAGAAAAACTCGATGCTAATAACTTCTATGAAATTGAAACGGAAGTAGAGCGGGTAATGAACGGTTTGGGATTAACTGATATTGGTAAGGATCATGTTATTTCTGAGATGAGTGGGGGACAGCGGTCAAAGATTATCCTTGCCAAGATGCTATTGGAGAATCCAGATGTCATCTTACTAGACGAACCGACAAACTACCTTGATACAGCCCACATTGAATGGTTAATCGACTATCTTAATGATTTTGATGGTGCCGCAATGATCATCTCTCACGACTATGATTTCCTTGAACAAGTCACGAATACTATTTGTGATGTATCATTTGGTAAAATCACTAAGTACCGGGGAAGCTTCCAACAAGCAATGCGGCAAAAGGAAGAGCGCAAGGAAGCCCAAGAGCGGGAATATGAGAAGCAGCAAGTAGTCATTGAAAAGGCGCAACGGTTTATTCGGAAAAACAAAGCTGGTTCAAAATCGACTATGGCTAAGTCACGGGAAAAGATGCTTGCGCGAATGAAGAAAATTGATCCACCTGAAGATAATCTAAAAGCAACTTTCCATTTTCCATATGAAAATACTGGATCAGCGAATGCGTTGCGGGTAGAAAAATTATCAGTTGGTTATAACCGACCACTACTGGCACCGGTAACTTTCTCAATGACAATGGGTGAAAAATTATTATTCACTGGATTTAACGGGGTTGGTAAGTCGACTTTGATCAAATCGATTTTAAAGAAAATTCCAGCGTTGGACGGAAAAGCAACTTTCTCCCCATCCGCCCGGATAAATTACTTTGATCAAGATTTGGAGTGGGATGACCCAACCCTTACACCACTGCAAACAATTCAAAATATGTTCCCAACGATGCAGCCACGGACGATTCGGACAAAACTTGCGCGTGCCGGAATCAACGCCGCCAACACGATGAAGGAAATGAACCTTTTGTCTGGGGGAGAGCAGACGAAAGTTAAGTTGGCGATCCTTGAATTAACCCCATGTAATTTCCTCATCATGGACGAACCGACAAATCACCTGGACGACGAAACTAAGGAAGGGTTGAAGAAAGCCCTGCAAGATTTCCCGGGAAATTTAATTTTAGTTAGTCACGAACAAGGATTCTTTGAAGGATGGCTTGATAAGATCCTGAACGTTGAAAAACTTAGCTTGAAATAGAAATATATGAGACAATGAATTCAAAAAGGAGGGGAAACGAGTGCCCTATTCACTTCCTGAAATCATTGTCTTATTTTTTACCTATTCATTTATTGGCTGGTTATGGGAAACCTGTTACTGTTCAATTAAGGACCATCATTTTGCCTACCGGGGATTCTTATTTGGCCCTTATTGTCCAGTATATGGATTTGCCGTTACGACGATTTTGATTACTACCTATCCGTTCCAAAATAATATTTTTCTGCTATTCGTAGTAGGGTTTATTGTGGCTTCGATCTTTGAGTATGTAGCGAGTTGGCTGCTCGAAAAACTTTTTCATATGAAGTTATGGGACTATTCGCATCTAAAAGGAAACATTCAAGGAAGAGTTGCTCCCCAAATTTCATTTTTCTGGGGGATTGGCGTTGTATTGCTGGTTAAGTTTGTTCAGCCATTTATTCAGCGGATTATTAACTGGGAAGAATCATGGACTCACGGGATGCTTGCCCTAATTATCGTCCTCGTGATGGGAACTGACACTATCCTCAGCGTTATTAGTGTGGAAAAATTCCATATTACAACTCAGCAATGGGATGAACGAGCAGCCGCGTACAGAAAGAAACTGCTGGATCGACTTGAAAAAGCAGCTCCTAAGGATAAATTGGCAATTAAAGATCGCCTTCAAGATTGGCAACGGCACTTTGCTCAATATCTAAACAAAGAGGGAGCTGGCAAGCAACTAAGCTGGAATCATCGCCGGCTAATCAAGAGCTTCCCTAAGATGAAGATGACTGATAGTAAATACTTTAATAACTATAAAAATGATCTTAAAAGTAAATAAGATTATTGTAAATTCTCGCTTTCTTATGGTGAAGTGGTTATAATAGCGTCAAATTCATAAAAAGGAAAGACACATCTTGAAAAAAGAAACAAAAATCATTTGTGGAAGTGTGCTTGCGTTTTTGATTATTTTATTTGGGATTGTGGCGATTATTATCCACGAATCTCCCCAAATTCAACGTGAGACCCACCCAACAGATATAACCGTCAATGAATTTGTTCGTCAGATTGCACCAGCTGCTCAACGTGAACAGAAGAAATATCATATCCCGGCTAGCATTACGATTGCACAAGCAGGACTTGAATCGAACTGGGGTCGGAGCCGGTTAGCAAATAAATACAATAACTTATTTGGAATCAAGGCTAATAGTGACGACGAAAAGGTGCAAATGTATACTACCGAAAATATTCGTGGTAAAAATGTTCAAGTAAAACAATACTTTACGGTTTACAATAGCTGGGCTGATTCAATTAATGCGCACACATTGCTCATTGTAAATGGAACGGTTGATAATCATGCACGTTTCCATGGAGTACAAACAGCAAAAACTTATCAACAGGCAGCTTACGAATTACAGCGGAATGGTTACGCAACCGATCCAGATTATGCCAGCAAGCTGATCTATGCGATTAAGAAGTTTAATCTTGCCCAATACGATAATGTTAAATAATAATTTAAAAGCGTGAGAAACGACTCTTGTAATGAGCTATTTCTCACGCTTTTTTAACCTATAAAACACTTATTAATGTACTTCACTTTGCATACTGGTGGAAGCAACCCGTTGATGACGGTACCAGTGAACTAAGAGACCAAGGACTAAGCCGACAAGTGCTGGAACAAGCCAGGATAATCCCATACTTGCAAGTGGTAAGTTATTTCGCAAAGCAGCAACAGATAAACCAAATGAACTTTGGCTAACAACCGCTGGGAAAGCAACAACCATATCACCGAGAGCTGGTACAACGGTGAAAAGGACCACGAAGAAGTAGACAACGCCATCACGGTTAAAGAGTGGTGATGTCACAGATAAAAGGATAAGCACCATTGATAATGGGTAAAGGAACATTAACATTGGTGTTGACCAAGCAATGATTTGGTCTAAGCCAAAATTAGCAGTAAGGAAAGAGGCAAGGCAACTGAGAGCAAGCCATGCATGGTAGCTAACCTTTGGAAAGTGCTTATGGAAGTCTTGAGCAAAAGCAGCAACTAAACCAACAGCCGTCGTTAAACAAGTGACAGTTAACAAGAATGCTAGTACAACTTGTCCGAATGCACCGGCATAAGCATTAACTAATTGGTTAAAGGCAACTCCACCATCTGGGGAAACTTTGAAACGACCAAGAGACATTGCGCCAAGAAGGATTAGTAATAAGTAGATAAAAGCAACGGCACCCATTGAGAGGACACCGGCTTTAGCAACAACCTTGGAGACATCCTTTTCAGTACGTTGGCCCATTGAACGAACGGCAGTAACAACTGTAACCCCAAACGCAAGACCAGCAAGAGCATCCATAGTGTTGTACCCTTCAAGGAATCCGTTAGTGAGTGCACCGTGAACATAAGCACTAGTTGTAGGTGCAGTAGCAGGGTTACCAAGCGGACGAGCGAAACCGACAACAAAGACAAGGAATAAAAGGGCTAAGAAGACGGGATTTAATACTTTTCCGATATTAGCTAGGATGTCATTTTCCCGGTATGAGAAGAGGAAGGCCGCCCCGAAGAATAATGCTGAGAATAATAGCAAGGCAAGGGATTGATATTGTTTATCAACGAATGGGGCAAGCCCAACTGTGAATGAGACAGTGGCAGTTCGTGGGGTACCGAATAATGGACCGATCGTAGCGTGGATAAGAACCATGAATACTAAGGCGAAACCAACGCCAAGCGGACGACCGATATCAAAGACTCCTTCTGCACGCGTAACAGCAACGGCGAGAACTGATAGAAGTGGTAAAAGAACTCCAGTAATCAGAAAGCCAACTGCAGCTGGTCCCCAATGACTACCAGCTAATTGACCAAGGTGTAACGGGAAAATCAAGTTTCCGGCCCCAAAGAATAAACCGAAAAGCAATGATGCAACAACTAAATAGTTTTTGAATGTTAACTTGCGCGATGTTAAATCTTGCATGTTTTCTCCTCCTAATCTGATCCCAACAAAAAAGTCCCTTAGCCAAACTGGCTAAGGGACGCTGAGCGTGGTACCACCCTATCATTGTACTGCTATTGCTAACAATACCTCACACGTACGGCCATAATGGCGATACGCTGACACGATAATGGGTGTAACCACTACAGCTTACTGGTATTTAAGCTGTAGACTCGAAAGTGATTTTCAGTTAGAGTTAAAACTGTCTCCTCACACCAAACGAGACTCGCTGAAGCTATCGTCTAACATACTCTTCTTTCTCATTGCGATCGAATAATTAAATTGTTGTCATTAATATTAACCTATTTCTCATAAAAGTCAACAGTAAATTAAAAATTATTTATAATTTTTCAAATCTTCGCTGCTTTCGGCGTATGCAGGATCACCATTTAATGCCCGGGCAATGGCTCGCTCAACAGCAGTATTAGAAGTAACATTTGCAATGGCGAGTGGCTTCTCATAACGTTTAGCGTGATGATTGGCGAGTTGACTAATCCGATGGTGAATTGCATCGATGCAGACAATCACAAAGTCCGCATCCCGAATTTCACGTTTTAATTTACTGCTGGAAACTTTTTCTTCTGCAGACGCGTCTAATCCGCGGAACAGACCGTGGTGTTTATCGACGACTGGTTTAAGACCTTTAACCTTGCTGCGGATTCCGGTAATAACAAGTACCTTTCGTTGGTGAAGGTCATAATCAAGTTTCTTTTCATAATCATGACGAGGATTAGCAGGCTTTTTAACAACTTTTGGTTTAGCTGGTTGCTTGGTTGTATCATAATCTTGCTTTTCATGAATCCAGCGAATGGCGCCATCTTTGGCATCAGTTAGGCCATTTCCTCGATCATAGTAGGCAAAATCAATAACCATTCCAGGCTTAATATCGCGGCCCGGGTACTTAAAAGGATCAATTACAATAGTATTCTCTGGCGCTTCATCCACGATTGAATTTCCCTTAATTGTTTTACTCAGTTGAAGGACATCAGAACCGGGCACGCGTTTCAATTCACCATATTCAATCACATTGACTTTTTCAGGAGTGTAATCGCTAAGATGGTCACCGGTGATCCGCCGAATAACTGGAAGGCCACGGACCTTTTGCTCATAATCGAGTTGGGCAATGTCCCCATCTTCAACAGGAAATGGTAATGCATGCAGAATTACTTCCGGGTAGTAACGGTGATTAATCTCGGCACCGCTTAATTTCCGGTGTACTAAGTAGCGGTTGTCGGCTGCTAGGCGTTCTTCTTCGGTGATTTCTTTTGGTGCTTCAACTGAAGAAGATGTAGCGGAGCTTGTTATTGATGTTGACTTTTCTTCATCATTAGCTGGACCGGTAAGCAGTGACTTCAATGTTTTGCGTGCTTGCGGAGGCAACTCGTTTGATGATTGAACTTTGCGTTGAACAAACCGAGGTGCATTTTGTTTAACGGGTTTGCTTTCCTGATAATGATTTAAAATATTAAGAATGGTGGTAAGACTCCGCTGTGTCTGCAGTAAGCTTTGTGGATCATCAGCGGTATTATTTAAGAGGTCAATCAATTCTTGACGATAATCATAAACTTCCATATTGTTTTCCTTTCTTAAAATAAGTTACTAATTTCAATGATAGCAGTTCGTTAGCGTGATGTCAGTAATTAAGTGTGGTTTAGCCGATTTTCTACGGTATAATAAGAAACAAAATCAGAATTGCGAGGATCGAAAATGGCACAACGGTTAATAAAATTATTTTCCCACAATGATTTAGATGGATTCGGGGCTCCATTATTATTAAAAACACTACAACCAGTAATGTTTGAAGACACAGAGTTTGATATGACAAACTGTGGCGCTGGACGAATCGATGAAGAATTAAGTCGATGGATGCAAACAGCAGAAGTAGGGCGATTTACAGATGTTTACATCATGGATATGACGCCAGATAGTGATTATTCATTTAAGTTATTGAATGAACGTTTCGCTAATCATTGGCTTGTCTTTGATCATCATGAAAGTGAAGCAGAACTACGACAAAAGTATGCGGCCAATAGTATCGTACCTGCTGATCCAACAGTTAACCCAAGTGCCACAAGCTTGGTATGGGATTGGTTAAAACAACAATCGTCTTTTGCGAAGGTTGATGAGCAACGGCAAAAAGATCTTGCTTATCTTGTGGAATTGATTCGGGCATATGATACTTGGGATTGGCAAAATGATCCAGAAATGAATGAGCAGGAACGAATTGATGCCGATAATCTTGATCAGCTCTTTTGGTTTTACCCCCTCCAAGATTCGGAAGAGTTTGTCCAAAATGTTTTTAATACCAGTTGGCAACAATATCAGGAAGAAAATCGGTTGTTGATTCGGACCCTAAACGAACGGCGGGCAAAGTACCTTAAGAGCCATTTGAAAGATGTTTTAATTACAGATATCGATGATCATAAGTTTGGGGTCGTATATGCAAGTGACTATAAATCTGAAATTGCCCACGAATTATTAGTGCAACATCCAGAAGTCGACGCGGCCTTGGTAGTCAGTCCGGTTAGCGTGTCGCTTCGAAGCAACGGAAAGTTAGATGTGGCTAAATTTGCTGAAAAATACTTTAATGGTGGCGGTCATGCTGATGCAGCAGGTGGCCGATTAACGGTTAATCCGATTGAAGTTGGTGAACAAGCAGTCATTGATGACCTTAAGCAGACGATCACCAATCAGCAAAATGAACAAAAATCAAATGAAAGTACGCTTGCCGATAATCTTGATCCCGAAGTAGCAGCAAAGATGGCAGCTTTGTTTGGGAAGAAGTAAGTGTATTTTCAGTGTATAGTAATAAATTGCTTTTATATGTTTTAGAATTTAAATAGTTTAAGTCATCAAGCCGGAAAATTGAGAAGAGAGTGTGGAAAAAACTGAAGTTTTTTCCACACTCTCTTCTTTTTTACTAAAAAGAACCATGACCCTAAGCCATAGCCCTGTAATTGAAAAGTAAATCAATCATGCGGTTGTGTGACCGTTGTGGGTAACGTTATTTTCACGATAACCAAAGTAGAATTGGATAGCAGCAATTGCAATGTTGACCCAATTCATTGTAAGGAACCAGCCATTAAGTACGTTGCCGTCGTGTGTCATGCCGTAGTATACCCAAAAACCAATTACGATAGCACATACATTAATCCATGCGAATGTCTTTTGTAGAATTTGATTGTTAAGGGCAAACCACATCCATACAACGTTTACTACAAACCAGATTGCAAGAATCCAAAAGATAACGTCGAACATAGTATTACTTCCTTTCAACATCCTATCTACACATACCATAGATAATACCTAATAAAGAAGATTTACTTTTCACTCTCTATTATAGTCGAATCTTATCCATAGCCAAAAGATAAAGCATTATTAATATGCATTAATGATACATTGGAAAAATATTGAGTAAAAAAGTGCAAATCCTTGTCTTTTACGTATATATCTTTATAGAACTATCTAACAGGAGGGTCATAAGGATGAATGAATTCTTGCGTAAAAAGTGGGAGATGGCAGGCTTAGCCGATGACTATATCTTCAATAAGGTGATGCTTGATTATGATATTTGTTTAGAAGTTTTACGTCGGATCTTACCGGACTTGCATATTAAAAAGATTAAGTTGCCTAATAATCAGCAAGAGTTTGCTGTCGCTCCTGATGCTAAGGCAGTGCGTTTTGACATCTATACGACCGACGAACAAGGTAACCATTATGATATTGAGATGCAAGTAGCTGACCACCACAATATCGCTAAACGAATTCGTTATTATCAAACTGCCAGCTCAATGGAGGCTTATGATAAAGGACAGCCATATGAACAAGCTGATGATTCCTATGTGATTTTCTTCTGCAATTTTGATCCATTCCAGCTTGGCCAGCAACGTTATGTATTACATAAGCATATTGATGAAATTCCCGAACAAATTATAGAAGACGGACAAACCGATATCTTATTTAACGTCCCTTCCTTGCGTCACGATGTTGATCCTAAGATGCAGGCGTTTTTAGATATGATTGCCCAACGAAAAGTTGAAGCAACCGATCCGCTTGTCGTAAAATTAAAGGAGAGAATAGCAGTTGTAAAGCGGAATCGGAAATGGAGGTCGGAATACATGCGACGTTCAGTATATGAAATGGATCAAGAAATGCGCGAGAAAAAGATTCGTGAGGGTGAACGTAAGATACGGGATGGCAAACGTGAACTTCTAGAAGGAAAACGAGAGCTTCAAAAGGGAAAACGAGAGCTCCAGAAAGGTAAACGTGAAATTAAAGAAGGTCAGGATCGACTTAAAGAAAAAGAACAGCTAATTCAAGAAAGAGAACAAAAACTACACGAAAATCAGCAGACAATAATTAAAACATCTATTTTGGCAATGAGAGAGCTGAATATTGATGAAACAACAATCAGAAAAGAAATAAAAGAAAAGTTTAACTTGTCAGACAAGAAAATTAAGGATTATTTTGCTGAATAAAATGAGAAGGAAGTCTCCAAATCAATCATGGAGGCTTTTTAGGTAACTCCTAAAGATTAAGGTATAATAAGGCTCTAAGTATAAGATCTGTGGGGAGTATCTTTATGAGAAAAATAGCACTAATTTTGATGCTTTCATTGACGATGATGGTCATGGTGGCTTGTGGAAGAACATCCTCAAGTACTAATGGATCAACAAGCAGTGTGACTAGTTCTTTATCGAGTACACAACAAACAAGGGATGATGCAGCACTAAACGCTGAACGATTAACGCCTGAGCAGATTGCTGCGCTTGTGTTGTATTATCGGGATGCGCATATGCCAGGAGCGAATGATTACGACTATTCTGCTGATATGGAAAATAACAATCAGGGAGCAACGGTTAAGATTTATGATAAAGAGGCAGTGCCTTGGGGAGAGGGACCTTCTACTAAGACTTATCCTAAGGACGCCAAAGTTTTATACACGATTAAATTAACTTCCGCAAGTGATGAAGATGGCGATCGTTTAAATTCAACCTACTATACAATCGTCGGGAATAAGGTTTACTATGCGAACAGTAGTAACGGTATTCGCAAAACAGGAGTAACACTCGCTGAAATGGTGACGTATGCCAAAACTCATGGGGAAGTTAACCGTGTTTTGAAAGTGGCAAAAAATACCCAAATTATTGATATGCGTGGTAAAGTTACAATTACGGATAAGGATGGATTAACTACTCAGCAGCTAGGAACATTAGTTGCATTGTTAAAGAACCCTGATTGGTTTAAGGCAGGAGTTCAAAATGGTGAAATGTATTATGGAACACATTATGGTTATGGTGAAGTTGCGGATTATCAATATGTAACAACACAAGGGGATCCGACTAGCTATATTTGGTTTAAACGTAAAGGCAATGATGTCACAATTAAAATGATTGAACCAACTGAAAATCAAAGTGTGGCAGGGGCACCAATGACTACTACGCATACCACTGTTACGAATTTGATAAATAATTACTACACAAGTGAAGACCAACAGGATGAGGTTAATACCTATGCGGACCAATTAAAAGCGGAACTGTAAAATTAGATTAATTACTAAGAAGGATATATTATGAGTAAAAAAGATAAGTATGATGTTCAAAAGTTTACCGGAATTCCCGTGGAAACAGATGCTAGTGGAAAGTACCAGTTAAAGTTTGACCAAAATGGCGAGGCAAAATTACATACTTGGCGGACTGGAAAACATACTAAGGGAAAATTTAATCATCCAGGTCAGTTAATGCTGACGGAAAATAACTTGACTGTTGTAATTCTAAAAGCAGAACCAATGGCTTTTAAGGATCGTCATAGTGAAACGCCGCTGCAACGATTTTTAACTGTCGATGTTACAGAAGATGTACTGAAACAAGGTCTTGTAGAATTAAAGGAGTGAAATTGATGAAAACACTGGTGATAGTGGCGCACCCTCAACTTGCAAATTCATCGACTGAATCGTTTTTAAAGGCAGCCGCTGATAATGAAAATAACGTTATGTGGCATGAATTAAAAACACCTTTTGATATTTCTCAAGAGCAGGAATTACTTAAATCAGCAACCCGAATTATTTTTCAATTTCCGCTGTATTGGTATAGTGCGCCAGCAATCTTAAAGCAATGGCTTGATGAGGTATGGAATTCACAACTTACAAGTAGCTATTTGCTAAAAGGCCGTGAATTGGGGATTGTTACGACGGTTGCTCATTCTGCCTCTGCCTTTCAACCAGGCGCCAGTCAAGGATATACAATTGCTGAAATTTTACGACCATATCAGGCTTTAGCGCACGCAATGGAGATGAAGTATTTACCACCATTACCGATCTATCAATTTGCCCAACAGAGTGAAGAAGAGCGACAGTTATTATTTATCCACTATCAGCAATATTTGACCTTAGATAAATTCTTGCATTTTAGCGATCAGACGCAATGGTTTATTGACCACCTTAACGTTAAAATTGCTCAAGAGTCAGATCTTCTTCAACAAGCTAAATTAGAACAATTATTGGCACTTTTACAAGACCAACAAGAAGAGCTAGATGATTTACACACTTCTATCGGCTGGCTACGAGAAAAAGAGGATGACTAAAAATGAATGAGAATCAACAATGGGCACATGAAGAACTAACAAAATTAATGAAAAATAGCCCAACATATGAAGATCAAGCTTTTTACCGGGCGTTAGATCAGTTAATGCTTAAACAAGCACAACGCCTAGTCAATGCCGCTGGTGAGCTTGATGGTCGTAGTTGGGCTGATAAATAATTGATTTAAAAATATAAAGCAGAAGTCTACCTACCACTTCAATAATAGACTTCCACCTTATCAGATAATTGTTTCAAAATGAAACTAGGGGGTTATTGATACCCGTAATTCTAATTGCACGATTAGAAAAGGTCACTAAAAAAGCTTATAAAAAACCTTTGAGATAGCGCTACCTTCAAAAGGTTTTTATATAACTAGATCAGTGAAACAATGGGTAATAGAGAATTATGAATAAAATCCTCATATTTTATTATAAAACAAATTATTCCTAAAAAATACAAAATTATTGATTTATATTAGTTGTAAATCTTTTCGAAGCTTGTCAGCAAGAATAACTGCTTGATTATGTTCTTCATCTTTTGCCCCGTAAAGGAGAATAACGTTTTGGCTTGGCAACTGACTTTGGACAATTGCCTTTAATGAATTATAGTAAACAGGATTGTTGGTTAATTCTGCTAGATAACGTTCTTTGAATTCTGGATAGCGAGCCACATCATGACCAAACCATTTCCGAAGCTCAGTACTGGGTCCGACTTCTTTGAGCCACTTATCAAGATGTGCATTTTCTTTTGAAATCCCGCGTGGCCAAATGCGGTCAACGAGGATACGATAACCATCTAAATCAACAGGTTTAGTATAGATTCGTTCAATTTTTAGTTCCATCATGCCAATCTCCTTTAATTAGTGTTATGTTTAGGATAGTTCTTTTTAGGAGGAAAATAAATATGCTAACAAAATATCAACAATTTTTTACTGGACGGCCCACAGTCGAAATTGCGAAGGATCTTTTAGGGAAACTAGTAAAATACCAAACTAAAAGTGGAATCATTGGTGGTTATATTGTTGAAACAGAAGCATATTTAGGAGAAAAAGATTCTGCATCGCATGCTTTTAACGGACGACGCACTGGCTACTCGGAATCTTTGTATGGGATGCCCGGGAATATCTACCTATACCAAATCCGTGGACATTATTGTTTTGATATTGTGGTTCAGGATGCAGAAGAACCTCAAGGAATTTTACTTCGCGGAATAGAACCGGCGCTAAACATCGATAAAATGATCGAAAATCGGCACATGTCAGGGGTAAATATTACTAACGGTCCCGGTAAATTAGTACAAGCTCTTGGAATTCATTCACGAGACTTAGACGGGCAGCCAATGGAAACAAGTCCACTAACGGTTGATTTACATAATTATAAAATTCCTGGAGAAATAGCTATTTCTGCGCGGATTGGAGTTAATTTAAAGGGAAAGGACGGGTTAAGTCCACGCCGCTTTTATGTAAAAGGCAATCCCTATGTATCAAACGTGAAAAAACAAGACATGGATCTGGAATGTCATGGCTGGAAGGGGTAAATAATGGCGCTAACTTATCAACAACTATTAACGGCAGTTCCTGTTGTTCTTGATGCGGGTAATGTTCCGAATATTGTCGGGGATGCGGGCATCGGTAAATCTGCTTTAGTTCGTGAAATTGCTGCTAATCTGAATGCGGCATTATTTACTACGGTTGTCAGCTTAAGTGAAAAAGGAGACCTTGCAATTCCGGTTCCTCCCTTGACCAGCGAATCCTTTGTTGAAACGAAAAATTACGGTCGCCTTGCAAATGTGAAATTTGGTTACTCTGAAACTTTGGTCAGCATTATTAAGTATGCCGAAGCCCATCCTAATCAATCAATTATTTGGTTTTTAGATGAATTTAATCGCGGAACGCAAGCTGTTCAAAGTGAACTAATGAACCTTGTCCTTCAACGAAAGATTAATTCTTTGCGGTTGCCTTCCACAGTGCGGATCATTATTGCGGAGAATCCCGATTCTACGATGACAGGTTTTACCGATCGTGAATATGGTGTTGCGACTGGGGATGCTGCAATTAAAGATCGGACAGTTCGTTTAGTAATGACGAGTTCGACGGCTGAATGGTTAAAATGGGCCAAGACCGCTGGAATTAATGACCTTGTTTCCGCCTATCTTACGCAATACCCTGAACAATTATTAGTTATTGATCCGAACAATGAAGATTTGGCTCCCACGCCACGTGCTTGGGAAAGAGTTTCCCGCAATCTTGATCAATTACAGGCGTTAGATCAGAAAATGCAAAAAGAACTTGCTGCAGATATATTTAGTGGTGACTTAGGTGACGAAGTAGGGGTGGCCTTTGCTCAGTTTGTCCTTGCACAGGGTCAAGAGCTTACAGTAGCGATCTTGAAAGATGCTAAAAATGGCAAGGAGCAGTTTGAAAATGCTGATGAAGCAACCAAAATTCAAGTATTACGGTCATGGCTCAGTCCTAAGTTGGCATCTGAAGAAGAGGCAGCTCTATTTATTAAGTATCTCCAATTAGTTAGTGAGGATGGTCAGTATGCGATTGTTCAAACAGTTGGTGAAGATTTCATTGACCTCTTGCAAGCAATGTATGAACAAGCCATCAAACATCCCCAAGGCTCTGTAGCGCAACTTTATCAATATTTTGCGGAGGTTGCGACGCGTGGTGATAATCGATGAGTTTAGGTGACTTCCTGGCACGGTTACATCAAAATGACGGAAGCGATAATCATGTAACGTCCGCACAACAGATTAGGAAGGCAATTATTAGCATCCTTCAAAAACAGCGCCTTTTCGGAGAAGTGTTATTACAACTTCCACGAGAGAATGATTTACAGTTACCCGCAATGATGGGATTGAGGTGGGAAGACAATCACCTTGTACTGGTTATTAATCCAGAAAAGTTAGTGCACGTTCGTAATGATGAACTTCAAAGCTTATTAGAACATGAAGCCCTTCACCTTATCTGGATGCATCCATTACGTTATGCTTCTTATCCTCATCAAGATTTAGTCCAGATTGCAACCGATGTAGCGGTAAACCAGTATTTAACTGAGTCACCCCAGGGAACAGTAACCCTTAGCCAATTGGAAAAGGTTCTTCGTCAAAAGCTAATGCCAAAATTAGATTCGCAGGATTATCTCAATATATTAGAACAGCTGCCTGCTGAACAACAAGAAAAACTACATCAGCCAGGCCTTAATTTGAATGGCAGCAAACAAAAGGAAAATGCAACGGCAGATGAGGTTAAAACAGCCGATACTCATAACGGCTGGCAGGAACCTAAGACAAGTCAACAGGTCAGCAATCAGGTCGTACGCTTAGCGAATATTAAGCGGATTTTGAATCGTTCTTGGAAGCAAACCCCGCAACGAGATCGCGGTTTATTACCAGGAAATGTAAAAGCACAGTTGCAAAAAGCGCACCAAACCAAAATAGTTGATTGGCGGCAGGTTCTTAGGCATCAGTTTGGGTTGATTGCACGAGGACAAGTTAATTCGCATGCTCGCTTTAATCGCCGGCAACCATTGCGAATGGATTTGCCTGGCAAAGTTACGAGATTGGATCCGGCTGTTGACATTTTTGTTGATAATTCCGGATCAGTCACCGATCAAGAAATCGTTCAAACACTAACGACGCTTGAAAAGATGCTTAAGAAAACGAAACTGACAGCTAACGTTTACTCGTTTGATGCCCGGGTGACTGCCAAGCAAAAACTACATGATGGTAAAAAACTTGATTTTAGACGAACTGGTGGCGGGGGTACAAGTTTTCAATGTGTTTTTGACTATCTCCATCTGCACCACCTAACTAAACGAAATCGCATAATTATCATTATTACTGATGGGTGGGGAGAGGAACGAATCAATAATTATCATTATCAAAATGTTTATTGGCTAATGATGACAAAGGCTAATCAATTATCAGTAAAAGAGCCACCGGGAAGAGTATTAGAAATGAGGGGATAATTGATGACGACAATTTTAAATCCACAGGCCATGCAAAAGGTACTTACCCATAGCAAGGAATATGAGCGAGCAATTGGTCTTCTTAATAAACGGTGGGATCCAGATGAGCAGCCGATCTTTCGCAATGTTCTCCAGTCCGCAGATGTTCAATTTGCTCGGCAGCTCCAAATTGCTGGATTGATTAAGGGCAAGGTTGACTTAAGCAGTTACCAGGAAGTAAATCAATTAATGATGCAACATGACTCATGGTTTTCAGAAAGTGCCCGGAAAACTTTATTAAGTCCTTTTTTAGATTGAAGCAAATTTACGTGAATTTATAGTAGGCATAGTATAATAGTAAGTAATGTAACCTTTTAAGGAGGCCCTGCACATGGCAGTGAATAACGAATTAATTAAAGACGACTTATACGAAGCAGTAAACGGGGAATGGCTAAAGACGGCGAAGATTCCTGATGATAAGCCAGCTACTGGGGGCTTCAATGACCTCGTTGATGAGATTGACAAGCAGCTGATGGATGACTTTGATGCCTATGCAACGGGGAAGGAAAAGTCTGATGATTCGCGGTTTAATGAGATGATTAAGCTATATCGCCTCGCTAAAAAGTTTGATTGGCGTAAGAAGGTTGGCCCGCAACCGCTTAAACGGATGTTAGCAAGTGTAGAAAATCTTAATTCATATGAAGATTACCAATCTCAATGGAAGAACTGGATTTTAGCAGGGATGCCTTCACCGATTAGTTTTGATATTGACGCTGATATGAAGAATGCGACTGTTTATGCTTTATTTGCCTCATCACCATCGCTTATTTTGCCTGATAAGAGCTACTATGAAGCAGAAAAGAAGGCTCAGCACGATCAATTACTCCAATTGTGGTCTTCAATGGTGGAAGCCTTGATGGATAAGCTGGGGTATAGCAAAGAAGAAGCAAAAAAGATTATTGATGATGCAATCAAATTCGATGCCCTTCTTGCGCCAAATGTAAAGAGTGCTGAAGAAGCGGCTAATTATAGTAAGATGTATAATCCACAAACGGTTGCAGAACTAGCCAGTGCGACTGACCAACTTGATATTGCGGCAATAATTAAGCAGTTAGTTGGGGAAGAACCGGAAAAGGTAATTGTGACAGAACCAGAATATTTTAAGGCCCTGAATAAGATCTTACAAGGTAACTTTGAGCTCTTTAAAAACTGGGCATTAATTCGTGTTATTCGCGAAAATGCTAGTTACCTTGATGATGAAATGCGTGAAATCAATGGACGTTATGGTCGAGCACTTTCTGGAAGCAAGAAACCAGTTAGTCAGCGTAAATTTGCGTTCTATCTAGCACGTGACATGTTTAGCCAAGTAGCTGGGGATTATTATGGGAAGAAGTACTTTGGACCGCAAGCCAAGGCAGACGTGCACCATATGGTTGAGCAAATGATTAAAGTCTATAAGGGACGCTTGACCAATAATCAATGGCTTAGTAAGGATACCCGTGATAAGGCTATCCTCAAGCTTGATAAACTGGGCATTCAAGTTGGGTATCCAGATAAGATTCCTGCTCTTTATGATCAATTTAAGGTTGATGAAGAGGAATCTTTGATTGCAAACTTAAATCAATTAACAGTGACGGCTAATAAAGAATTATTCAGTCGTTGGAATAAACCTGTTGATCGGATGCGGTGGGAAATGAGTGCGGCCACAGTCAATGCTTACTACCACCCATTTAAGAATATCATTGTATTCCCAGCGGCAATTCTACAGGCACCGTTCTACTCGTTGAAACAAAGCAGCAGCCAAAATTATGGTGGAATTGGCGCAGTAATCGCCCATGAAATTTCTCACGCCTTTGACAACAACGGGTCATTATTTGATGAGTTTGGAAATCTTAATAACTGGTGGACAGATGAAGATTCTGCACACTTTAAGCAATTAGCTCAAAAGATGATTGAAGAATTTGATGGGATCCCATTTGCTGGTCAAAAGGTAAACGGGAAGCTCACGGTTTCTGAAAATATTGCCGATGCAGGAGGCCTCAGTTGTGCACTTGAAGCAGCAAAAACTGAAGCGGACTTCAATGCCCAAGAATTCTTTATTAACTGGGCAACTATTTGGCGAATGAAGGCAACGGAACAGTACATGCAATTACTGCTTTCAATTGATGTTCATGCACCGCAAAAATTACGTGCTAATATTCAAGCAGAAAATCTCGATGACTTCTACACAGCATTTGACATTAAGCCTGGGAATGAAATGTACCGGGCGCCAGAAGATCGGGTTCATATTTGGTAATTTAAGATTTACAGAAGGTTGGAAGTTTCTCCAGCCTTTTTGTTTGCTATGATTCTTAGCGTGACAAATATCGTCTTCTTCGGTAAAGTTTAAGCATAGTTAATTTCCCGGGAAATAAATTTAATTGAAGGTAGGAGAACTTATTGAAATTTGCCGATAAAATGAAATTATATCGTCGTCAAAAAGAATGGACTCAGCAGGATGTCGCAGAACGATTATTGATCTCGCGTAAAACAATTTCTAGTTGGGAAAATGGTCGGAGTTATCCTGATATTTTTATGTTGGTTCAAATAAGTGATCTCTACCATGTTAGTTTGGATGATTTATTACGGGAGGATCATGAGATGATAAATAACTATAAAGAAGAGCACACTATGAATAAACGAGTAGATAAAATTTTTGTTCTTTGTTATTTTTTGAATATTATTGGCGCTGTAGTTATAGTATTAAAACCAATTTTACCTTTTTTAAGTAATTACTTACCAAAACCGCTATTTACGATTATTTCTTTTATTATTGTTTCTAGTCTTATAATATTAGTCAGTTATGCTGATTGGTCTAAAATAAAAAATAAGCCTGGATTTTGGATAACGTGGCTGATAATAACATTATTAGAAGTAAGGTTAACATTTCCAATCAATGTTCCAATAAATGACAATGGAATTGGATATATCTGTGGTGCATTAACAGGAAATATATTGGTAGCATTATGTTTAACTTGCACTGTCTGGCTATATCCACAGTTTAAAAAGCGAAAGGGTTGATTTTATTGTCAGTAATTAGCGCAATCAAAGGAGATATTACCAAAATAAAAGTTGATGCAATCGTTAATGCCGCTAATACAACTTTAATGGGTGGCGGAGGTGTAGATGGTGCGATTCATCGAGCAGCTGGCCCAGCGTTATATGGTGCCTGTGAAAAATTTTATGGATGTCCAACTGGAGAAGCACGGATAACTGGCGGTTTTAACTTGCCAGCCAAATTCATTATTCACACGCCTGGACCAATTTGGCATGGTGGTGATAATGGTGAAGATCAATTGTTAGCCAATTCTTATCACAATAGTTTGCTGTTGGCTGATAAACATTTATGTCGGACGGTTGCCTTTACTTCAATCAGTACAGGGGTATATGCTTTCCCGCTTGAAAGGGCAGCAAAAATTGCGATTAAAACAATTAAAGATTTTCTCCCTACTGCCAATTGTGTTGATCAAGTAACGATGGTTTGCTTTGATGATAAAACCTTTGCTGCTTATCAATCACAACTTTATTAAGCTAAATAGTTCAAAACTATTGGAAATTAATTGTTAAACGTTTATAATTTTCTGGATTGACTTTTTCCAGAAAATTTTTGTTTTAAAAAGGAGGTTTATTGTGAAGCACGCTAAATTGCGATCGTTCACTTTTATTCTTGTTGCATTTTTGCTGGGATGTAATGAGTTTATGGTTGTGGGCGTTTTATCAGATATTGCACGGAGTTATCATGTTCCACTTTCCACAGTTGGTTTTTTGGTGACAGCTTTTGCAGGAGTCTATGCGATTAGTACGCCAATTATTACTACCTTAACTAGCAATTGGAATCGCTATAAGCTTCTTATGCTATTAATGACCGTCTTTTTTATTGGTAATACTTTAACTGCGATGGCACCAACACTTGGCTGGCTCCTATTTGCGCGAATTATTACTGCCGCTGTTGCTGGAACCATTATTTCATTAATTAACTTGCTAGTTAGTATAATTACCCCAATGGACAAGCGGCCAATGGTTCTAGCGTGGGTCGGCGCAGGTTTTAGTATTGCGTCGGTCATTGGGGTTCCTCTTGGTACAACCATCGCAACGTTACTTTCCTGGCATGATAGTTTTTGGATCATTTCGGGATTAACATTAATTGTGTTTGCGTTGTTAGCCTGGCTTACTCCTCGTGATACACCTCAAGTTAAAGGGAGCATTTTAGAACAGTTAGCGTTATTAAAAGATCACCGTGTTTTATTAGGAATTGGAATCACGGTGGCTGTTTTAAGCCTCCAGTATACTTTCTATACTTATGTTCGGCCGCTAATTACTACTGTGATGGGCTTTAGCTTAACTAGTCTAAATTGGTTGCTGCTTCTTTTAGGGGTAATGAGTATTATTGGTAACGAAATTGCTGGAATCGTTGCGAGTCACAATGGGGTTCAGAAACTGCCGATTGTCTTTATTCTCATGACAATCTTAAGTCTTGTTCTTGGGATTGCATTAGGAAATAAGATTACAGGAATGCTTGTTCTAGCAGCTCTTTGTGTCGTTGTAATTATATATGGAACAACTATCCAACTGGTATTTATTAGTGTGGCAGAAAAAGAATATCCGCAGTCATTAGCTTTAGCAACATCATTAATTTCGATTTTCGCTAATGTTGGAATTTCACTTGGATCCTTCACTGCTTCGACGACTGTTAACTTTGCTAATTTAACGATGCTTGGCTATGTAGGTGCAGTGTACGGACTTTTAGCGATCGGCTTATCTTTTGCCCTTCGTCGTTTTTATCGAAAATAATCTCTGAACCTGCTGAAAAGTAAGCAAATAATGGCTATAATGAATCAGTAATACTACTAGGGAGATTATTAAATTATGGATATTGTTTGGACATGGGATGTTGTTCGCCGCATTATTGAAGTCCTATGGTTAATTAACATTGCTTTTGCAGTATGGACCGTTTTTCGTAGTCGTCGGGATATTGCATCAACTTGGGCTTGGCTATTAGTCTTAACTATTTTGCCAGTAGTTGGATTTATCCTATATCTTTTTGTGGGACGACAATTATCCCATGATGAGATATTTAGTATTCAAGATGAGCAAAAACAATTACGGACCAAATATCTTGAAAAGCAACGAAAGCTAAGTGAAGAGCATGAGTTAATGCCAAAAGGGAGCCGGTTGTCACGCGATCGCCAGTTGGTTAACCTTTTTTTGAGTTTGAATGATTCAGTAGTAACCTTTAATAATAAAGTTCACGTATTTATTGATGGGAAAAAGAAGTTTGATAAGTTAATTGATGATATAAATCATGCAACTGATCATGTATATATTGAATACTATTCCTTTTATGCTGATAATCTAGGGAAGCGGGTGTTGGCAGCCTTAGAAGATGCAGCTGCCCGAGGAGTAAAAGTCCGCGTTCTCTATGACTTAAGTGGGTCTCATGGAACTACTTTCAAATTTTTTAAGCATTTAGAAGAGTTGGGTGGAGAAGCGCAAGCATTTATTGCCGCTGCCAAAGCTTATTTTCAAACGCCACGGTTAAACTACCATCTTCACCGTAAACTAGCTATTATCGATGGCAAGATTGGTTATATTGGTGGATTCAATATCGGTGATCAATACCTTGGCGAAGATCCGAAGTTTGGTTATTGGCGTGATACCCATCTTCGTGTCGTCGGACAAGCAACGATGATGATGACGGTGCGGTTTGCGATGGACTGGAATACAACTTGTCGGAAAACTCATAAAAAGAAAATTGACCTTGAAAAAGAATTTAAGAATTTTGAACTGGTTGCACCAGATGGCGATCCAGATGAGGTTCCAATGCAAATCGTATCTTCTGGACCGGATAATGAAAATTATTCGATTCGACGGGGATATGAATCAATTATTAGCTCAGCGCGAAAATATGTTTATATTCAATCACCATACCTTATTCCAGAAGATTCAGTGCTGGAAGCATTAGTAATTGCCGCAAGAAGTGGAATTGACGTCCGAATTATGATCCCATGCATGCCTGATCATCCATTTGTTTATCGGGCAACGGAATATTATGCTAAATACTTAGTGAACAATGGGGTAAAAGTTTACAAGTACGATAATGGCTTTATTCATTCAAAGACGATGGTTAGTGGGAGCAACATTGCTTCTGTTGGTTCGGCAAATATGGATTACCGTAGTTTTAGACTTAATTTTGAAGTCAATGCATTTGCGTACAATGAAAAACTAACAGCGCAGTTAAAGAAAGACTTTGAAAATGATATGAAAAAGAGTACTTTACTTACTCCTGAGTATTTTGCTAATCAATCAAAGTGGCGGAAATTCAAGCAATACTTTTCTCGCTTACTTTCACCAATTTTATAAAGAATCGAAAAATGACCAAGAAGCAGAATTTTATGTGCTCTTGGTCATTTTTCATTAATAATATTCTTCAATATAACAGTGCTTATTACACTGTAGTGAAACATTACATTGATCAGAAGTCATCAAATTATTAAGTGTAGCTAATGACGTAAGGTCGCGGTCAATAGAAAAAAGGAAAGAGATTAAAAATATCTTAGTCTCTTTCCTTTTTAATTTTTAGTAATTAAATAATTCTGTTGAAAGGTAACGGTCACCGCCATCAGGAGCAACAGTAATAACTTGCTTACCCTTACCAAGCTTTTTGGCAACTTCAATCGCACCTTTGATATTAGCACCAGCTGAGATACCAACAAGAATTCCTTCTTGATGACCGACTTCACGTGCCATCGCAATTGCGTCATCACTCTTAACTTCGAGGATTCCGTCATAAACATCAGTATCAAGAACTTTCGGGATAAAGCCAGCACTGATCCCTTGAATTTTGTGCTTGCCACCTTTTCCTTCTTTTAATACTGGAGATTCTGCTGGTTCAAGAGCATAAACCTGAACATTAGGATTAGCTTTTTTCAATGCATGACCAACCCCAGTAAGTGTTCCTCCAGTACCAACCCCAGCAACAAATGCGTCAGGAATATCATCGCCAAATGCGTCAAGAATTTCTTTTCCTGTAGTTTTTTCGTGAATTGCTGGATTTGCTGGATTGTCAAATTGCATTGGCATAAAGTAGCCTTTTTCTTTAACGAGTTCTTCTGCTTTTGCAATTGCACCCTTCATTCCGTCGGCACCGGGAGTAAGAATAAGTTCGGCTCCATAACCTTGCATGAGTTTCCGGCGTTCAACACTCATTGTTTCTGGCATGGTGATGACAAGATGGTATCCCTTGGCAGCGGCAACCATTGCTAAACCAACCCCAGTGTTTCCAGAGGTTGGTTCGACAATGGTGCCACCTGCTTGTAATTTACCAGCTTTTTCAGCTTCTTCAATCATGGCAAGGGCAATCCGATCCTTAATTGAACCACCAGGATTAAAGAATTCAAGTTTTACATAGACGTCTGCTGCATCTTCAGGAACAACGCGATTTAACTTAACAATCGGAGTGTTACCGATTAAATTTACGATTGAATTTGTGATTTTCGTCATATTAATTACTCCTTTACAAATTGTTGTGTAGCTATGTGGTCCGCAACTGAATGAAGCCAATTATCAAAGAACACTCGTTGGGTAGTTTCCCAGCTGAATTCGGGATCTTTCATATGAAGCGGATCGCGAAAGTAGTTTTGCGGCTTAATATACTCAACGCCGGGATTAGCATTCCGTTCTCGTAAGTATTCCTTTAAAAGGGCATCCTTTCCGTATTCAAGATGGGAGAAAAGAAAGTATTGGTTCTTTTCTCGAGCGCGGAACGAGAATAAGAAGTTATTTTTGGTCACAGCATTAATAACTAATCGTGAATCTTCCATAATCTTGTCAATATCGAGTTCGGCATAACGAGCATGGGGAGCAAGAAACCCATCAGGTAATCCTTTTAAGAGGGGGTCTTGCGCGCGCAAATAATTGTGGAAGACTCCAAAAATTTTTTCAGGTAATTGAAATTTGGGAATATCATAAAGGTAGTTAGCCGCCGCCATCGCTCCCCAGCACACGTAAAGTTGCGGAATATTATTGGCAACTAATACGTCAATCAGTTGATGAATCTCATCAAGATACGTAATTTCTTCAAATGTAAGTTGTTCGATTGGGGCGCCGGTGATAATAAAAGCATCCATTGTGGCAACTTGTTTTAAATCTAAAGGTTGGGAAATCTTTTGAACAAGGTCAGGGACAGGGCGAGAAGTATAGTGTGTTTGAGGGTAAAAGTATTGTACATCAACATTGTAGGGTCCCTCAGAAAGTACTTTTGTAAATCGCAGTTGAGTATCTACTTTGTCATGCATTAAGTTAAGAATTCCTATTCTTAATGGATCGGCCGTCATGAAATCACCTCGATATAATTTAAATCAAACTAAAAACTGTCACTAAACAATAACATAGATTAATCACGCCTAAATAAGGGCAGTCTAATCTGTCGTGAGTAGTTTAGCAACAGCTTGTAAGTTTTTCTATGATGGTGGTGTTAATAAGAATCATGAACGACATCTCCTCATTTATCGGCCGTACTTATTTATAGTAATTAAAGTGTAACCGTTAAAATAAGAAATGTCAATTTATAGTATTTAACCTTGTGCAACGATTTTTCGGTACATTCTGGTAGTAAGTCCATAAATAGCAAAGTAAAGGCATAGGAGGACAAGAGTGATTGATACGGCTATTATCGCCATCAATCGAACATTATAGAAATTAAATTGAATTAGAATTTGTCGAATTGCAGGAATCGCAAAGCAAAGATTAATTATTGCACCAACTACTGGCAACATGAAGACCATCAATACTTGACTATGAATACTCTTGGTTGTTTCTTTCTCACTTAAACCAACTTGCTGCATAGTCTTAAAGCGATATTGATCTTCATAACCCTCAGTAATTTGTTTAAAGTAAATTACAACAGTTGTCGTGATTCCTAGGGCAAAGCTAATGAGAATTCCTAAAAAGACGATTCCGCCATAGAGACTGGTCAATTGACTACGAAGGTTTGTCCGGGAAGAATATGCTTGGTTTGGCAAGTGAAGCTGGGCTTGAAGATCATTTTCAAAGTTAAGATGAGCTTTCTTACTGCCGTTTAAGCGATAATTAATTCCTGTGAAGTTAATTGTGGTAGTGTTTGCCGGAAGTTTATTTGTGATTATAAAAATTGGTGAATAAATAGCGTGACTTGGATTAAAGTAGTAGTTAAAGTCATGGATAGGAGTAGCTTGGTATTTTTGCGAACCAATCTGTAAAGTACCACGATGTTCTTTAGCAGGGGAATAAATCAAAGCCTTATTTGCTGCTAATTTAACATGTTTATCCGCAATCCGATTATAAGTTGCTGTCGACATGGTAATGACCGTATTGGTAGTTTGATTAGTCATATCCTGTAAATCACCCTGGTTGATGAAATGATTATTTTCCCAGTAGCCGTATTGCGGAGCGCTCGTTGTAAAGGTAACAGGCTTATTAAGTTGAGCATGGTGTTTTTTGGCAACAGAATTGATGGTCGATTCTTGTTGTGCAGTAAGTTTCTGCGAGGTGATAATTGTAAGGTCGCGTGGGGCATAAGAATTGACCGTATCATTAATGCCGGCATACATAGTTAAAGATGTAAATAAAATTACAAGGACAGAGCTACAGAGTAAACAAATCGTTGCAAGACTAGCGCCATTTTGTTCCATCCGTTGTAACATTCCGGAAACCGCGATAAAGTGGCGAGGGCGATAGTAATATCCTTTATTTTTTTGCAGGAGTTTAAGGACAATAATGCTACCAGCAATAAAAATGAGGTACGTTCCAATCACAACTAAGAAGACCGCAGTCATGAATGTTGTTAAAGCAGACATCCGCGGTTTAACTGTAATTGTAAGATAATAGGCGTAGGCAAGGACTGCAACACCCAAAAGACCGGCAAAAGTAAAGAACTTACCATGACGCGCGATTTTAGTTTGTTGGGGATGCCATAATTCGTTTGGATTTAGCCGGAATAGTTTGATCAGATCAATGACCATTAAAATTAAGAAAAAGCCGCCAATGATGACGATTGTATTTATCACCGCGCCCCATTCAATCCAAGGTTGAGATAAATGATCGATTTGCAAGAGATGAGCAAAGCCAAGAAAAGCGAGTCGATCAAAAATAATCCCAAATAAAGTCCCGAGAAAAAGGCTAATTACTAAAAGATAGCACTTTTCAATGACTGTTAGCACTTGTAAGTTACGTCTCGTCATCCCCAGCATACTATAAAGGCCCATTTCTTGTTGACGCTGTTGCCATAAGAAACGATTGACGTAGATCATAAACGCAAGTGTTACCAGGATAATAAAAGTTGACCCTGTTTGCATTAATGCTTTAGTAACTGCCGCGCTTGGTAAATCTTTAAGGCTGCGATTAATTTCAACTGCCTTAAAAATATAGTTAATGGCGACTAGCATTGTCATTGATATGAGGTAAGGGATGTAAACTTTAAGATTACGCTTAAAACTTGAATTAATCAGTTTGAAAAAGAGCATCATTATTCACCGCCATTCGTTAAGGTCATCATTGTCTGACTAATTTGTTGTTGGTAGTCTTTAAGTGAAAGGTCACCACGATAGAGTTCATGATAGATTCGACCATCCTTAATGAAGAGTGTGCGTTTAGCATGACTAGCAGCAGCGGCACTGTGCGTAACCATAATAATTGTTTGACCGTTAGCATTAACTTCATCAAAGAGTTCAAGAATTTCGTTACTGGTGTTTGAATCTAAAGCTCCAGTAGGTTCGTCTGCGAGAAGGAGGTCTGGGTGGGTAATTAACGCCCGTGCAATCGCAATTCGCTGTTGCTGGCCTCCAGAAATTTCACTGGGAAAACGATCAATAATTTTATTAATACGTAAGCGATCAATTAAGGGCTTGATCCGTTCTTCCATTGTTGCTACCGGAGCTTTTGCTAGAACAAGTGGTAAGTAGACGTTGTCGCGATTTGAGAGACTATCAAGTAAGTTGAAATGCTGGAAAACAAAGCCGAGGTGTTCCCGCCGATAACGAGCTGCATCGTCTTTGGAAAGCTGCCGGAGATCTTGACCATTAAGGATTGCCTGTCCGTTGGTTGCTTGTTCTAAGGTTGCAATTATATTTAATAAGGTACTTTTACCAGCACCAGATTCTCCCATAATTGCAACATACTCCCCCTCTTCAACTTTAAAGGTAATATCTTTTAAGGCCATTACTGGATTAGCGGAGTTAGGATTATAGACGCGTTGAACGTGTTGAAGGTTTAATAATGTCATAGTAATTTTCCTTTCTGGTAGAGAACTAATTTTGATTATGTCTTAATTATAAAAAGGTTCTGTGCAACTTCCTACTTACGGAAGTGTACAGAACCTTACAGTTTTGTAAGAATTAGTTTGATGATCTGATATTATCTGGTAAGAAAGATAGAATAGCTGTTGTTCCCTTAGATTGAACTGATGAGATGCTAACCTTGAAATTTAAGTGCTCAGTGACTTTTTTAACAAGGTACAGTCCCATCCCAGTAGCAGCAGTTGTTTGGTGCCCGTTTTTCCCGGTAAAACCATTATCAAAGATTCGCGGAAGATCATTCATTGAGATACCGCATCCATGGTCAGCGATCCGCAAAGAATTCATTTCCCAGGAAATATTGATTGTACTATTAGGAGCTGAGTATTTAATTGCATTTGAAAGTAGTTGTTCAATGCAGAACAGCAACCATTTACGATCAGTGAGAACCTTAATTCCGTCCAAGCCGGTTAATTCTGGAATCAATTGTTTATGAATGAAGGCCGCAGAATTTTGTTGCAAAATATTATTGATTAAGTTGGCAATATCAATCCATTGAAAATCGTAATCATGATTATTAATTGCTAGTCGTTCGTCATTTAACAACAAATTGAGATAATAGTTAGCTTGGTGGATATTCTTTTTTACTTCTGGACTTGCGACAGTTGGTGAATTTTCTGCCGCGGCATTGAGACTTGTTAAATAGTTTTTAATTTCATGAGTAAATAATTCAAGGTGGTCAAGCTGTTCGTGTTGAGTTGCTTGTAACTGACGGATTGTGTCAATGTTTTTTGCTTGTTCATCTTGCAATAGTTCAACAAGTTTTCCCTCAGTCATATTGGTAGGAGTGAATTTATCGAGCTGAGAAATATTTAAATGGCGCAATCGATAATATTTAATTGCACCACTACCGATAAGCCACACTATAAAAAAGGGAAGAGAAAAGCGAATCACATCGCCCCAAAAAACAGTTGGGAGATTATATAAGATTACTAAAAGCCCAATCAGCCCTAAGAGAAAAAGATATCCAATAGTAGGAAAAAGGATTGAGCGCCAGAATAATTTGAAATAACGTTTATTCATTGTTTTCCACCAATCGATAGCCAAGGCCACGTTCTGTGTGAATACATTGCCGTAAACCAATTGTGCTTAGCTTAGTTCTTAACCGACTAATATTAACGTTAAGGGTGTTCTCATTAAGGTATTTGCCACCTTGCCATAACCATTGAAGTAATTGCTCCTTAGAAACGGTTTTATTACGGTGACTGAGTAAAACTTGGAGCATAGAGCCTTCAGTTGGAGTGAGCTGGGCAGTACCGTTTTCGTTTGTAAGAATATTAGTAAGGGGATTGAATGAATTATGATCCCACATTATTTCTTCTGCATCAGCCGTCTGCTTATTTCGCCGTAACAAAGCTTGAATTTTAGCTAAAAGCACTGTCATCGCAAATGGCTTCATAATATAATCATCTGCACCCGCGGCCACTGCATGCATGACATTGGTATCAATTTCAGCTGCAGAAATAACTATAATCGGCACTTGACTATGTTTGCGAACCTCTTGAATCCAATAAAAGCCATCGAACGTTGGAAGGGTAATATCAAATAAGACCAGATCTGGGTTTGTAGCAAGAATTTCATTTGCAATGTTTTGCCAGTTGTTAACTGTGATGACATCGTGTTGCCATTTATTTAATTCTTGAGTTGTGGAATGAATAATATCAGGATTATCTTCAACGATAAATATTTTAGCCATAATTGTTTCCCCGTAAATAGATTTAAACTCATCATACATTAGTTTGTTCAGAAAGGAAAATTTCGATATTGACAATCCTCAGTTACTGATTAAAGATAAGGAAAGGACGTGATTTTTAATGGATATTAAGGACAACCTATTAACCCTTGCCGATGGAAACGAAATGCCTCAAGAAGGTTTTGGCCTTTATAAGGTAGATGGCCAAGCGACAATGAATCAAGCAGTCAAAAAGGCATACGAAGATGGGTACCGGCTTTTTGATACGGCTCAGTTATACGGAAATGAGCAAGAAGTGGGGATGGCTTTTAAGCAATTGGCCATTCCACGCGATAATATTTTTGTAACAACTAAAGTGGCAGAAGAAAATCAAGGTTACGATACGGCCATTGAATCTGTCAAAGAATCCTTACATAAATTACAAATGGATTACGTTGATTTGTTACTTGTTCACTGGCCAATTGAACGATCATTTTTTGATACCTGGCGAGCTTTTGAAGAAATGAAAAAAGAAGGACTTACTAGGTCAATTGGTGTAAGCAACTACCAAATGATTCATCTTCAATATTTAGCAACCCAAGCAAATGAAATGCCAGTTGTTGATCAAATTGAGTTGCATCCGCTATTAACACAAAAACCACTATTAGAATTTAATCGTCAACATCAAATAGTAACGCAAGCCTGGAGTCCATTAGGGCGAGGAGCAGTTCTCAATGAACCAGTATTAAAAGATATTGCTGCTGCTCATAATAAATCCATCGCGCAAATTATACTGCGGTGGCATTTCCAGAATGGTGTTTCTTTTATTCCCAAGTCAGTTCATGAAGAGCGAATTGCCCAAAACGCTGATATTTACGATTTTGAACTTAACGCCCAAGAAATGGCACAGATAGATGCATTAAATGCTTATCATCGTACTGGTCGTGAACCAGAATTAGTTTATGAATACAATAAACAATATTAAACACAAAAACAGGGAGCGAGACAGAAGTCACTCGTGACTTCGTTTTTCGACGCGAAGCTAGCCTCTGGGAGCCCCCGCAAGCAACAATAGGCCTCTAACGTTCGGTTTTGCCGGACGTTAGAGGCCATTGTTGTACTGCGTATTTGCTTTTTATGAAAATAACTTAACTTATGTCACAGTCCCATTTTTATTTATTATTAGCATATAGTTTTTGGACTGCTTGCACATCATCTGGTTGGATCGTATAGAATGATCCAGCAGGCTGCATTACCGAAACAGCATTGGTATGATCGAGTCCAATTGCGTGGCCCAGTTCGTGTTCGGCTGTATTAACAATTCGTTCCTGACTATAGCCATAACTTGGGTCAGTCAAATAATATGTATTTAAGTACACCGTTGCGTGCATAAATCTTCTTGTCAACGAATTCGAGGACGTCTTCGTTAACCCAGCAGCATTTGAATCAGAACGGTTCATCGTCGTTACAACAATATCAGCTTTACTTTGATTGTTTACTGGTTTAAATGTAAATGCCCCCGTTTGATTCCAGTTTTGGATTGCGGTATTAGTAGCTGCGTCAAGTTGAGCATTATTTGTATTTACATAGACTGTTGCTTGATTAGTCGCCCATCGCCCAGTAGATGGAATTGAAGTTTGTGTACTTGTTTGTTGTTCTGTCGTTGGTCCTTGTTCGTTTTTGGAAGAACCATTATTTGCATCGTTTAAGTGCAGATTAGAATTATCGTTTGAATTTGTATCGTCCCTGCCAATTAACTTAGCAATACGGTCACGAACGTTCCATGCAGTTTGGTTCGCCGTTGCTTGAACCCGTGCATCGTTGAAATAAAGCCATCCTCCACCTACTAAAAGTCCTATTATAAATATCCGCTTAAGCAGTCGAAAAATGAAATTTATCTCGTTCACCTTCTTTCAATTGTTACTAATTATAAAAAGTCAATCGGGATAAATCATGAACTAAATTTTAAATTTTGGTAACGATCAGCGGCAATTTAATTCACGTTCTAAATCACGAGCATAAAATTTCAAGATTTGTTCAATCGCTATCACATCATTTTGGGCTTGATGATATTTAACCCGGGGAAGATGCAATAAACGACACATCTTTTCCAAACTGATCCCACTTTTACTTTTCCATACTTCTTTAGCGACTAGCTTTTCCAGATCTAACGACTGAATCGTGCGCCAGGGACGGTCCTCTTTCCTAATTTTTAATCGATTTGCTTCATAATTCAATGATTCAAAGTCAGTTCCATTATCCCAGCTCACAATATAGTCAGGCCGCTCTACCGCAATGAAATGAAAAATCCGGTTAAAAGTCTGTCTAACCTCATATCCGTTTACTTCTGAAAGGCGGAGGTCATATTGTCGCAAAAAGGCCAATTGTCGCTCAGCAGACATATTCTGGGCATAGAGGTAGTAATTAAAGCTGTTTTGTGTTTCAAACATCTTCCCCGCAATCTGAGCAACGCCATTTCGATGCTTCTGCTGATCCTGAAAAAACTCAAGGTCTAAAATAAGAAATCGCGCTTGACTATTTAATCGTTGACGTAATTGATCAAAGTTTTTAATGGCTGGCGCTTTCTGGTCTTCTTTGTCCTTCTCGGCTGGCAACGACTGTAAAATCATCTCTGTCACCGGTGCAAAAGAACTAAAGCGAACTACCGACATCCCATCTTTTGGCATCTCTACTCCTCCTAAACATATGTTCGATTAATTATATCATAGAGTTGAGAGTTAGCATATAAAAAATAGGACTGGAGAAAATTTTGTTTTCTCGCAATCCTATTTTTCCTAGTGTAAACATGTGATAAAAGTGATTAAGCCAAAGATAATACCAGGGAAATTTGCCCAGAAGACTGGCCAATCACGTTGCTGCTTGAAGTAAGCATAAATACACCATAACGTACAGTTAAGCGCTGCCACTAATGGTTGTAAAGGAGCACCGTAATTTCCGGCCAAATTATTCTTAATCTGTGAAATGTAAGATACATACATCAAAATAGCTACAACTGTTGCAACCTTGCTTAAGATGTCGATAAACTTGGTCTCTTGAATAACTGGTTTCTTTTCATTTACTTTTTTGGGGTGTTCTACTAAATGTGCAGCTTTCATTATAATCTCTCCTCAATCAAAACTTTTTGTAAATCAGTAAAACGTTTTATTTCGATAGCACATTCTTTATGATCAATAATGTACAATATTTATCTAATACGTTTTTCTTTAATATACAAGTTCTGACTGCAGTTGGGACTAATATATTTACGATATCATCCTAACACTTTGTTCAGTAAAACGCAAACTGCACATTTGGCTCATTTAAGCGTTTTAAGTGACAAAGCGTTTATTCTTAGTATAATTTCAAAGTATGTAAAATAATTTCAACTTTGGAGGCCTTTTAATGGAAACAGTCAAAAATATTATTATCGGGTTTGGCAAGGGCGGAAAAACACTCGCAAAGTTTCTCGCTCAACACGGAGAACAAGTTCTTGTTATTGAAAAATCGAAGCAAATGTACGGGGGAACCTGCATTAATATTGCTTGCCTTCCCTCCAAACGGCTAATTATTGAAGCTGCTCATGGAACCTCATTTGAAGACGCAGTCGATGGGAAAAATGTGATGACATCCCAACTCCGCCAAAAGAATTATCAAATGTTAGCAAGTGAAGATAATATCACTGTCTTAGATGGAACCGCTCATTTTACTGGTAACCACACAATTGATGTACAAACGCCAGATGGGCATACTCTTTCTTACAAGGGCGAACGTATTTTCATCAATACTGGTGCAACATCAACCATCCCCGACATTCCTGGATTAAAGGATAGTCGTTTTCTTATGAATTCTACTCAAGCGATGGATCAGCCTAAGTTACCACGTGAACTCGTAATTATCGGTGGCGGTTATATTGGTCTTGAATTCGCAAATATGTTCACTTCCTTTGGTTCACACGTCACGGTTCTTGATCACCATCAGACTTTACTACCACGTGAAGATGATGATGTGGCTGAAATGGTAATCCAAAACTTTAAGGATAACGGGGTTCGCTTTGAAGTTGGGGTTGATATTAAAGCGATTGGCGAACAAGATAATCAAGCTGCGATTACTTTTGCCAGAACTGATAATCGTGAAACAACCATTTTTGCTGATAAGATTTTAGTGGCAACAGGCCGAAAACCTGCAACAGCGGCCCTTGATTTGCAAAATACAGATATTAAGGTCGCTAAAAACGGGGCGATTGTTGTCGATGACCTCCTCCACACTAGTGTTCCTAATGTGTGGGCAATCGGGGATGTTAAAGGGGGTCCCCAATTTACTTACATCTCACTTGATGACTTCCGGATCATTAAAGATGAATTATTCGGTAATAAGGAACGCCGAATTAGTGATCGTTTAATTGTTCCTACTAACGTCTTTATCGAACCTTCCCTTGCACAAGTCGGCTTAACAGAAAGAGAGGCGCAAAAACAAGAGAAAGATTACCTGCTCTTTAAGATGCCTGCTGCTGCAATTCCAAAAGCAAAAGTATTGAAGGATACCCGTGGACTGCTTAAGGTATTAGTCGATCCACAAACGAACTTAATTATTGGGGCTACCCTTTATGTCCAAGAAGCACAAGAAATTATCAACATGATTGTTCTGGCAATGCGGGCAAAACTTCCCTATCAAATGCTTCGTGACCAAATCTATACCCACCCAACAATCAGCGAAGCGTTCAATGATTTATTTAAACAATCAGTAGATAAAAAAGAATGATAAGAAATGGAAGCGGGAAATAATCTCCGCGACAAGGCTCGAGGCTAGTGCCACGATATCGTAACAATATTCGTATAAAAAACGAGGCTGTTGAAAAAACAAAGTTTTTTCTCAGCCTCATTTTTCTATAGCTTATTATCAAGACGATCAATTAGTTTAGAAATGTGATTGTTAAGTTGATCAATCGTGCCTTTTTGTTCATCAATATGTTCTTGTTGCCGTTCAATGGTATCGCGTAATTCATCTTTCTTGCTTTGCTTATTCTTCTTTTGACTCTTCTTTAAGGACTTTACTAGGGCCCCCATCGTGTTGACATCATATTCATTTAATAAGCCAGCTAATTCATCTAATTTAACATCCCGAACTGAACGCTTATCGCTAGTTTTTACCTTTCCTTTTGCCATAATATTCATCTTCTTTCTTCGTCTTTAATTATAGAAGATTTAGTAGAAAACAAAAGCAATATGGTTACGTTTATATTGCTAATAGGTTCATCATCGCCGGGGTTAACGGCTGTTCTAAGACTAAATCCATTCCCACTGCCGCTTTTTTCTTTGGCCCAACTAATTCTTCTCTTACGGAGTCCGGTTGAACATAAGCAGGACCTAAATAATAAAATTCTTTGCCAACTGCATCGCTCTGTTTTACAAACAAGTGTAATTTTACTTGCGGCTTACCCTCTTTTACTCCTGCAAGCAACCGCTGGACCTCATCAGATGAAAGATGGCGAGGTGTCCGTGTGTACCAGCGCAATGAACGGCCATCTTGTAGTTGATTATTATAGATAGCATTCCTTTTTTCTTCCGCATCCTTATGGTAGGTAATGAAAATCGGACAAACATCTTCTGCCACTCGATACCCATATAACGGCGCACTTACATCGAGGGGCCAATTTAATAAACGACAAACATCTTTGCGGTCATATTGCTGATAAAGGGTAAATGCTTGCTTGAGATCATATTGCTTGGCGATTTCAAGACCCGTTGTTAATACATCGGTAAACAAGCACTTGAAATCATTGTCACTTTCTAGTCCTGCTCGAATTTTTGAATTTAACTGATACGTTAACAAATCTGGATGATCAATAATCGGCAGTCCGCCATACTGATCCTTTTTTAACTGTTTACCAGCTTTTACATTAAAGAATTGCAAGCTTAAAATATCATCAACTGATTGTAAAACAGCTGGTGTAACGCGAATGTTTTGCTGCTCTAATTCTGCTTTAAAAGCATCAATTGAACACGTACCGCGAAGTAAGCATTGAAGGAGAATCAATTCATGTGGCCGTTTACCGTTAAGCAACTCTTTAGTTAAAAAGGCTAGTACTTGACGCTCATACTTAGTTAATTTAAGTTCTGTCCCCATCTTTTCTAAGAAGTCACCATAATGGTTGAGTTGGGAATTTTGCGCAAATACTCGGGGATCAACAGAACCATAACGATAAAAGTCACCCAGCAATGGTGCTCTCCCTAGTTGGTTAGCTAAATCATGGTATGCCTGCCGCAATTCACGCATCGAGTCCAATTTAACTTTATCAAGGGAGGCTAAAATTTGTTCTTCGGCAACCTTCGTAAAGTTAATGGTTGAAACATCAAAATTCGTTGGCACCTTAACTTCACGCCGCGCTTGATCCTTACTTCGGCTATTGTCCTGGTTAAGCGCAAGAGGAATCATGTAATTATGTTGGTAATTTCCAATAAAATCAATAACTGTCACAAAATCTTTACCAGGATATTTACGCAAGCCGCGCCCTAGTTGTTGGATAAACACAATTGGTGATTGGGTATTACGCATCATTACAATCTGATTTACTGATGGGATGTCGACCCCTTCATTAAAAAGATCAACGGTAATGATATACTCAATCTTTCCTGCCTCTAATTGCTCAACTGCCTTTGCTCGCTCTTGACTACTACTTTGATTTGTCAATGCAATCGCAGGATGGTTAGCCGCATTAAACTGGACTGCCAATTCTTTTGCCTCTGCCTGCCGACTACAAAATACTAACCCACGAGGCTGATCGCCACAATATCCATAATAGTCTAATTGGTTAAGAACATAATTAACCCGTTTCGAAACAATCAATTGGTTTAACTTAGAAGTCTCAGTAATAACTTCGCCATCAACTTCATAATCGGTAACTCCCACGTAATGGAATGGCGCTAACATTTTAGCAGCCAATGCATCTTTCAGCCGAATTTCATAGGCCAAATGATAATCAAACAGTTTAAAGACGTCTTGATTGTCCATTCGTTCAGGGGTTGCAGTCATCCCCAACCAAAATTGCGGCATAAAGTGGTTTAAAATTCGTTGATAACTAGGTGCTGCTGCACGATGGGCCTCGTCGATCAAAATGTAGTCAAATTCGGTAGCTTTTAGCTTATCAAGTACTGCTTGTTGGCTTAGTGTTTGGACAGTTGCAAATAAATATTTAGCATTCCAATCATGGCGATTACCTGTCAATAACCCGTAATCAGTTTTCTTGCCGCCAATAACTCGTCGAAAACTAGCTAACGATTTTTTGGCAATTTGTTCTCGATGAACGACATATAAGAAACGACGCGGCTGATATTTATTGACAGCAAACGCTCCCAGATATGTTTTTCCAGTTCCTGTTGCTGAAACGACCAGTCCTTTTTTAGCGCCAGTTTTTATCAGAGTGCTTAATTGTCCTAAAGCGGCTTGTTGCATTTGATTAGGTTCAATTGGTTTTAATTTTTCCGGTTGCGTCACCCTAGTCTTTGGTGGTTGCCAATTCTTGCGATACTCCGCAATCCACTCTGACGTTAGAACGGTACTCTCATGTTTAACAGCATTCAATTCCGCCGTTAGTTGTTGAAAAAGGCTTCCTTCTTGGCGGGAGCTTAATTTCAAATTCCACTCCTTATTAACTAACAAAGCAGACCGTGTAAAATTAGCACTCCCAATAATTACGGTCTGATATTTCCCATGATCAAATAAATACCCCTTAGTATGAAATCCATTAAGATCAGCAATCCTAACCGTTAAATTAGGAATCTTTTGCAATTCTTCAAACATCGCGGGGTGATTAAAATTCAAGTAATCACTGGTAATGATCGTCCCTTGTACCCCCTGCTGTGCTAAGTCAGCCATCACTGCCTTAAATGGAACCAACATATCTAACGTAATAAAGGCGACTGACCACGTAAAGTTTTTACATGACAGCAATTCGTGCCGTAACGTTTGCCAAATTGTCGATGATTGGTTGTTGGTTAATAATTGCGGACCTAACAGCGTATTACCTTGATATTGAGTACTAATAAGTCCATTCAAAATTGCGTCTTGCAGCACTGAATTGTCCATGAAATACACCTTTCTAAAATTTAGACAAGAAATAAAAACGAACCACAAATAAAGCCACAAATAAACCCGATAACCACATCACGAGGAAAATGAACTCCGCCAATCACTCTCGTAATAGCAGAAACAACAGCTAAAACGAGTAAAATCACTCCTAAAATCAAATTTAACCTTAACCCACACATCGCAATAACAGTCGCCGAAAAAACATGACGACTAGGCAATGAATCACCAGTTTTTTGCCGTCGAATTAAGGGGTTAATCGGAAATTTTTCGTATGGTCGTGGCGCGTCAATTCGTTGGCGAATAAAAGAAAGCAGGATAAAGCCAATACCGGGAATCAGCAGAAAGGGTCCTGCTTTCAAGACATTATTTTTCCCTACCCACACTAATATAACGATGTAAGCAACGTACATAGTCCACACAACAAATTTATTAACCGCCCGTAATAAAGGAATTGTCCACGGGTGTCGATAAAAAGGAGCTGTAATATGCTGATAGAACTGGAGATAATCTTTTTTCATTATGGCAAATCATTCCCGGCCGCAAGATATAGGTCATACCATTCTTGATTCGTCAACGTAATATCGCTCCCCTTAGCACTATCAATAATATGAGCTGGAGTCATAGTGCCAAGCAACACTTGCATATGCGCAGGGTGACGTAAAATCCATGCAACAGCAATTGCATTTTTACTTACCTTATATTTTTGCGCAAGAGTTTCTAACATTGCGTTTAACTCAGGGAATTGATCATTATTAATAAACGTCCCTGCAAATGTACCGTACTGGAAAGGCGACCATGTTTGAATCGTCATCTGTTTACGACGCGTATATTCTAATAATCCCCCGTCATGATTGATTGCAGCATCATCAGTCATATTTGTATGCAGGCCAAAATCAATCATCCCCGTATGCTTTAAGCCAAATTGTACCTGGTCAATCAAAAGCCGTTGATTTGTCCCCGCTTGAAGGAGCGCGATTTGTTGCGGATTAAAATTTGATACTCCAAAATGGCGGACTTTCCCAGATGCTTGAAGTTGGTCAAAGGCTTCTGCTATTTCTGCGGGCTCCATTAAGGGGTCTGGACGATGAATCAAAAATGAATCAAGATAATCAATCCCCATCCGTTGCAAAATCCCATCAACAGCAGCGATTAAATGCTTCTTTGATGAATCATACCGCGTTATTTTATCATCCGCGTTCGCAAAAAGGCCTCCTTTTGATTGAATGTAAAAGTCATCACGGGTAAGACTGCTTTTCTTTAATGCTTCACCAAAATGGATTTCCGAAGATCCACGTCCTAACTGTGGGTCGTTGCCATAAATATCAGCTGAATCAATAAAGTTTATTCCAGCATCGTGGGCGGCTTCTAAGGCATCAATCGCTTTATTCACTGCTAACGTCCCCATCCGCATAATGCCCAATGCAACATTCGATACTTCCCAATTTGTTCCACCAATTTGTACGTTTTTCATAATTAAAGCCCCTTTTTTCTTTCTCCACCTTATACTGTTTCTATTTTAAGTTACTTTCTTGGATGTTATCAATTAAAATTCATAAAACAGAGAATACAAAAAAGCGCGATGGCAAGGGAAAAATCCTTTGCCATCGCGCTAGGTCAGGGCGGTATGTGGGATTCGAACCCACGCGTGCCGGACCCACAAACCGGTGTGTT
>OMGQ01000229.1_pt1 | contig 76123 bp, 57 predicted proteins | sample 1646071 | NCBI WGS metagenome assembly OMGQ01 (sample SAMN05578585, study PRJEB25193) | human gut metagenome | biome: Human Microbiome; feature: human-associated habitat; material: feces | host: Homo sapiens | place: USA:Birmingham
ACCGATACCCTTTGGCTGGAGGTGAGTCAGTATCCGGAGTTGATAGCGCAGTTTTCAAGCGGTAATCAAACACGTATAAAACAAGGAGTAATCGCAAAAGCACCACTTGAAGGTTGGCATTATGGCACTAAAGAAATCGTTAAAAAATTCCACATGTATCATCGTGTTGCGATTGAATATAGTGGCGGAATTTACGATATTGATAATTTAAGGAGGGCACACCTCATTTGCATGATGAAATTTATTACAGGAGATAGTTAAATGTATAATTTTAAAGATGAAATAGAAGATTACACAGAGCGGGAATTCATTGAGTTGCTTGGCGAGTTTACAAATCCAACCGGGGATAACGCTCAATTAAAAGGGGAAGAGCTTGACAAATATTGGGATGATCTAGAAGAACATCTTACCAGAATTACACAACATCCGTTGATGAGCGATCTTATCTACTATCCTGCAAAGAAGGGAGATGATGAACCTGAAAACATCCTGAAAATTGTCAAAGAATGGCGGCGTTCACAGGGGCTACCCTTGTTTAAAGACTCTAAATAAAGTAGATAATAAAACTATATATGGAACATCATCGCGTCTGGCTAATGCGATGATGTTAATAACATAAAATAATAATGTGGGTGCTCTTAAAAAACAGGTAAAATACTGAAATTTCATTAGGTTATTTTATCAATTTCCCGCTTTCACCGATACCCTTTGGCTGGAGGTGAGTCAGTATCCGGAGTTGATAGCGCAGTTTTCAACTGGTAACCAAACACGTATAAAACAAGGATTAATCGCAAAAGCGCCTCTTGAAGGTTGGCATTATGGCTCTAAGGAAATTGTTAAAGAATTCCATATATATCATAGTGTTGCGATTGAATGTGGTGGCGAAATTTATGATATTGATAATTAAAGGATTGTTACGCCTCGACTACATGATGAAATTCACTACAGGAGATAATGTATATGCATGATTTAAAATATAAAATATATTTTTACACAGAAGGTGAATTTCTTGAAATGCTTGAGGAGATAGTAAATGCAACTAGCAAAGATAAATCCCTAAAAGGGAAAAAATTAGAAAAATATCTCGATACCTTAGTGGATCATTTCATTAAAATTACTGAACATCCTAAAAAGGGAGATCTCATTTTCTATCCTAATTCCCCAGAAGATGGTAAACCTGAAAACATCCTGAAAATCGTCAAAGAATGGCGGCGTTCGCAAGGATTGCCTTTGTTCAAAGATTCAGAATGAACTCTAAACAGAATCTGTCACCTGAAAATCATCACGTTCTGGTTAAGTGATGATTTTCGCTACGAGAAGGTTACGGTGGCGATTGCAGTGATAATAAGCAATGTAAAAAGAAAACATAGGTAAATACTACCTTTCTCTCCTTCCCTGAACATTCATTTTACATATTAATTCACATAATTGAATTGTTATGCGTTTTGTTGCTTGGTGAATCGGTTCAGAGGAAATATTTTTTCGTTTCAATTCTGTTAAGGTCACCCCTTGGTGGGTAAATTTAACATTTGTGCATAGTTACAACTTTGAAACGTTATATATGTCAAGTTGTTAAAATGTGCACAGTTTCATGATTTCAATCAAAACCTGTATGGACATAAGGTGAATACTTTGTTACTTTAGCGTCACAGACATGAAATTGGTAAGACCAATTGACTTCGGCAAGTGGCTTAAGACAGGAACTCATGGCCTACAGCAAAATCCGCCAACCAAAACTCTCCGATGTGATTGAGCAGCAACTGGAGTTTTTGATCCTCGAAGGCACTCTCCGCCCGGGCGAAAAACTCCCACCGGAACGCGAACTGGCAAAACAGTTCGACGTCTCCCGTCCCTCTTTGCGTGAGGCGATTCAACGCCTCGAAGCGAAGGGCTTGTTGCTTCGTCGCCAGGGTGGCGGCACTTTTGTCCAGAGCAGCCTCTGGCAAAGCTTCAGCGATCCGCTGGTGGAGCTGCTCTCCGACCATCCTGAATCACAGTATGACTTGCTCGAAACACGACACGCCCTGGAAGGTATCGCCGCTTATTACGCCGCGCTGCGTAGTACCGATGAAGACAAGGAACGCATCCGTGAACTCCACCACGCCATAGAGCTGGCGCAGCAGTCTGGCGATCTGGACGCGGAATCAAATGCCGTACTCCAGTATCAGATTGCCGTCACCGAAGCGGCCCACAATGTGGTTCTGCTTCATCTGCTAAGGTGTATGGAGCCGATGTTGGCTCAGAATGTCCGCCAGAACTTCGAATTGCTCTATTCGCGTCGCGAGATGCTGCCGCTGGTGAGTAGTCACCGCACCCGCATATTTGAAGCGATTATGGCCGGTAAGCCGGAAGAAGCGCGCGAAGCATCGCATCGCCATCTGGCCTTTATCGAAGAAATTTTGCTCGACAGAAGCCGTGAAGAGAGCCGCCGTGAGCGTTCTCTGCGTCGTCTGGAGCAACGAAAGAATTAGTGATTTTTCTGGTGAAAATTATCCAGAAGATGTTGTAAATCAAGCGCATATAAAAGCGCGGCAACTAAACGTAGAACCTGTCTTATTGAGCTTTCCGGCGAGAGTTCAATGGGACAGGTTCCAGAAAACTCAACGTTATTAGATAGATAAGGAATAACCCATGTCAGAACGTTTCCCAAATGACGTGGATCCGATCGAAACTCGCGACTGGCTCCAGGCGATCGAATCGGTCATCCGTGAAGAAGGTGTTGAGCGTGCTCAGTATCTGATCGACCAACTGCTTGCTGAAGCCCGCAAAGGCGGAGTCAACGTAGCTGCAGGCACCGGTATCAGCAACTACATCAACACCATCCCCGTTGAAGAACAACCGGAGTATCCGGGTAATCTGGAACTGGAACGCCGTATTCGTTCAGCTATCCGCTGGAACGCCATCATGACGGTGCTGCGTGCGTCGAAAAAAGACCTCGAACTGGGCGGCCACATGGCGTCCTTCCAGTCTTCCGCAACCATTTATGATGTGTGCTTTAACCACTTCTTCCGTGCACGCAACGAGCAGGATGGCGGCGACCTGGTTTACTTCCAGGGCCACATCTCCCCAGGCGTTTACGCTCGTGCTTTCCTGGAAGGTCGTCTGACTCAGGAGCAGCTGGATAACTTCCGTCAGGAAGTTCACGGCAATGGCCTCTCTTCCTATCCGCACCCGAAACTGATGCCGGAATTCTGGCAGTTCCCGACCGTATCTATGGGGCTGGGTCCGATTGGTGCTATTTACCAGGCTAAATTCCTGAAATATCTGGAACACCGTGGCCTGAAAGATACCTCTAAACAAACCGTTTACGCGTTCCTCGGCGACGGTGAAATGGACGAACCGGAATCCAAAGGTGCGATCACCATCGCTACCCGTGAAAAACTGGATAATTTGGTCTTCGTTATCAACTGTAACCTGCAGCGTCTTGACGGCCCGGTCACCGGTAACGGCAAGATCATCAACGAACTGGAAGGCATCTTCGAAGGTGCTGGCTGGAACGTGATTAAAGTGATGTGGGGTAGCCGTTGGGATGAACTGCTGCGTAAAGATACCAGCGGTAAACTGATCCAGCTGATGAACGAAACCGTTGACGGCGACTACCAGACCTTCAAATCGAAAGATGGTGCGTACGTTCGTGAACACTTCTTCGGTAAATATCCTGAAACCGCAGCACTGGTTGCAGACTGGACTGACGAACAGATCTGGGCACTGAACCGTGGTGGTCACGATCCGAAGAAAATCTACGCTGCATTCAAGAAAGCGCAGGAAACCAAAGGCAAAGCGACGGTAATCCTTGCTCATACCATTAAAGGTTACGGCATGGGCGACGCGGCTGAAGGTAAAAACATCGCGCACCAGGTTAAGAAAATGAACATGGACGGCGTGCGTCACATCCGCGACCGTTTCAATGTGCCGGTGTCTGATGCAGATATCGAAAAACTGCCGTACATCACCTTCCCGGAAGGTTCTGAAGAGCATACCTATCTGCACGCGCAGCGTCAGAAACTGCACGGTTATCTGCCAAGCCGTCAGCCGAACTTTACCGAGAAGCTTGAGCTGCCGAGCCTGCAAGACTTCGGCGCGCTGCTGGAAGAGCAGAGCAAAGAGATCTCTACCACTATCGCTTTCGTTCGTGCCCTGAACGTGATGCTGAAGAACAAGTCGATCAAAGATCGTCTGGTACCGATCATCGCCGACGAAGCGCGTACGTTCGGTATGGAAGGTCTGTTCCGTCAGATTGGTATTTACAGCCCGAACGGTCAGCAGTACACCCCGCAGGACCGCGAGCAGGTTGCTTACTATAAAGAAGACGAGAAAGGTCAGATTCTGCAGGAAGGGATCAACGAGCTGGGCGCAGGTTGTTCCTGGCTGGCAGCGGCGACTTCTTACAGCACCAACAATCTGCCGATGATTCCGTTCTACATCTATTACTCGATGTTCGGTTTCCAGCGTATCGGCGATCTGTGCTGGGCGGCTGGCGACCAGCAAGCGCGTGGCTTCCTGATCGGCGGTACTTCCGGTCGTACCACCCTGAACGGCGAAGGTCTGCAGCACGAAGATGGTCACAGCCACATTCAGTCGCTGACTATCCCGAACTGTATTTCTTACGACCCGGCTTACGCTTACGAAGTTGCTGTCATCATGCATGATGGTCTGGAGCGTATGTACGGTGAGAAACAAGAGAACGTTTACTACTACATCACTACGCTGAACGAAAACTACCACATGCCGGCAATGCCGGAAGGTGCTGAGGAAGGTATCCGTAAAGGTATCTACAAACTCGAAACCATTGAAGGTAGCAAAGGTAAAGTTCAGCTGCTGGGCTCCGGTTCTATCCTGCGTCACGTCCGTGAAGCGGCAGAGATCCTGGCGAAAGATTACGGCGTAGGTTCTGACGTTTATAGCGTGACTTCCTTCACCGAACTGGCGCGTGATGGTCAGGATTGTGAACGCTGGAACATGCTGCACCCGCTGGAAACTCCGCGCGTTCCGTATATCGCTCAGGTGATGAACGACGCTCCGGCAGTGGCATCTACCGACTATATGAAACTGTTCGCTGAGCAGGTCCGTACTTACGTACCGGCTGACGACTACCGCGTACTGGGTACTGATGGCTTCGGTCGTTCCGACAGCCGTGAGAACCTGCGTCACCACTTCGAAGTTGATGCTTCTTATGTCGTGGTTGCGGCGCTGGGCGAACTGGCTAAACGTGGCGAAATCGATAAGAAAGTGGTTGCTGACGCAATCGCCAAATTCAACATCGATGCAGATAAAGTTAACCCGCGTCTGGCGTAAGAGGTAAAAGAATAATGGCTATCGAAATCAAAGTACCGGACATCGGGGCTGATGAAGTTGAAATCACCGAGATCCTGGTCAAAGTGGGCGACAAAGTTGAAGCCGAACAGTCGCTGATCACCGTAGAAGGCGACAAAGCCTCTATGGAAGTACCATCTCCGCAGGCGGGTATCGTTAAAGAGATCAAAGTCTCTGTTGGCGATAAAACCCAGACCGGCGCACTGATTATGATTTTCGATTCCGCCGACGGTGCAGCAGACGCTGCACCTGCTCAGGCAGAAGAGAAGAAAGAAGCAGCTCCGGCAGCAGCACCAGCGGCTGCGGCAGCAAAAGACGTTAACGTTCCGGATATCGGCAGCGACGAAGTTGAAGTGACCGAAATCCTGGTGAAAGTTGGCGATAAAGTTGAAGCTGAACAGTCGCTGATCACCGTAGAAGGCGACAAGGCTTCTATGGAAGTTCCTGCTCCGTTTGCAGGCACCGTGAAAGAGATCAAAGTGAACGTGGGTGACAAAGTGTCTACCGGCTCGCTGATTATGATCTTCGAAGTCGCGGGTGAAGCAGGCGCGGCAGCTCCGGCGGCTAAACAGGAAGCGGCCCCTGCACCAGCAGCTGGCATGAAAGACGTTAACGTTCCGGATATCGGCGGTGACGAAGTTGAAGTGACCGAAGTGATGGTGAAAGTGGGCGACAAAGTTGCCGCTGAACAGTCACTGATCACCGTAGAAGGCGATAAAGCTTCTATGGAAGTCCCGGCTCCGTTTGCAGGCGTCGTGAAGGAACTGAAAGTCAACGTTGGCGATAAAGTGAAAACTGGTTCGCTGATTATGATCTTCGAAGTTGAAGGCGCAGCGCCTGCGGCAGCTCCAGCGAAGCAGGAAGCGGCAGCGCCGGCTCCGGCAGCAAAAGCTGAAGCCCCGGCAGCAGCTCCGGCTGCAAAAGCCGATGGCAAATCTGAATTTGCTGAAAATGACGCTTACGTTCACGCGACTCCGCTGATCCGCCGTCTGGCACGCGAGTTTGGCGTTAACCTGGCGAAAGTGAAGGGCACCGGCCGTAAAGGTCGTATCCTGCGCGAAGACGTTCAGGCTTACGTGAAAGAAGCTATCAAACGTGCAGAAGCAGCTCCGGCGGCAACTGGCGGTGGTATCCCAGGCATGCTGCCGTGGCCGAAGGTGGACTTCAGCAAGTTTGGTGAAATCGAAGAAGTGGAACTGGGCCGCATCCAGAAAATCTCTGGTGCGAACCTGAGCCGTAACTGGGTGATGATCCCGCATGTTACTCACTTCGACAAAACCGATATCACCGAGCTGGAAGCGTTCCGTAAACAGCAGAACGAAGAAGCGGCGAAACGTAAGCTGGATGTGAAGATCACCCCGGTTGTCTTCATCATGAAAGCCGTTGCTGCAGCTCTTGAGCAGATGCCTCGCTTCAACAGTTCGCTGTCGGAAGACGGTCAGCGTCTGACCCTGAAGAAATACATCAACATCGGTGTGGCGGTGGATACCCCGAACGGTCTGGTTGTCCCGGTATTCAAAGACGTCAACAAGAAAGGCATCATCGAGCTGTCTCGCGAGCTGATGACTATTTCTAAGAAAGCGCGTGACGGTAAGCTGACAGCGGGCGAAATGCAGGGCGGTTGCTTCACCATCTCCAGCATCGGCGGCCTGGGTACTACCCACTTCGCGCCGATTGTGAACGCGCCGGAAGTGGCTATCCTCGGCGTTTCCAAGTCCGCGATGGAGCCGGTGTGGAATGGTAAAGAGTTCGTGCCGCGTCTGATGCTGCCGATTTCTCTCTCCTTCGACCACCGCGTGATCGACGGTGCTGATGGTGCCCGTTTCATTACCATCATTAACAACACGCTGTCTGACATTCGCCGTCTGGTGATGTAAATAAAAGAGCCGGCCCAACGGCCGGCTCTTTTCTGGTAATCTCATGAATGTATTGAGATTATTAGCGAATAGACAAATCGGTTGCCGTTTGTTGTTTAAAAATTGTTAACAATTTTGTAAAATACCGACGGATAGAACGACCCGGTGGATAATGGGCGTCATAAAAAAAACGTCAGACCCGCCGGAGATAAATATATAGAGGTCATGATGAGTACTGAAATCAAAACTCAGGTCGTGGTACTTGGGGCAGGCCCCGCAGGTTACTCCGCTGCCTTCCGTTGCGCTGATTTAGGTCTGGAAACCGTAATCGTAGAACGCTACAACACCCTCGGCGGTGTTTGCCTGAACGTCGGCTGTATCCCTTCTAAAGCACTGCTGCACGTAGCAAAAGTTATCGAAGAAGCCAAAGCGCTGGCTGAACACGGTATCGTCTTTGGCGAACCGAAAACCGATATCGACAAGATTCGTACCTGGAAAGAGAAAGTGATCAATCAGCTGACCGGTGGTCTGGCTGGTATGGCGAAAGGCCGCAAAGTCAAAGTGGTCAACGGTCTGGGTAAATTTACCGGGGCTAACACCCTGGAAGTTGAAGGTGAGAACGGTAAAACCGTGATCAACTTCGACAACGCGATCATTGCAGCGGGTTCTCGCCCGATTCAACTGCCGTTTATTCCGCATGAAGATCCGCGTATCTGGGACTCCACTGACGCGCTGGAACTGAAAGAAGTACCAGAACGCCTGCTGGTAATGGGTGGCGGTATCATCGGTCTGGAAATGGGCACCGTATACCACGCGCTGGGTTCACAGATTGACGTGGTTGAAATGTTCGACCAGGTCATCCCCGCAGCTGATAAAGACATCGTTAAAGTCTTTACCAAGCGTATCAGCAAGAAATTCAACCTGATGCTGGAAACCAAAGTTACCGCCGTTGAAGCGAAAGAAGACGGCATTTATGTGACGATGGAAGGCAAAAAAGCACCCGCTGAACCGCAGCGTTACGACGCCGTGCTGGTAGCGATTGGTCGTGTGCCGAACGGTAAAAACCTCGACGCAGGCAAAGCTGGCGTGGAAGTTGACGACCGAGGTTTCATCCGCGTTGACAAACAGCTGCGTACCAACGTACCGCACATCTTTGCTATCGGCGATATCGTCGGTCAGCCAATGCTGGCACACAAAGGTGTTCACGAAGGTCACGTTGCCGCTGAAGTTATCGCCGGTAAAAAACATTACTTCGATCCGAAAGTTATCCCGTCCATCGCCTATACCGAACCAGAAGTTGCATGGGTAGGTCTGACTGAGAAAGAAGCGAAAGAGAAAGGCATTAGCTACGAAACCGCCACCTTCCCGTGGGCTGCTTCTGGTCGTGCTATCGCTTCTGACTGCGCAGACGGTATGACCAAGCTGATTTTCGACAAAGAATCTCACCGTGTGATCGGTGGTGCGATTGTCGGTACTAACGGCGGCGAGCTGCTGGGTGAAATCGGCCTGGCAATCGAAATGGGTTGTGATGCTGAAGACATCGCACTGACCATCCATGCGCACCCGACTCTGCACGAGTCTGTGGGCCTGGCGGCAGAAGTGTTCGAAGGTAGCATTACCGACCTGCCGAACCCGAAAGCGAAGAAGAAGTAATTTTTCGTTTGCCGGAACATCCTGCAAATTAAGAAGCGGCTATTCTGGCCGCTTCAGATTGTTGATAAAGTGCTCGTGGTTGATGCCGGATGCGGCGTAAACGCCTTATCCGACCTACAAAATCATGCAAATTCAATATATTGCATGGCTTATGTAGGCCCGATAAGCTTGCGCATCGGGCGATTCGATGTTTGTCATCAGTCTTAAGCGGCTAACAACGCCGCTTTTTTACGCCTGCAATTTACCTTTCCAGTCTCCTTGCTCCACGCTCAGACAACCGTTCGCGTACCGCTGACCGTTGCTCATTATTCAATCGGGCAGTATGGTTACTGTCGTTTAGACGCTGCGGGCGGCTCTCCTGAACTTTCTCTCGAAAAACCTGACGCTGCTCAGGCGAGGCAGACTGGATACGCTGACGTGCTGCATCTCTTTGCTGTTGATTCTGCGGGTTAGTCTGCATTTTCTCGCGAACCGCCTGGCGCTGCTCAGGCGACGCGGACTGAATACGCTGACGTGCCGCCTCTCTTCGCTGCTGGTTCTGTGGGTTAGTCTGCATTTTCTCGCGAGCCGCCTGGCGCTGCTCAGGAGAAGCCGACTGATAACGCTGACGAGCGGCGTCCTTTTGTTGCTGGGTCAGTGGCTGGCGACGGCTGAAGTCGCGGAAGTCGTCATAGCTCCCATAGTGTTCAGCTTCATTAAACCGCTGTGCCGCTGCCTGACGTTGGGTATCTCGCGTAATGACGGGGGCGGCGTGTGTTCGTTGCTGAAACTGGCTTGCTGCTGCCTGACGCTGGCTGTCGCGTGTTGGAGCAGGTAGCGGCGTGGCGCTCATTCCGCCTTTAACATCGGTTTGGTGAAACCGCTTTGCCATATCCTGATCATGATAAGGCATACCATCGCGGTAATTCGGATTGTGCCGCCATGCCATATTCTTATCAGTAAGATGCTCACCGGTGATACGGTTGAAATTGTTGACGTCGATATTGATGTTGTCGCCGTTGTGTTGCCAGTCATTACCGTCACGATGACCGCCATCGTGGTGATGATAATCATCATCGTCATGATGATGATGGTCATGATCGTCGTCGTCCCAGTCGATGCTGCTGAATAGTGCGTATGTGGTAGCAACGCCCATGCTATAGCCGAATCCGCGCACAAAGCTGTCAACAAACGGTTCTCCGGCTGGCGGCGGCAGATAAACTGGCGGATAAGCGGTATTGGCCCAACTGCCGTAAACCACGTTTGGGTTGTAGTTCGGAATATAAACCACATCCGGATTGGCTGGCTCAATGGTTATTACGGTCGGTGCAGGTTCTGCGACGACGGGGCTGGACGTAGAAACGGTATTTGATTGTGTGGCAGGGGCGTTGGCGGGCTGATTTACCGGTACGACTTTTTTCGTTGTCGTGATGATCTTTTGTTCCGTTGATGACTTCAGCGAGCCGGTTTGTTGCGCCAGTTGCCGCAATCGCTGTACCGAGTCCATCACGTCCTGCGGCTGCGCCAGAAAAGCATCGCCCAGGTTTTGCACCCATTGCGGGTTTTCGCCCATCAATGCCATCAATTGTGGAAAGGCCACCAGTGATTTAACGCTGGCGTCCCACGGCTGGTCAGATACCGCCTGAATAGCAGCATCGCCTTGTTTAAGTGGGTTATCGTGCGACCATTGTACTGCTTGCGCAACGTTTGTCGGATAGGTTGATGCCATCAGCACCTGCGAAAGTAGGGCGTCGGGGTATAGCGCGACAGGTGCAACCCATTGATCTATTTGAGCAGTGCTGAATGCGGATTTGACGACGGCAGGTGTTACAGGAGGCACGGAAACCGTTGCAGGAAGCGTAACTGCGGAGATGTCAGGCGCAGTCTGTTGTGTCGATTGCGCTTCCACAGGCGCTTCCACTGTGCGGCTTTTTATATATAGCCCGGCAGAGGCGGCACAAAGCCCGGCACTGCAAATTAGCGCCAGCACATGGGGTTTAAACGGCAAAGTCATTTTCATAATTCGGATCTCAAGGAAATCGCAATGGTCGGCGAACTGCCACCCGCAGGTGCTGTGAATCCGAGTATAAAGAGGCCGTAGTTTAAATTTTGACTAATCTTGGGATTCGTTGAGAAAGGTGATTATCACCATGCGAATTAACGAAGTTTTTACGGAGGGAAACATTCTCTAGACTATCCTTAACGATTCAGCCACTTTTTTATGTTGCTTTTTTGTAAACAGATTAACACATCGTCAAAATCCTGCTATTCTGCCCGTTGCGGTACTGGGCATTTACCCTACAAACTGCTGTCTCACAGGAGCGTGAAGAGAATCGCCTGCCGCACTATGACAATGAGAGCGAGGAGAACCGTCGTGCTAGAAGAATACCGTAAGCACGTAGCTGAGCGTGCCGCTGAGGGGATTGCGCCCAAACCCCTGGATGCAAACCAAATGGCCGCACTTGTAGAGCTGCTGAAAAACCCGCCCGCGGGCGAAGAAGAATTCCTGTTAGATCTGTTAACCAACCGTGTTCCCCCTGGCGTCGATGAAGCCGCCTATGTCAAAGCAGGCTTCCTGGCTGCTGTCGCCAAAGGCGAAGCTAAATCCCCGCTGCTGACTCCGGAAAAAGCCATTGAACTGCTGGGCACTATGCAGGGTGGTTACAACATTCATCCGCTGATCGACGCGCTGGATGATGCCAAACTGGCACCGATCGCTGCCAAAGCACTTTCTCACACGCTGCTGATGTTCGATAACTTCTATGACGTAGAAGAGAAAGCCAAAGCAGGTAACGAATATGCGAAGCAGGTAATGCAGTCCTGGGCGGATGCCGAATGGTTCCTGAATCGCCCGGCGCTGGCTGAAAAACTGACCGTTACCGTCTTCAAAGTGACCGGCGAAACCAACACCGATGACCTTTCTCCGGCACCGGATGCGTGGTCACGCCCGGATATCCCACTGCACGCGCTGGCGATGCTGAAAAACGCCCGTGAAGGTATTGAGCCAGATCAGCCTGGTGTTGTTGGCCCGATCAAACAGATTGAAGCTCTGCAACAGAAAGGTTTCCCGCTGGCGTACGTCGGTGACGTTGTGGGTACGGGTTCATCGCGTAAATCCGCCACGAACTCCGTTCTGTGGTTTATGGGCGATGATATTCCACATGTGCCGAACAAACGCGGCGGTGGTTTGTGCCTCGGCGGTAAAATTGCACCAATCTTTTTTAACACGATGGAAGACGCGGGTGCACTGCCAATCGAAGTCGACGTCTCTAACCTGAACATGGGCGACGTAATTGACGTTTACCCGTACAAAGGTGAAGTGCGTAACCACGAAACCGGCGAACTGCTGGCAACCTTCGAACTGAAAACCGACGTGCTGATTGATGAAGTGCGTGCTGGCGGCCGTATTCCGCTGATTATCGGGCGTGGCCTGACCACCAAAGCGCGTGAAGCACTTGGCCTGCCGCACAGCGATGTGTTCCGTCAGGCGAAAGATGTCGCTGAGAGCGATCGCGGCTTCTCGCTGGCGCAGAAAATGGTAGGCCGTGCCTGTGGCGTGAAAGGCATTCGTCCGGGCGCGTACTGTGAACCGAAAATGACTTCTGTAGGTTCCCAGGACACCACCGGCCCGATGACCCGTGATGAACTGAAAGACCTGGCGTGCCTGGGCTTCTCGGCTGACCTGGTGATGCAGTCTTTCTGCCACACCGCGGCGTATCCGAAGCCAGTTGACGTGAACACGCACCACACGCTGCCGGACTTCATTATGAACCGTGGCGGTGTGTCGCTGCGTCCGGGTGACGGCGTAATCCACTCCTGGCTGAACCGTATGCTGCTGCCGGATACCGTCGGTACCGGTGGTGACTCCCATACCCGTTTCCCGATCGGTATCTCTTTCCCGGCGGGTTCTGGTCTGGTGGCATTTGCAGCCGCAACAGGCGTAATGCCGCTGGATATGCCAGAATCCGTTCTGGTGCGCTTCAAAGGCAAAATGCAGCCGGGTATCACCCTGCGCGATCTGGTACACGCGATCCCGCTGTATGCAATCAAACAAGGTCTGCTGACCGTTGAGAAGAAAGGTAAGAAAAACATCTTCTCTGGCCGCATTCTGGAAATTGAAGGTCTGCCGGATCTGAAAGTTGAGCAGGCATTTGAGCTGACCGATGCGTCTGCCGAGCGTTCTGCTGCCGGTTGTACCATCAAGCTGAACAAAGAACCGATCATTGAATACCTGAACTCTAACATCGTCCTGCTGAAGTGGATGATCGCGGAAGGTTACGGCGATCGTCGTACCCTGGAGCGTCGTATTCAGGGCATGGAAAAATGGCTGGCGAATCCTGAGCTGCTGGAAGCCGATGCAGATGCGGAATACGCGGCAGTGATCGACATCGATCTGGCGGATATCAAAGAGCCAATCCTCTGTGCACCGAATGACCCGGACGACGCACGTCCGCTGTCTGCGGTACAGGGCGAGAAGATCGACGAAGTATTTATCGGTTCTTGCATGACTAACATCGGTCACTTCCGTGCTGCTGGTAAACTGCTGGATGCGCACAAAGGTCAGTTGCCGACCCGCCTGTGGGTGGCACCGCCAACGCGTATGGACGCTGCGCAGCTGACCGAAGAAGGCTACTACAGCGTCTTCGGTAAGAGTGGTGCTCGTATCGAGATCCCTGGCTGTTCCCTGTGTATGGGTAACCAGGCGCGTGTAGCAGACGGTGCGACGGTGGTTTCCACCTCTACCCGTAACTTCCCGAACCGTTTGGGTACTGGCGCGAATGTCTTCCTGGCTTCTGCGGAACTGGCTGCTGTTGCGGCGCTGATTGGCAAACTGCCGACGCCGGAAGAGTACCAGACCTACGTGGCGCAGGTAGATAAAACAGCCGTTGATACTTACCGTTATCTGAACTTCGACCAGCTTTCTCAGTACACCGAAAAAGCGGACGGGGTGATTTTCCAGACTGCGGTTTAATAAGTAAGCGCACGCGCTGCGCATAAACGACACAATGCCCGGTGAATGAGATTCCCGGGCATTTTTTATTTCTAAACCATCGCCGTTCCGCTGTTTTTCTCCGGTAAGGCTGCGATAATTACATCAATGGCGCAATGCGATTTCGGCGCATTGCCGGGAGCAGAGGAACACACTATGGATTACGAATTTCTGCGCGATATTACCGGAGTGGTAAAGGTGCGCATGTCCATGGGGCATGAAGTGGTCGGGCACTGGTTTAATGAAGAGGTGAAAGAAAACCTGGCCTTGCTTGATGAAGTGGAAGACGCAGCGCGCACGCTCAAAGGCAGCGAACGATCCTGGCAGCGGGCAGGGCATGAATACACTCTGTGGATGGACGGTGAAGAGGTGATGGTTCGCGCCAATCAACTGGAATTCGCTGGCGATGAAATGGAAGAGGGGATGAACTACTACGATGAAGAGAGCTTGTCGCTGTGCGGCGTTGAGGATTTTCTTCAGGTGGTGGCGGCTTACCGTAATTTCGTGCAGCAGAAGTAAGTAAATCAGGCGGAGCCTCCGTGCTCCGCCTGAGACGTTAAACAGCGGGCATATTGCGCCCGTAATAAATCTCGCGCATTTCTTTCCACAGCGCAGCGGTAATTTCCTGGCGCTCGCTGTCGGTTAAATCTTCCGGTTTGGTGTGGAACATGTAGTGCTTAAGGTCGAACTCTTTAAGCAACATCTTGGTATGGAAGATATTCTCCTGATAGACGTTTACATCCACCATGTCATACAGCGCCTTCATATCTTCGGACATAAAGTTCTGAATCGAATTAATCTCATGGTCGATAAAGTGCTTCATACCGTTAATGTCGCGGGTAAAACCGCGCACGCGATAATCAATAGTCACAATATCGGACTCAAGCTGGTGGATCAGGTAATTCAGCGCCTTCAGCGGAGAAATCACGCCGCAGGTAGAGACTTCAATATCGGCGCGGAAGGTACATAAACCGCCTTCAGGATGACTTTCCGGGTAGGTATGTACGCAAATATGACTTTTATCGAGATGGGCAACGACCGTTTCTGGCAGTGGGCCGGGATGTTCTGTTTTGTCGATAAGTTTCGGGTCGACCGGTTCTTCACTCACCAGAATAGTGACGCTGGCACCTTGTGGCTCGTAATCCTGGCGGGCGATGTTAAGAATATTGGCCCCGATAATGGAACAGGTTTCTGACAGGATTTCGGTCAGACGGTTGGCATTATAGAGTTCATCGATATAAGCAATATAACCGTCGCGCTCTTCGGTAGTTTTGGCGTAGCAGATATCGTAAATACAAAAACTCAGACTTTTGGTCAGATTATTAAAGCCATGCAGTTTCAGTTTTTTCAATTTCTTATCTTCTCCTTAGGACGGCTGTGAAGCCAGTGCATCTTGCAGATACTGGGGTAAGGCAAAAGCTGCCGTATGGACTGCCGGATTGTAATAACGGCATTTCAGGCCAGAAGCGAGAAAACGCGCCTGAATAATTTCGGTTGAGAGATGGCGTAAGGCGTCGTTATCTGTCGCCCATGCAAAGGTCATGATGCCGCCGTAATAGGTCGGGATCGCCGCCTGATAAAAGCCAACATCGCTGAAGTAATGGCTGAGTTTGCGATGACTGTCGATGGCCTCTTCCTGCTGTAAAAAGCAGACGCCGTTTTGTGCGACGAAGATACCGCCAGGATTCAGGCAACGTTTGCAGCCTTCATAAAATGCAGAAGTAAACAGACTTTCGCCGGGACCGATAGGATCGGTGCAGTCGGAGATAATGACATCAAAGGTCTGGTTGGTTTGATTAACGAAATTGACACCATCGTCGATCACCAGTTTAAAGCGCGGATCGTCGTAACTACCGGCGTTATGGTTGGGAAGATACTGACGGCAGAACGACACGACACCCGCATCGATTTCCACCATCGTGATTGACTCAACGTTTTTATGTCGGGTTACTTCACGCAGCATGGCACCGTCGCCGCCGCCGATAATCAGCACATGTTTCGCGTGACCGTGGGCCAGTAGCGGAACATGGGTCATCATCTCATGATAGATAAACTCGTCGCGCTCGGTAGTTTGTACTACGCCATCCAGCGCCATTACGCGACCAAATGCGGCGTTCTCAAAAATGATCAGATCCTGGTGATCGGTCTTTTCATGATACAGAACGTTATCTACCGCAAAGTACTGCCCAAACTGGTCGTGTAGCGTTTCATGCCACTGTTTTTTTTCGGCCATGGGTTGATACCTCCTTTGTTAACACCCGTAAAAAAAGGGCGCAACATAATAGCTAACATTGACCGCGGATGCACGGTCAATATTTCTACAAAAAGGTATCAGGGATTATTTGACGTAGGCAAGCAGGCTTAAGGAATCGCGGGCCAGGGCTTTGCACTTTTTAGCGACGGGAATGCCAATGCCACTGAGATCGCGGTAGCTGTCTTCACCGAGGGCTTTCATGTCGAAGGTGTCGTAATTACTGAGATCCCACTGGTTTTGCTGGGCGAAAAAGACCAGCGCGCGACGAATTTGCCCGTTAGGTAAGTTCTGGTAACCACAATCGTTCTTCAGAAAAACAAAAACTGCCGTTAAATCGGCCATATCTTCGGCTTCAGACTCGCTGAGCGCGTAACTGTTTGCGCAAACGGCCATCAGGCTGCCGAATAACACTGTTCTGAAAAACGTCTTCATTGCTTCTACCAGGGGCTTAAAGAAGATAAACGTTAGCACACTGCGAGCGAGGCGACGACCATTATTGTCGATTAAATTGTGTCTGCGGCTTGACCTTCCCGTAAGGGGAAGGACTATGCTCAACGTTTGATTTTGTTTCGCCTGCTTAAGAATAAGGAAATAACTATGCAACGTCGTGATTTCTTGAAATATTCCGTCGCGCTGGGTGTGGCTTCAGCCTTGCCGCTGTGGAGCCGCGCAGTATTTGCGGCGGAACGCCCAACGTTACCAATCCCTGATTTGCTCACGACCGATGCCCGTAATCGCATTCAGTTAACTATTGGCGCAGGTCAGTCCACCTTTGGCGGGAAAACCGCAACTACCTGGGGCTATAACGGCAATCTGCTGGGGCCGGCGGTGAAATTACAGCGTGGCAAAGCGGTAACGGTTGATATCTACAACCAACTGACGGAAGAGACGACGTTGCACTGGCACGGGCTGGAAGTACCGGGTGAAGTGGACGGCGGCCCGCAGGGAATTATTCCGTCAGGTGGCAAGCGCTCGGTGACGTTGAACGTTGATCAACCTGCCGCTACCTGCTGGTTCCATCCACATCAACATGGCAAGACCGGGCGACAGGTGGCGATGGGGCTGGCTGGTTTGGTGGTGATTGAAGATGACGAGATCCTGAAATTAATGCTGCCAAAACAGTGGGGTATTGATGATGTCCCGGTGATTGTTCAGGATAAAAAATTTAACGCTGACGGGCAGATTGATTATCAACTGGATGTGATGACCGCCGCTGTGGGTTGGTTTGGCGATACGTTGCTGACCAACGGTGTAATCTACCCGCAACACGCTGCCCCGCGTGGCTGGCTGCGCCTGCGTTTGCTCAATGGCTGTAATGCCCGCTCGCTCAATTTCGCCACCAGCGACAATCGCCCGCTTTATGTGATTGCCAGCGACGGCGGTCTGCTACCTGAACCGGTGAAGGTGAACGAGCTGCCAGTGCTGATGGGCGAGCGTTTTGAAGTGCTGGTGGAGGTTAACGACAACAAACCCTTTGACCTGGTGACGCTGCCGGTCAGCCAGATGGGGATGGCGATTGCGCCGTTTGACAAGCCGCATCCGGTAATGCGGATTCAGCCGATTGCCATTAGTGCCTCTGGTGCTTTGCCAGACACATTAAGTAGCCTGCCTGCGTTACCTTCGCTGGAAGGGCTGACGGTACGCAAGCTGCAACTTTCTATGGACCCAATGCTCGATATGATGGGGATGCAGATGCTGATGGAGAAATATGGCGATCAGGCGATGGCCGGGATGGATCACAGCCAGATGATGGGCCATATGGGGCACGGCAATATGAATCATATGAACCACAGCGGGAAGTTTGATTTCCACCATGCCAACAAAATCAACGGTCAGGCGTTTGATATGAATAAGCCGATGTTTGCGGCGGCGAAAGGGCAGTACGAACGTTGGGTTATCTCTGGCGTGGGCGACATGATGCTGCATCCGTTCCATATCCACGGTACGCAGTTCCGTATCTTGTCAGAAAATGGCAAACCGCCAGCGACGCATCGCGCAGGCTGGAAAGATACCGTTAAGGTAGAAGGTAATGTCAGCGAAGTGCTGGTGAAGTTTAATCACGATGCACCGAAAGAACATGCTTATATGGCGCACTGCCATCTGCTGGAGCATGAAGATACGGGGATGATGTTAGGGTTTACGGTATAAAAAGACCGTATTCGGAAATATGCCCGGATCTCTCCGGGCATGAAACTGATGACAAACGCAAAACTGCCTGATGCGCTACGCTTATCAGGCCTACGCGCAATGTATTGAATTTGCAAATGTTTTGTAGGCCGGATAAGGCGTTCACGCCGCATCCGGCACGAACAAAGCGCACGTTGTCAGTTTTGTAGGCCGGATAAGGCGTTCACGCCGCATCCGGCATGAACAAATCGCACGTTGTCAGCAATCTGAGCAAGCCTTACTTCACATCATCCGGCAGCGCATAAGCCACAATATAGTCGCCCATCTTCGTACCAAATGAACCGTGACCGCCTGCGGAGATCACCACATACTGCTTGCCATTCACTTCATAGGTCATTGGCGTAGCCTGACCACCCGCTGGTAAACGACCCTGCCACAGTTTTTCACCGTTGCTCATGTTGTAAGCGCGCAGGTAGTTATCTGCCGTAGCGGCGATAAACAGCACGTTACCCGCCGTGGAGATTGGCCCGCCAAGCATCGGCATACCCATATTGAACGGCACCGGTACAGGCATTGGGAATGGCATACTGTCCTGCGGCGTACCAATACGTTTCTTCCACACCACTTCATTGGTTTTCAGATCCAATGCTGAGATATAGCCCCATGCTGGCTGTTTACATGGCAGACCAAACGGTGAGAGGAACGGGTTGAGCGTGACGCCATACGGTACACCGTACTGCGGCTGGATGCCGGATTCCGTACCCGTGCCTTTGGCATCTTTCGGCTGTTCCATCGGGTTACCAGGACCGCGTGGGATCAGTTTCGAAACAAACGGCAGTGCCATTGGGTTGGCAATCGCCACTTCACGATTCGGATCAACGGAAATCCCGCCCCATTCGAACATCCCCAGATTACCCGGGAAGACCAGTGTACCCTGTTCAGATGGCGGCGTAAAAATGCCTTCATAGCGCATCTGGTGGAACATCACGCGGCACACCAACTGGTCAAACATGGTGGCACCCCACATATCCGCACCGCTCAAATCTTTCGTCGGACGGAAGCTCAGTTCCGAGAAGGGTTGAGTAGGGGTCACGTAATCGCCTTTGGCAGCACCTTGGGGAACCGGTTTTTCCGGGGCCGGAACCACCAGTTCACCATTACGACGATCGAGCACAAAAATGTTGCCGGTTTTCGCCGGAGCGTAAATAACCGGCACTTTCTGACCATTAACGGTGATGTCCGCCAGCGTCGGCTGTGCCGGAAGATCCATATCCCACAGGTCGTGGTGAACGGTCTGGTAGCTCCACGCCAGTTTCCCGGTAGTGGCATTCAGCGCCAGAATCGAGCTGGCATAACGTTCCTGTTCCGGTGTGCGATTACCGCCCCAGATATCTGGCGTGGTCACGCCCATCGGCAGATAGACCAGATCCAGCTTCGCGTCATAGGCCGCTGGTGCCCACGAGTTTGGTGAGTTAAAGGTAAAGGTGTGTTCGTCAGACGGGATCGCATTCGGATCTTTCGCGCCCGGATCAAAAGCCCACAGCAGCTCCCCGGTGTTAACATCAAAACCACGGATCACGCCAGACGTTTCGCGGGTTGAGAAGTTGTCGGTGACTGAACCGGCCATCACGATGGTTTTATCGGTGATAATCGGCGGCGAAGTCGGCTCATACAGACCCGGTTTGGTGTCCGGCATATTGCTTTGCAGATTGAGCACGCCTTTATTGGCGAAGGTTTCGCACAGCTTGCCGTTTTCAGCGTTAATCGCAATCAGACGACCATCATTGACCGGAAGAATGATACGACGCGGGCAATCCGCCATCACTTCCGGCGAAGCAGTTTCTGCTTTGGCTTCATGATAAGAGACGCCACGGCAGGTTACATGCTGGAAGGACTCGTTGGTTTTCAGCTCAGGATCGTAATGCCATTTCTCTTTACCGCTGGCGGCATCCAGCGCAAACAGACGTTGGTGCGCGGTACACAGGTAAAGGGTGTCGCCCACTTTAATTGGCGTCACTTCATTGGTGATTTCGCCCGGATCGTTCGGCTGCTTCACATCGCCAGTACGGAACACCCAGGCTTCTTTCAGCTTGTGGACGTTATCAGCGTTAATTTGTTTCAGAGGTGAAAAGCGTTGACCTTCCTGATTGCGACCATAGGCAGGCCAGTCCTGATCGGCAACGGGGGAGATGGCTTCTGCTGGCGTGGTATCGGCGCTTAAGGTGCCGCTGATTTCCTGCGGATCGTTAAATCCGGCCCAGGTCAGGATACCACCGCTAATCAGCAGTGCGACCACCAGTGCGGCAACTGCGCCGCTGGCAGGAATGACCAGGCGACGCCAGACAAACGGCAGGATCAGCCAGATGCCGAAGAAGACCAGAATGTCGCTGCGCGGAGTCAGCGCCCAGAAGTCGAAACCAACTTCCCAGACGCCCCAAATCATAGTGCCGAGCAGCAGGGCTGCGTACAGCCAAAGCGCGGCGCGTTTACTGCGCCATAGCATCCAGGCGACGCTGAGCATCACAAGGCCAGCGATAGGGTAGTACCAGGAGCCGCCAATCGCGACCAGCCAGCCTCCGCCAATGAGTAGATACAGCCCGCAAAGCGCTGCAAAAAGGGCTGTTAGCGTGACGAGTAATCGCCGCGAGCCGGTATTGTTAATTGCCATAAAGAGACACCATTTCAATTTATTAATATTTTAGTAGCAATTAATTATAGGTTTTAACATGTGTGATCGTCATCACAATTCGAGCTTTATTAACAGATTCCGCGAATGAATAGTTTTACTGGTATACTGCGTGTCTTGCGCTTTGTTGCGGTGCCAAAACCTGCCCGTGCGAAGTGATTTGTTTTTAAATCATATGGTTATAGATATGAAACATACTGTAGAAGTAATGATCCCCGAAGCGGAGATTAAAGCGCGTATCGCCGAACTGGGTCGTCAGATTACTGAGCGTTACAAAGACAGCGGCAGCGATATGGTGCTGGTGGGTCTGCTGCGTGGCTCATTTATGTTTATGGCGGACCTGTGCCGTGAAGTTCAGGTATCTCATGAAGTCGACTTTATGACCGCCTCCAGCTACGGTAGCGGCATGTCCACCACCCGTGATGTGAAAATCCTCAAAGATCTGGATGAAGATATCCGTGGCAAGGACGTGCTGATTGTTGAAGATATCATCGACTCGGGGAATACACTGTCGAAAGTGCGTGAGATCTTAAGCCTGCGCGAACCGAAGTCGTTGGCGATTTGTACGCTGCTGGATAAACCGTCCCGTCGTGAAGTGAACGTCCCGGTAGAATTTATCGGTTTCTCGATCCCGGATGAGTTTGTGGTGGGTTACGGCATTGATTACGCACAGCGTTACCGTCATCTGCCGTATATCGGCAAAGTGATTCTGCTGGACGAGTAAGTGTGAAGTTGCCGGATGTGTTGCATCCGGCATGGCGAATTTATTTGTGATTGATGTGCTTCAGCTTGAGGTTGGAGATCCCGTGACGGTAACGTTGCTCAAGGGTTTCGCGGTTAGTCGCTGTGACATCCAGATCACGCAGCAAGCCGTCGTGAATGCCGTAGGCCCAGCCGTGAATGGTAACTTTCTGCCCGCGTTTCCACGCTGATTGCATAATGGTGGAGTGGCCCAGGTTATACACCTGTTCCATGACGTTCAGTTCACACAAGGTATCCAGACGGCGCTCTTGCGGCATTTCGCCGAGCAATGAGCTATGTTTGAACCAGATATCGCGGATATGCAGCAGCCAGTTGTTGATAAGCCCCAGTTCTGGGTTTTCAACTGCGGCTTGTACGCCGCCGCAACCGTAGTGGCCACAGATAATAATGTGTTCAACTTCGAGTACATCCACTGCATACTGAACCACGGAAAGGCAGTTCAGGTCGGTGTGAATGACCAGGTTAGCAACATTACGGTGAACAAAGAGTTCGCCCGGCTCAAGACCGGTTAAACGTTCTGCAGGAACGCGACTGTCGGAACATCCAATCCATAGAAAGCGCGGTTTTTGCGCTTGTGCCAGTTTCTCAAAAAACCCGGGATCCTCTTCCACCAGCATTTTTGACCATAGTGCATTGTTGCTGATGAGTGTATCTATGTCTTTCATGGAGGTTAACGACCTGTAACCAAATAATTACGTTTGGCTAATATAGGGCAACTCCGGGACGATTTAAACCACAGATAAAGTGTAAGAACGTAAGGTAAGTAAAAATTTATGACCATTGCACTGGAACTTCAACAGCTTAAAAAAACCTATCCAGGCGGCGTTCAGGCGCTTCGTGGAATCGATTTGCAGGTCGAAGCGGGTGATTTTTATGCGCTTCTCGGGCCGAACGGGGCCGGAAAATCGACCACTATCGGTATTATCAGCTCTCTGGTAAATAAAACCTCCGGGCGGGTCAGCGTATTTGGTTACGATCTCGAGAAAGATGTCGTAAACGCTAAACGTCAGTTGGGTCTGGTGCCACAGGAATTTAACTTCAACCCGTTTGAAACCGTGCAGCAAATTGTGGTGAATCAGGCAGGGTACTACGGTGTGGAGCGCAAAGAAGCGTACATTCGCAGCGAAAAGTATCTTAAACAACTCGATCTATGGGGAAAACGCAACGAACGTGCGCGTATGTTATCTGGCGGGATGAAGCGCCGTTTAATGATTGCCCGTGCGTTAATGCATGAACCTAAACTACTGATTCTCGACGAACCGACCGCAGGCGTGGATATTGAACTTCGCCGCTCAATGTGGGGCTTTTTGAAGGATTTAAACGACAAAGGCACCACCATCATTCTCACCACACACTACCTGGAAGAAGCAGAAATGCTGTGCCGCAATATCGGCATTATTCAACACGGTGAGCTGGTGGAAAATACTTCGATGAAGGCGCTGCTGGCGAAGCTGAAATCAGAAACCTTTATTCTCGATCTCGCACCGAAAAGTCCGTTACCGAAGCTCGATGGCTATCAGTATCGACTGGTAGATACCGCCACGCTGGAAGTTGAAGTGCTGCGTGAGCAGGGCATCAACAGCGTATTTACGCAGTTAAGTGAGCAGGGCATTCAGGTATTAAGTATGCGTAACAAAGCTAACCGTCTGGAAGAGCTGTTTGTTTCACTGGTTAATGAAAAACAAGGAGATCGCACATGATGCATCTTTACTGGGTGGCGCTAAAAAGCATCTGGGCGAAAGAGATCCATCGCTTTATGCGTATCTGGGTGCAGACGCTGGTGCCGCCAGTCATCACCATGACCCTTTACTTTATTATCTTCGGTAACCTGATTGGTTCGCGTATTGGCGATATGCATGGCTTCAGCTACATGCAGTTCATCGTACCGGGGCTGATCATGATGTCGGTGATCACCAACGCCTACGCTAACGTCGCGTCATCATTTTTTGGTGCCAAGTTCCAGCGTAATATTGAAGAGCTGCTGGTAGCGCCGGTTCCGACTCATGTCATTATTGCCGGATATGTCGGTGGTGGCGTGGCGCGTGGTCTGTTTGTTGGTATTTTGGTGACGGCAATTTCACTGTTTTTTGTGCCGTTTCAGGTGCATTCGTGGGTATTCGTTGCCTTAACCCTGGTGCTCACTGCGGTGCTATTCTCCCTTGCGGGTTTGCTGAACGGCGTGTTTGCCAAAACGTTCGATGACATCAGCCTGGTGCCAACCTTTGTGTTAACGCCACTCACGTATTTGGGCGGGGTGTTTTACTCCCTGACTTTGTTGCCGCCGTTCTGGCAAGGGCTGTCGCACCTGAACCCAATCGTTTATATGATCAGTGGTTTCCGCTACGGCTTCCTCGGTATCAATGATGTTCCGCTGGTCACTACCTTCGGTGTACTGGTGGTCTTTATTGTGGCGTTTTATTTGATCTGTTGGTCGCTGATCCAACGTGGACGTGGTTTGCGTAGCTAAGGCTATTTCCTCTCCTCTGGATTTGGGGGAGAGGAGTTTTGACGGCTATCACCCTTTATCAACAATGGTCAGGGTAGACTGATTTTCGGCTAAGGAGGAAGGCGATGTTAGGTTGGGTAATTACCTGTCACGATGACCGGGCGCAAGAGATACTGGATGCGCTGGAGAAAAAACATGGGGCACTTCTTCAGTGCCGGGCCGTGAATTTCTGGCGCGGATTAAGCTCTAATATGCTCAGCCGCATGATGTGCGATGCCTTGCATGAAACGGACTCTGGTGAAGGCGTTATCTTCTTAACCGATATAGCCGGAGCGCCACCGTACCGCGTGGCTTCATTATTAAGCCACAAACACTCCCGTTGCGAAGTGATTTCTGGTGTCACGTTACCGTTAATTGAACAGATGATGGCTTGCCGTGAAACCATGACCAGTTCTGCGTTTCGCGAGCATATTGTCGAACTGGGTGCGCCGGAGGTGAGTAGTCTTTGGCACCAACAACAAAAAAATCCGCCTTTCGTCCTCAAACATAATTTGTATGAGTATTAACCCGCGATTCTGATGACGCTTTTGCTACAATAAAAGCGTTGTTTCACCCTCGGTTATTTTTTCATGTACAAACAAGCTGTTATTCTCCTGCTGATGCTGTTTACCGCAAGTGTCAGTGCCGCGTTACCTGCCCGTTATATGCAAACCATCGAAAATGCCGCGGTCTGGGCGCAAATTGGCGACAAAATGGTGACGGTAGGGAATATTCGGGCCGGACAAATCATTGCCGTGGAGCCCACTGCCGCAAGTTATTACGTATTTAATTTTGGCTTTGGTAAAGGGTTTATCGATAAAGGCCATCTCGAGCCGGTTCAGGGGCGACAAAAAGTTGAAGATGGTTTGGGTGACCTCAACAAGCCGCTGAGTAATCAGAACTTAATAACCTGGAAAGATACGCCGGTTTATAACGCGCCGAGTGTGGGCAGTGCGCCATTTGGAGTACTGGCGGACAATTTGCGCTACCCGATTTTGCATAAACTGAAAGACAGGTTAAATCAAACCTGGTATCAGATCCGCATTGGCGATCGACTGGCCTATATCAGCGCGCTGGATGCCCAACCCGATAATGGCTTGCCGGTGCTAACCTATCACCATATTTTGCGCGACGAAGAAAACACCCGTTTTCGCCATACTTCGACGACCACCTCGGTACGCGCTTTCAATAACCAGATGGCCTGGCTGCGCGACAGGGGATACGCGACACTGAGCATGGCGCAGCTGGAAGGTTACGTGAAGAATAAGATCAATCTCCCTGCGCGAGCGGTGGTAATTACCTTTGATGATGGCCTCAAGTCGGTGAGCCGCTATGCGTATCCTGTGTTGAAACAATATGGTATGAAGGCGACGGCGTTTATTGTTACCTCGCGCATCAAACGTCACCCGCAGAAATGGAACCCAAAATCGCTGCAATTTATGAGCGTTTCTGAACTTAACGAAATTCGCGATGTATTTGATTTCCAGTCACATACTCATTTTTTGCATCGGATAGATGGTTATCGGCGGCCTATATTGCTGAGCCGTAGTGAGCACAATATTCTGTTTGATTTTGCACGTTCACGCCGCGCTCTGGCGCAATTTAATCCACATGTTTTGTATCTTTCTTATCCATTTGGCGGATTTAATGACAAAGCCGTGAAGGCAGCAAAAGAAGCCGGATTTCACCTGGCGGTGACGACCATGAAAGGCAAAGTAAAACCGGGGGATAATCCGTTGTTACTAAAACGACTTTATATCTTAAGAACGGATTCGCTGGAGACGATGTCGCGGCTGGTGAGTAACCAGCCGCAGGGATAACAATCAGGCAACCTGTACCGGAATCGCTTTCGCGGTACGTTTCATTTCGTTGTCGCCTTCAAAATAGGCGACGTTGGGTCGCCAGGTGCGAGCTTCTTCATTTGGCATGGTAACGAAGCTGGCGATGATGACAATATCGCCGACGCTGGCGCAGTGGGCCGCCGCACCGTTAACAGAAATAATTCTCGAACCGCGTTCTGCCGCGATGGCATAGGTGGAGAAACGCTTGCCGTTGGTGACATTCCAGATATCAATGGCTTCGTTTTCGAGAATACCGGCTGCGTCAAGAAAATCCTGATCAATGGCGCAAGAACCTTCATAGTGCAGGTCCGCATGAGTCACTTTCACGCGGTGGAGTTTGCCCTGCAGCATCGTGCGAATCATAACTTCTACCTTTCTACCCTGTCGTTAACGAAGCAGGCGATGCCTGCTTTGAGGAAATTCTCACGCAGTATTGCCCGATTTTTGTTTAGTGTCTACTCATCTGACGGCATTTGCAGCAGCAGTTTGCGTACCGTGCCGAAGCGTGCCATGTAACGCCTGTAACCAATTGAAATTTATCTGAACGCTGCTCGGTAAACACTAAAGAGGCGGCTGACGACGGCACACCATGACTGGATACTGCCTTCACGCAAGACCACACGGAAGGCAGGGAAGATGGATGCACCGAGTACCACACCGCATGATGCGGTGTTTAAACAATTTTTAATGCATGCGGAAACGGCTCGCGACTTTCTGGATATCCATTTGCCAGCGGAGCTACGCGAACTGTGTGACCTCGACACGCTGCATCTTGAGTCGGGGAGTTTTATTGAAGAAAGCCTGAAAGGGCACAGCACTGACGTGCTCTATTCCGTACAGATGCAGGGTAGTACGGGTTATCTGCATGTTGTGATTGAACACCAAAGCAAGCCAGATAAGAAAATGGCCTTTCGCATGATGCGTTATTCTATTGCTGCCATGCACCGGCATCTGGAGGCTGATCACGATAAGCTGCCGCTGGTGGTGCCAATTCTGTTTTATCAGGGCGAGGCCACACCTTATCCGCTATCAATGTGCTGGTTTGATATGTTTTACTCACCGGAACTGGCGCGACGCGTCTATAACAGTCCTTTCCCGCTGGTGGATATCACTATCACACCGGATGACGAAATCATGCAACATCGGCGGATTGCGATTCTCGAACTGCTGCAAAAACATATTCGCCAGCGCGACTTAATGTTATTGCTGGAGCAACTGGTCACGCTGATTGACGAAGGGTACACTAGCGGAAGTCAGTTAGTTGCCATGCAAAACTATATGCTGCAACGCGGTCATACTGAACAAGCGGATTTGTTTTATGGTGTGGTGAGAGACAGGGAAACGGGAGGGGAGTCTATGATGACGCTGGCGCAGTGGTTTGAAGAGAGGGGAAGACAGGAGGAAAGGCAGGAGGTAAGACAGGAGGTAATACAAGAGGTTAGACAGGAAGTAAGACAGGAATTCGCCCTGCGTTTTCTGAGTAAAGGGATGTCTCGGGAAGACGTTGCAGAGATGGCAAATTTACCTCTTGCTGAGGTTGATAAGCTGATTAGCTAAGTTATCTGCATTATCAGTTATAGCCAGATAATTGTTATTGTTAACTGACCAGATAATTAAGGGAACATATGGAAATAAAGACACGGAGAGAAACCAGGCAGACGTTGGCGCAGTGGTTTGAAGAGAAGGGATTTCAGAAGGGATTTCAGAAGGGATATAAAGAGGGACTCCAGAAGGTAAGACTGGCCCAGCGTCTTCTGAGTAAAGGAATGTCTCGGGAAGACGTTGCAGAGTTGGCAAATTTACCTCTTGCAGAGGTTGATAAGCTAATTAACTCTAACTAGTCTGCATTATGAATAATCGCTTACAAATGACGTGGCAATGAATAACTGGCGCCATCAGCCGTAGCGCCAGTTAAGCATTACGCCAGTTCGACCATTTTGTTGTCGATCAGGCGAGCATCGCCAAGCCAGGCGGCTACCAGAATCACTGCGCGTTTGCTGTTTTCAGAGACTTCCAGCAATGTGTCGGCATCACGAATCTGAATATCATCGGAACGGAAACCTTTTTCATTCAGTTCTTGCCCGGCAATAGCAATAATTTCATCGAGATCCCGTTCGCCAGCCTGCAATTTGTCGGCAATCGAACTTAAAACCTTGTACAGACCGGGCGCAATTTTGCGTTGTTCCGCCGTCAGATAACCGTTACGGGAACTCAGCGCCAGACCGTCTTTCGCACGCATAATCGGTACGCCGACAATCTCAATATCGAAGCCCATATCAGCAACCATTTTGCGGATCAGCGCCAGTTGCTGAAAATCTTTTTCACCGAAGCAAGCGATATCTGGCTGGACCAGGTTGAACAGCTTGCTGACAATAGTCGAAACGCCGCGAAAATGTCCCGGACGGCTGGCACCTTCCAGCATGGTGGAAAGACCGGGAACATCAACATAGGTGTGGGTTTCTGTACCGTTCGGGTAGATCTCTTTTACCGAAGGCGCGAAAACTAAATCCACTTTACGTTTGTTCAGCTTTTCGCAGTCCTCTTGCAAGGTCCGTGGATAACGTGCCAGATCTTCCGGGCGGTCAAACTGCATTGGGTTAACGAAAATACTGACGACGACCACATCGGCGCGGGCTTTGGCTTCGTCGACCAGCTTCATATGGCCGTCGTGCAGGTTACCCATGGTGGGCACCAGCGCCACGCGCTTACCTTCCATACGCAGGCGGCGGATTTGCTGACGCAGCAGCGGCAGGGTTTCGATAATTAACACAACGTCACTCCTTAATGGAAACTGTGTTCTTCGCCCGGGTAAACGCCGGACTCCACTTCAGCCATATACTGCCGCACAGCCGCGCGGATGTCGCCCGTTTCGGCGAGGAAATTTTTGGCGAATTTAGGAATATGACCGCCGGTAATGCCGAACGCGTCGTGCATCACGAGAATTTGCCCGTCAGTGACGTTGCCTGCGCCAATACCGATAACCGGGATCGCCAGTGCTTCGGTAATGCGTTTTGCCAGTTCAACCGGCACGCACTCCAGTACCAGCAGTTGTGCCCCAGCAGCTTCTAAGGCTAATGCATCGCTGAGCAGTCGATCGCCCGCTTCATCGCCGCGCCCCTGGACTTTGTAGCCACCGAAAATATTCACTGACTGTGGGGTTAGGCCTAAATGACCACAAACTGGAACGGCACGTTCGGTCAGCATTTGTACGGTGTCCACCAGCCACTCACCGCCTTCAATTTTGACCATGTTGGCTCCGGCACGCATTACCGTTGCGGCGTTTTCAAAGGCTTGTTCCGGCGTGGCATACGCCATAAATGGCAGGTCAGCCAGCAGAAGGCAGTTTGGCGCGCCGCGACGCACAGCGGCGGTGTGATAGGCGATATCGGCAACGGTAACCGGTAGCGTGGAGTCATGCCCCTGAACCGTCATGCCCAGTGAATCGCCTACCAGCATGACGTTAAGTCCTTCTTCGGCAAACAGTTTTGCGAAGCTATAGTCGTAAGCGGTGATGGTTGCGAAACGTTTTTTGTCCTGCTTGCATTTCTGCAATGAAGCAATCGTGGTTGGTTTCATAGCGTATCCTGATAAATGATGTTGTGCTGTCTCGCATTTTATCAGTCACATTGGTGGGGGCAATGATTTATCCGTATCGCACCGCCATTGTCTGGCGGTGCAATAGTGTTATCAGGGGTAGGTAACCTGAAAAGTGCTGGTGGCTTTAAAATCCCCCGGTTCTATAGCAATATTACCGTCTTGTTTTAATGTAGCCTGGAAATGAAGTGGATAAGTTATACCGTCAGCTTCCGGGTAAATCGCATCTGAATCGTTATCCTGAGTCTGACCCGTATTATCTTTATAAACAGAACTTGGATCATTAGGTTTCAGTATCATTAAGGCACTTTTACTGTTTTCTAATCCTTCAATCAATACCCCAACGCCTTTTGCTGTGTCGCTTCCAGTGAGTGTGTTACCCAGAAGTTGCTTGTTTTCTGTACCTAACTTCCCTGAAGATAGCTTTGTCTCTATATCGCCAACGCGAACACAGTTTTTGAGAGAAATATCAAAAGGAACCGGAGTCGCGCCATTTTTTATCTGTCCTGGTGCATATTCTCCCATTTTTACCGTCGAACCACTTACTGATTTTCCGGTAAGTACAGCAGTAAAGCAGGTGGGGGTGGTTAATACGATATCTGTCAGGTCAAAGTCGATTTTAAGAAAATAACTCTTGATACCAGTGCCAGCATTATATGTTTTGAATGAGTAGAGATAACCATCTGTTTTGGGCAATGTTACCCGTTGATTCGTTGTCGGGTTAAAGTCGGTATCGGTATAAAACTCAATCGTGAGCGTTTGCATAACGCCACCAACGGCCCAGTATTTTTTGCTGCTATTCGCGTTGTTGCAAGACCAATATAGTTTTTGCTCGCTTTCGCCGCGCCAGTTAAAAGATTGGTTCGTAGAATCGCCAATATATATGCCTGATGAGTTGATATCAGTATATGTATATGCTGACCAAATATTTGATATTGCTAATGTATAATACAGACCTGGAACAGATGTATTAAAGAGTTTATGTCCACCATAACTTTTACCGGAATCAACCATTTTATGTTCAATATTCATTGGTGCGCCGGTTGAGTTATCACTCCTGTTACAGTAAAGGAAACCTCCACCCGAAGCGGAATCTAACTGCTCCCATTTTAATGACACCCCGGTTGGGCCAAGTTGGGTTGGTTTATAAAAAACTAAATTATTGGTGCCTGAACCATACCGGAATGTGACGGTAACATCTCCATCGGGGCCTGTTTCGCGCCATTTTTGGTCTCCAGGCCCAACACCGTAATTATTCCCAACAATATAGCCGACGTAATCATCGGTGCCGGCGCTTGCTGTATAACAACAAGAGCATAGTGCTAAAAAAAGAAAGTATCTGAAGAATATCTTCATTTTTACTCCATTGTCATGCTGCAAGATAATGCTTGCAGCACTTTGTCTGTTATTCGTAGTAAATATCCACTAACACATGGCTTATCAGTGGGCCAGAGGTGACATTCAGTGCTGGATCGATTTTTTGCATTCGGGTACTAAATTTCCAGGATGAATTATTTAGTGCTGATGACATGACAGGATAAACTGAACGTGAGCGACCAGTGGCACTAAGAACGTTGAAGGTATTTGCCGGGTCCTGAATAGAAAATATAACTACCCCAACATTTTTAGCCCCGGCGTTGTCTTCATTAGCGAATATTTGACTGGAACCTGTCGCCATTACGCCACTAAGTGCGCGAAAATCAATATGTAACTGATTTAACACATTCCCTGTGCCCTGAAGTGTGCAGTCCTGTACTGTAATAGTGAACTCTTTTCCACCGGGGTGATAATTTTCGGCTGAAATGTTTCCGGTAAAATCGCCCACGCCAACGACACCTAAATCAATATTTCCGTTGTTGCTGATTCCACTTTGGCAGGTGTTATTTTTTATATTTGCAACAATGTCAACATCCTGTCCTGCAACCACAGGGGAAGTGGCGCTGAATAGCAACGACAGAAGCAGAATTGATTTTTTCATCAGATTACGTTGAGTGGGACGCATATTTAGTTCCTGAATCAGTCTGCCTGTTAGTTGTAAGTCACGGTGAATGTTGCCGGGGCAGTGAAATCACCCGCGGTGACATCTGTAACGGTTTTATCTTTTGCGACCACCAACACCGCACTCATTGGGTAATCGACAACATTACTTCCTGTCGCATTAGCAATACTGACTTCTTCTGTTGCGGGGGTGACACAACTGAATTGTTTAGCGCCGTTCTTACCTGGTGTAGACGTGCTCCAGACCTCAACGGCGACCGCCGCTGCTTTTGCTGCTGCCGTTGATGCGTTAGCAAATCCAGGACCATTATTAGAATTACCTTCACATAATGCTCGTGTAGTCAATTTTATTTTGGCCTTTTTCCCGGGAATCCCCGCACAGTCTTTGAACTGTAATTTGAAGGTTTTAATTTTAGTTTCGGCATTAATTTCAGAAATATATACATCACCGAAATTGATGGTGGAAATTTTAGTTGTACCGTCATCAGTCAACGTTGATGTACAGGTACCCATTTCTACGTCAGTAGTAACAGTCAGGCCAATACTGTCAGTGGCTGCATGCGAAGGAATGGTAAACAGTGATGAAGCCAGAAATAGACTACCCGATAATCCATAACATAATTTTTTTAATATCATCATTGTCATCCTTGTTATTGATAGCTGAAGTTAAAAGTTGCCAGTGCGCGAAACTTGCCTGGAACACCTTGCCCTACACTTGTTTCACGCAGTGCGACAGTCATCTCAAGTCCATCGGTGCTAATTTCTGATGCACTCCAGCGTATGTATTCTGTGCTATTGGGTTTCAGAAATGTATCGCCTGAGGTCGCCTTCCTTTTAAATCCCATTCCGATATAGCTTGTAGTGGAGGTTGTATCACTGGCCAGGGGGATAATTAGCGCGGGTGAACTTCCTGATTGATTTCCTGTCAGGGTTGTATCAATCCAGCTAATTCCACTGCTGCATCCATTGGCTACCAATTTAAAGTTGGCTTCAGATTGTGCTGTTTTATTGGCTATTTTATCCATTCCCATCGAGGGAATAACTAAGGTGTACTTATCATTTCCATTATCAGTGACATTAGTTCCGGTAAGTGTAATATTACAGGTTGTTGCTTTCACGGTAGCGGTAAAATCGACATTAACATCCGTTGCAAATACCGAAGGCGATAACAATAGTCCCATGAGTATTGTTATTTTATGTGGTGTGATTTTTATCATTGGAAGTCCCTTGTGGTTACTGTATCTGACAACGAAGCCCGTTAAGAATAATAGATTGTGCTATTTTTTCTGATGTCGTGTTTTGTTGGTAATGAGCAAAACAACTGACTGGTTTGCCCTCTTCAATCCAGGTAATTCGTATATTTCCTTCCTGTTCGATGCCGCGAACAAAGGCCTGACCACCCTGACCTACGTTGCCGATGATATTGTTTTGTTCATCATAAATATCCGCTGCAAATGGAATATTTTTACCATCGCTTCGCACGATATTCATAATTGCCGATTGTCCCTGAACTGTTTCAAAATCAGCAAAGACGACGGCTCCCTGGCGCGGGACGGCGACAGTACTGGTGCTTTTCAATTCAACATCGTTTTCCAGATCGTTAATGTCCAGTGCGATACGATTTTCATGGTATGGTGAAAGAGCGCTGGTCACACCATAACCCCAGCGGTCTACGGTGCTGTTTCCGTAGTTAATACGAGCGCCTTTTGCTCCTGGCGCCTGAATGACAGCCAGAGTGTCGGAATCACTAAAACTGTCATTACTGAACGTCAGCCCGCCGCTATGTAACACAAATCCACCATCAGTATTGAGTGAGAATTGGCGACTATTATCACTGCTTGCTGAGGCTGAACCTGACAGCGTTCCCCACGGCGATTCATAACTGGCATAACCGCCGATATAACTCAAATCATCACTGGATTTATTCATCATATAACCCGTGTTTACGCTGTAGCTGATGCGATTGGTATCGCTGTAACCACTACTGCTGATATTGAGTTGGTTATTACCCTTAAAGTCGCTGTTTAATTGTGTATCAATACTCTGGAAGCCGGAGCTGCGGTGTTCCGTACCCAGTAAATTTTCTATTGGAATTGTGAAGCTGAGATAAATGCTATCGTCGGTTTGACCATCTTCATTCAACGAACGTTGAGCACTGATACTGTAACTGCCCCAGGACGCACTATTGCTATAACCAATAGAGTAATTAGTACTGTTTTGCCCGGAGGCCCAGTAATCTGACCAGCTTCCCGAGAGATAAAATGAACCGTAATCCTTTTTCTCAAATTTCAGCGGTTGGTTGATACTGACCGTGACCTGATTTTTCATGCGCGAGTAATTGCGCATGGATTTAGGCTCAAGATCTTGCTCAGGATGTTCTACTTCATCAATCAGCGTCAGCGCATCATTGAGGCCCAGATAATGCTGGGTGGAGTAGCGATAGGCCGCGATATTTAATGATGTACTGGTATTTTCAAATAACTTGTTCCAGGAAATACGGTAGCTTTGTCCTTGATAGGTTTTATCGTCCGGAATGCTGACATTTGAGTGAGTAACATCGACAGAAAAAGCCCCCACGGGGGTATTCATACCAAGCCCCAGCAATCCGGCGGTATAGTTATTATCAGTTAGCTGAATACCGGTATATCCTGTCAGGTAGTTATTCAAACCATAGTAGTAGCTGGCTTGAAATAAATTAGGCTCATCCTGGATACTGTCTTTTAAAACCTGACCGGCGCTAATATCCCAGCGACCAACGCCAGGGCGCAGCATTTGCACAACAGATGAAAATGGCTGGGAGAACGTCCGTTTTGTGCCATCAGCTTCTTCGATAGTCACAATGAGATCGCTGCGATAACCTGACGGGCTAAGATCGTCAATGGCAAAAGCCCCTGGCGGCACCGTCGTTTCATAGATCTTATAACCATTTTGCATAACGGTTACTTTGGCATTGGTATTCGCTACGCCATGAATGATTGGCGCAAAACTGGCTAATACCGGAGGCAGCATTCGACTGTCACTGTATAAGCGAATACCGCGAATGCTGACTGAATCGAAGGTCTCGCCGGTCGTGTAAGATTCACCAATAACCAGTTGTGAACGTAGTGACGCAAGATCGCGTTGTAAATAGCGATTCTGAAAATCGTAATCGCTATGGACATTGGTCATCCAGTTGTAGTTACCTGAGGCACGTAACCGCCACGCGCCTAAGTTTATCCCACCGTTGAATGCCGCGTAGATACTGTCATTTGTTCTGCCTGGACTTTCACTGTGATATCCATTGAGGTTGTAGGAAAGCATGGCTGCATTAATGCCATTTTCCCACAAAGAGGGATCAACATAGTTTTGATAATTCTTCATAATCCATGCCTGGGGGACGTCGATATCCAGGCGTTGATCGTTAACATCGTAACGAATGGATGATTGAGGGATCATTTCAGCCAGATTGAGGCAATCACCAAGATCGTCGTCTCGCTTAAGCAAAATGGCTTTTTCGCTATTCTTGTCTGGTGAACTGATATGAAATTGCAATAAATTTTTCTGCGTAATGCAGGCCTGAGCGTTCTTTTTACCTTCAATAACAGCAAAAGCAATGCTTTGGCTCATGATGGGTTGATCGTTAACATACACACTGACATCGTAAATGCCAGGTAGTGTGGGATTGCCTTCTGTATACCGACTAAGGTCGATATTTGAAGCATCCTTTCCCATCAGAAATGTATGGTCATATTCGACGAGTTCAGCGCATAAAGCACTATTGCTATACAGCAGAGCGCAAAACGTGGCGATGTGGGTAAGGTGATTAGTAGATTTAATAGTCACGTTCTGCTTCCTGCTGTGTTATATCCTTGCCAGATTAAAGGTTGGCGTTGCCTTCAATAGATCCACCAAAATCATTAATGGCGAAAAAATGCACTTTTGCAGAGCTTGTTCTGCCACTCATCCCATTTACCTTGATGACGTCGTTACTGAACGGCGCAATCATTGTCATATCCAGGGGATAGCGTTTGCCGTTGGCTTCTAAATCACCACTGCTAAAAGAGACATAGTAGGGCGTAGGGTTATCAACGCGTAATGCTGCTTTGCCTTCAGATGTTGCCCAGGACCACTTCAGAGCCAATGGTGCATCAGATGAAATTCCACTCAATCCTTCCGGGCGATAGAACAGTTTTATACGTGTGCGAAATGCCAGTTGTAGCAGGCTTTGATTTGCTGCTTTTGCTGCATCGGGTTTTGGTGGAACTTCCAGTACGTTAAACCAGAACACACTTTCTCTGTCTTTTGGCAGAGCACTACTGGCGGTGTACATCAGTTTGATTGTTTGGCCACGTTTAGCATCAATACGTGATACTGGTGGCGTAGCGGTAAAGGGGACAGTAATACTGCCTGGTTCAGCGTTATCATCTCCAGTATCTAACCAACTCTGAACCAGCAATGGGTTATTGCCTTTATTTTCCAGACGTACATTGACGCTTTTTTGTTCGCTTTTATAAACTACGCGTGTACCTGAAATTACGATGTCTGCAATAGCTGATGAGCTAAAAGCCATACAGCTCGCTAAGCACAATGCTGCGGTATGTTTAGTATTAAAAAACATAAACCATTCCTTACAGAATTAATTAAAACAGGGAATAATTATCAAAAGTAAAAATATTTGATGTTATTCCCTGTATATATTCACCCGATCAATTTAAGCGGTTGATATTTACTGGTAAGTAATGGTATATGCTGAGTTGGTTTTTACATAACCGGCAGTAGCTGCTTTGCTTGCATCCGCACGAACATAGGATGCTTTAAAATCGTAGGTTGCAGATTTAGACGTTGAATCCAGAGTTTTGCTGTAAACATCACCCGGATTATTGACCTGAACCTGTTTAATAGTAGAACCTTCAATATTGTGCAGAGCGATATTTACGCCGTCAGACGGGGTGTTAATAGACATGTCGTTGTTCAGTGTTCCTTTGCTGTTACCAAAGAAAACAGAACCGAAGGTCATTTTTGCAGTAGTACCCGGAGCCGGGTTAGCTTTGCTGCAGTCAATAGTAATGCTGAATGGTTTAGCTTTAGCACCTACAGTGGTATCCAGTACACCATCAGTAATTTCAGCAACAGTAGCGGTTTGCAGCAGGATCAGACCGTCTTTGTTACCGCCATCAACACGAGCTTCACAAGTGTTATCAACGACCAGACCGCTAATATTTAATTGACCGCCGTCCATATCGTTAGCAGCAAATGCAGTACCAGCAGCCATTGCCAACATAATACCGGACAGCGCAAAACCTAATTTTTTAGACATAAAAATCCTTGAGTAATATTCCATAAAGCAGATAACAGCATTGCATGATGATGAGATTTTGATGCAATGCCATGTAACTGAACGTTACTTTGTTAATGATGTTTGTTTGTTTTTTACTAAGTATTACATTCATTCATCATTGGGACAGCTATTTTGCATAATGCCATGACATATGCAATTTAATTTTACTAAATATGAAAATTAGTAAAATTAACTTTAAAAAATTAAGGGAGTGGTGTATGGAATTAGAATTTCGGGAAGGTATATTATATTTTCTGTGTTTTTATTTATCTTAAATATATTATTATTTGCAATAGCTTAAGGTTATTTTTCGGAATATATTTATATTCACACGAAAAATAATTACCACTTATCTAATTCATTAAAGCCTTTTGCCTGTAGAGCTTCAACTAATGATAAGCCATCAGGAAATACCAATTCCGGCGCAATTTCAAACAGTGGCCACAGCATAAAGCCGCGATTTTTCATATCGTAGTGCGGAACGGTCAGACGTTCGGTATTTATTACTTCATTACCAAACAGCATGATGTCGAGATCCAGCGTGCGCGGTCCCCAGCGTTCAGCTTTACGGACGCGACCTTGCTGCAATTCGATACGTTGTGTGTGATTGAGTAGCTCTTCAGGGGCAAGAGTGGTTTTCAGCGCGACGGCGGCATTTAAGTAATCGGGTTGATCTTGCGGCCCCAGCGGTGGGGTGCGGTAAAACGAAGAAACAGCAAGAATGCGGCTTTCTGGAATATCGCCTAATGCTTTCAGGGCAGCATTGACCTGCTCCAGCGGAGAGGCCAGATTGCTGCCTATGGCAATATACGCCACTGTCATGCGGTACCCTCACGACGCGGTGCGCGTTTGCGTGGACGACGAGTACGACGACGCGGTGACGGTTCTTCATCCAGTTCGTTAAGCATCCCTTTTTGGTCTGGTGGCGCGGAAACCTGGAACTCACCCCACCATTTCACCAGACGTTGCAGTTCAGCGTTACGCTCAACTTCGGCTCGTAAGGCCAACAGGTCGTATGCCGCACGGAACTTAGGATGCTCCAGCAGTTTCCATGCGCGTTTTCCCTGACGACGGGACATACGCAACTGCAACTGCCAGATATCGCGGGTTAGCGTGGTCAAACGTTTCGGGATCGCCAGTGAACGGCAGGCTTCGTCCAGCACGTCGTTCATCGCCAGTGCGAAAGCGTCGTGATAGGTCAGGCCGCTTTCCTGGGCGATCTTCTGTGCCGTCTCCAGCAATGGGTACCAGAACATGGCGGCAAACAGGAACGCCGGGTTCACGCGCATATCGTTATGGATACGCGTATCGGTATTCTTCAGTACCTGCTCAATAATGCGTTCCATCGGGCTGTCGCCATTTTCCGTGAAGTAGCGGGTAATGGTCGGGAACAGCGGCTGGAACAGATGATATTCACACAGCAGCTTATAGGTTTCGTAACCGTAGCCCGCTTGCAACAGTTTCAGCGATTCTTCAAACAGACGTGCCGGTGGGATATCGTTCAGTAAGGTTGCCAGGCGTGGGATCGGCTCGGCGGTTTCCGGGCTGATGCGCATGCCCAATTTGGCGGCAAAACGAACCGCGCGGAGCATACGTACCGGATCTTCACGGTAGCGCGTTTCCGGGTTACCAATCAGACGGATAACGCCGTCTTTCAGATCCTTCATGCCGCCAACGTAATCACGGACGGTAAAATCTGCCACGCTGTAATACAGGCTGTTGATAGTGAAATCGCGGCGCTGGGCGTCTTCTTCGATGGAGCCGAAAATGTTGTCGCGCAGCAACATACCGTTTTGCCCGCGTTGGGAGGTCGTGCGGTCGCTGACGTTACCTTCGTGATGTCCACGGAAGGTCGCAACTTCGATAATCTCCGGGCCAAACATCACATGAGCCAGACGGAAACGGCGACCCACCAGGCGGCAGTTACGGAACAGTTTGCGCACCTGCTCTGGCGTGGCGTTGGTGGTCACGTCAAAATCTTTCGGCTTTTTGCCAAGTAACAGGTCGCGCACGCCGCCGCCAACCAGCCAGGCTTCGTATCCCGCTTTATTGAGCCTGTACATTACCTTCAGGGCATTTTCACTGATATCTTTGCGGGAAATAGCATGCTGCTCACGCGGGATCACCGTCACCTGTGGACGGGCGACTGCCTGTTCAGCCTCGCTTTCCTCGCGGCTTAGCACCTTGCGGCAAAAATTAGCGACTCGGGTAAAAATAGTACACCTCGGTAGTGTCAAACATCATTCAGGACAAAAAAATAGCGGCTAATCATAGCTCAGCATGACGCATTTGAGAATGTTGAATTTACAATTGCCGACTCAGGCACGGCGGTCAGCGTCCAGTTTTTGACGGCTGACTGAAGGATTTGCTCGACGCTGAAATCCTGCCAGTGTGTTTCTACCTGCTGACCCAGAAAATGAAGTGCCGCGATTAACACCGGGCGCGGATCGCCTTTCGGCAACGCAGGCGCATGATTCTGCTTGGAAAGTTTAGCGCCTTGTGGATTAAGCGCCAGCGGTAAATGGATGTAATCTGGCACTTTCCAGCCAAAAAGCTGGTACAGCGAGATTTGCCGCACCGTCGGTTCGATCAAATCTGCCCCGCGGACAATTTCGCTCACGCCCTGGAAGTGATCATCCACCACCACCGCCAGGTTATAGGCAAACAAACCATCACGGCGATGAATAATAAAATCTTCCCGTGCCAGTTTTTCGTCGGCGTGAATAATGCCTCGCAGCAGATCAGTAAACTGGGTGACCGGATGCTGCTGGCGGATACGTACTGCGGCGTTGTCTGGTCCATGATGCAAATCCCGGCAATGACCGTCGTAAATACCGCCAATGCTTTGAATACGCGCACGCGTGCAGGTGCAGTAATAACTTAGTCCTTGCTCATGTAACCAGGCGAGTGCTTCGCGATAGGCGTGGTGACGTTGCGATTGCCAGAGAACGTCGCCGTCCCAGTACAGGCCGTAATGTTCCAGCTGGCGCAGGATAGTTTCTGCGGCACCGGGAACTTCACGAGGCGGGTCGATATCTTCAATGCGTACCAGCCAGCGACCTTGCCGGGCGCGAGCCTGCAAATAGCTGCCAAGCGCAGCAATCAGAGAACCAAAATGAAGCTCGCCGGAAGGAGAGGGGGCGAAGCGACCAATATAGTGTGTGTCTGTCATCTCTTTGAACAAAAAATAAGGCGGGAGCATTTCCCGCCTGTGGTAAACGTGATGGAACGGCTGTAATTAGCCAGCCATCTGTTTTTCGCGAATTTCAGCCAGCGTTTTGCAGTCGATGCACAGATCGGCTGTCGGGCGCGCTTCCAGACGGCGAATACCAATTTCAACACCGCAGGATTCGCAGTAGCCGAAATCTTCGTCTTCCACTTTTTTCAGCGTCTTCTCGATCTTTTTGATCAGCTTACGCTCGCGATCGCGGTTACGCAGTTCGAGGCTGAACTCTTCTTCCTGGGCTGCACGGTCTACCGGGTCCGGGAAGTTGGCTGCTTCATCCTGCATATGTGTAACGGTGCGATCGACTTCATCCCTGAGTTGATTACGCCATGCTTCCAGAATACGACGGAAGTGCGCCAGCTGGGCTTCATTCATATACTCTTCGCCCGGCTTCTCCTGATATGGTTCCACCCCAGCGATGGCGAGAATACTCAGGGACGATGTTTTACGGTTTTGCCCTTCTTGCATGTTGCTTCTCCTTAACACGCACTATCGATCCCCATGTTCGGGGGAAAAATGAGGCCGCTATAAATAGCAGATGCTTTTCCGGATAGCAATTATCTAAACGTAACACTTGACAACTGTGTGAGGAAAAGCGTATTTGCGCACGCGACCAGAATGTAAATTAACCAGTTACTTACTCTACTACAATGTAACCGGTAGTGATTTTTTAAGAGCCATGCCTTCGGCAGAAAGTTCCGCTTTGTAAGCCAGAATTTCTACCCCCCTCTGTTGAGCTTCTGACAATAGTTGCGCGTATTTCTCATCGATGTGGCGCGCGGGTGAAAACCGTGTAATGGCTGAATGCAGCACGGCGAAAAAGATAACCGCACGCTGGCCTTCAGCCGCTACGCTCATCAACTCCCGAAGGTGTTTCTGACCTCGTTCAGTGACCGCATCGGGAAAATATCCCTGTTCGTTCTCCGCTAACGTAACCGATTTCACTTCAATATAGCAGTCTGGACGCGAATCCGCCTGCAACATAAAGTCAATACGGCTGCGTTCGGCGCCGTATTTTACTTCGCTTTTCAGCGAGCTATAGCCTGCCAGCTCTGAAATTGATTCATTAAGGATAGCCTCTTTCGTCAACCTGTTAGCCCAAAGCGTATTGACGCAAATAATTGCGCCGCTCTGGCTTTGAGTTAATTCCCAGGTGTGTGGGTATTTCCGTTTGGTGTTGTCTGAAGTCGAATACCAGACGGTATCGCCAGGCGTTGCACAACCGGTCATCGCACCCGTATTCGGGCAGTGTAGCGTTAATTCGCGACCATCGGGTGTGATCACATCGGCTAAAAAACGTTTGTAACGCTGAATTAGCGTCGCGCGCTGTAGAGGGGGAGAAAATTCCATTGCGACAATCCTTGTTATTGCGTTAGCGCCCAGCGTTTTAGCGGCGTGTAGCGTGTGCGTCCACGGGCAAACGAGGAGGCGTAAAGGGTGAACTCCGTCACCGTATACGACCAGTTAAAACCTGGCGGCGGGATTGTCACCGCCTCGCTGGCGTCGCGCAATAAGGTAATATGTGGATGAAACGGACGATTGCTTTGAAAACAACCGCTGCGGGCAGCCTGTGAGCGGAGCATATTCGCCAGCTGGATTAAGCCGCGAGGCGGCTGTCGCATCCCTAACCACACCACACGCGAACGCAGCCATTGACCGGCGTCATCAAGCGTGAGTGTGAAACCAGGTTGACGAATCCGTCCGGCTAAAAGAGAAAGCGCCTTCTCTTTCTCTGCGCTCACTTCGCCTAAAAATGCCAGAGTCAGATGCAAATTATCGGCGGCGACCGGACGTCCCGCCTCAGGTGGGAAGTGTGTGGCGCGCCAGTGGATAATCTGTTCGCGGATTTCTGCAGGTAAGTCGATAGCAAAGAACAGCCGTTGCGGTTCAGACATGTGAGGCACTCGGTTATGAATTACCGCGATGCTACAATGTGGCGCGAAGAATGTTAACCCTCTGGAGCGTTTTGTGTCGTCGTTGCCCGTTGCTGCCGTCTTACCTGAGTTACTTGCTGCCCTCGATGGTGCATCGCAGGTGTTATTAAGTGCGCCGACCGGGGCCGGGAAATCAACCTGGCTGCCGCTGCAACTGCTGGCGCATCCCGGCATTAACGGGAAAATTATCCTGCTGGAGCCGCGTCGTCTGGCGGCGCGTAACGTTGCGCAACGACTGGCGGAGCTGCTTAACGAAAAGCCAGGCGATACCGTTGGCTACCGGATGCGTGCGCAAAACTGCGTCGGGCCGAATACCCGCCTGGAAGTGGTTACCGAAGGCGTGCTGACGCGGATGATCCAGCGTGACCCGGAACTGAGCGGTGTTGGATTGGTGATCCTTGATGAATTTCATGAGCGCAGCTTGCAGGCGGATTTGGCGTTGGCGCTGTTACTCGATGTGCAACAAGGTCTGCGTGATGACCTTAAACTGCTGATTATGTCGGCTACGCTGGACAACGACCGCTTGCAGCAAATGCTGCCAGAAGCGCCCGTCGTCATCTCAGAAGGGCGCTCGTTTCCGGTTGAACGCCGTTATTTGCCGCTGCCCGCTCATCAGCGTTTTGACGAAGCTGTCGCGGTTGCCACCGCCGAAATGCTGCGTCAGGAAAGTGGATCATTACTGTTATTTTTACCTGGCGTCGGAGAAATTCAGCGTGTGCAGGAACAACTGGCTTCACGCATCGGCAGTGATGTGTTGCTCTGCCCGCTGTATGGCGCGTTGTCGCTGAACGATCAGCGAAAAGCGATCCTCCCGGCACCGCAAGGGATGCGTAAAGTGGTGCTGGCGACCAATATTGCTGAAACAAGTTTAACCATCGAAGGTATTCGTCTGGTGGTGGATTGTGCCCAGGAAAGGGTGGCGCGTTTTGATCCGCGTACAGGGCTTACGCGGTTGATTACTCAACGCGTTAGTCAGGCGTCGATGACGCAACGTGCCGGGCGTGCCGGGCGTCTGGAGCCGGGTATCTGCCTGCATTTAATCGCCAAAGAACAAGCAGAACGCGCTGCCGCACAAAGTGAACCGGAGATCTTACAAAGCGATCTTTCCGGTTTGCTGATGGAATTACTGCAATGGGGATGCAGCGATCCGGCGCAGATGAGCTGGATGGATCAACCGCCAACGGTGAATCTACTGGCCGCGAAACGCCTGTTACGGATGCTGGGGGCGCTGGACGGTGAACGGCTTAGTGCGCAAGGGCAAAAAATGGCAACGCTGGGTAACGATCCGCGTTTAGCGGCAATGCTGGTTAGCGCGAAGAACGACGACGAAGCTGCTACCGCGGCAAAAATTGCCGCCATTCTCGAAGAGCCGCCACGGATGGGCAATAGTGACCTGGGCGTGGCGTTTTCGCGCAATCAACCCGCCTGGCAGCAACGTAGTCAGCAACTGTTAAAACGTTTAAACGTACGCGGCGGTGAGGCAGACAGTTCGCTTATCGCGCCGCTACTTGCCAGAGCGTATGCCGATCGCATTGCTCGTCGCCGTGGGCAAGATGAACGCTATCAACTGGCGAACGGCATGGGGGCGATGCTCGATGCCGACGATGCGCTAAGCCGCCACGAATGGTTGATCGCACCGTTATTATTGCAGGGCAGCGCCTCACCGGATGCACGGATTTTACTGGCGCTGCCGGTCGATATTGATGAGTTAGTACAACGCTGCCCGCAGCTGGTACAGCAGTCTGACACTGTGGAGTGGGATGACGCGCAAGGTACGCTGAAAGCCTGGCGTCGGCTGCAAATTGGTCAGTTGATGGTTAAAGTGCAACCGCTGGCGAAACCCTCGGAAGACGAGTTGCATCAGGCGATGCTTAACGGCATTCGTGATAAAGGTTTAAGCGTGCTCAACTGGACGGCGGAAGCGGAACAGCTACGCTTGCGTTTGTTATGCGCCGCAAAGTGGTTGCCGGAATATGACTGGCCAGCGGTTGATGATGAAAGTTTGTTGGCGACGCTGGAAACGTGGCTACTGCCGCATATGACAGGCGTACATTCGCTACGCGGCCTGAAATCACTCGATATTTATCAGGCACTGCGTGGATTACTTGATTGGGTAATGCAGCAACGTCTGGATAGTGAATTGCCTGCGCATTACACTGTGCCGACTGGAAGCCGGATCGCCATTCGTTACCATGAAGATAACCCGCCCGCGCTGGCGGTGAGAATGCAGGAGATGTTTGGTGAGGCCACTAATCCGACTATCGCCCAGGGGCGCGTACCGTTGGTGCTGGAGTTGCTTTCCCCTGCCCAAAGGCCGCTGCAAATCACGCGTGATTTGAGCGCCTTCTGGAAAGGAGCGTACCGTGAGGTGCAAAAAGAGATGAAAGGGCGTTATCCCAAACATGTCTGGCCGGACGACCCGGCAAACACCGCACCGACGCGACGAACGAAAAAGTATTCGTGAAGACCAAAGCAAATTTGAGAGATATCTTCTTCTGTCTTGCAACAGAAGAACAGAAAATCGGGCTTTTGCGCCTGAATATTGCGGAGAAAAAGCATGGCCGGGAATGACCGCGAGCCAATTGGACGCAAAGGGAAACCGACGCGTCCGGTCAAACAAAAGGTAAGCCGTCGTCGTTACGAAGATGACGATGATTACGACGATTATGATGACTATGAGGATGAAGAACCGATGCCGCGCAAAGGTAAGGGCAAAGGCAAAGGGCGTAAGCCTCGTGGCAAACGCGGCTGGCTATGGCTGCTGCTAAAACTGGCTATCGTTTTTGCCGTGCTGATCGCCATTTACGGCGTTTATCTCGATCAAAAAATTCGTAGCCGTATTGATGGCAAGGTCTGGCAATTGCCCGCGGCAGTTTATGGCCGAATGGTCAACCTTGAGCCAGACATGACCATCAGCAAGAACGAGATGGTGAAGCTGCTGGAGGCGACCCAGTATCGCCAGGTGTCGAAAATGACCCGTCCTGGCGAGTTTACCGTACAGGCCAACAGCATTGAGATGATCCGCCGTCCGTTTGATTTCCCGGACAGCAAAGAAGGGCAGGTGCGCGCGCGTCTGACCTTTGATGGCGATCATCTGGCGACGATCGTCAATATGGAGAACAACCGTCAGTTCGGTTTCTTCCGTCTTGATCCGCGCCTGATCACCATGATTTCTTCGCCAAACGGTGAGCAGCGTCTGTTTGTGCCGCGCAGTGGTTTCCCGGATTTGCTGGTGGATACTTTGCTGGCGACAGAAGACCGTCATTTCTACGAGCATGATGGGATCAGTCTCTACTCAATCGGACGTGCGGTGCTGGCAAACCTGACTGCCGGACGCACGGTGCAGGGGGCGAGTACGCTGACGCAACAGTTGGTTAAAAACCTGTTCCTCTCCAGCGAGCGTTCTTACTGGCGTAAAGCGAACGAAGCCTACATGGCGCTGATCATGGACGCGCGTTACAGCAAAGACCGTATTCTTGAGCTGTATATGAACGAGGTGTATCTCGGTCAGAGCGGCGACAACGAAATCCGCGGCTTCCCGCTGGCGAGCTTGTATTACTTTGGTCGCCCGGTAGAAGAATTGAGCCTCGATCAGCAGGCGCTGTTGGTGGGTATGGTGAAAGGGGCGTCCATCTACAACCCGTGGCGTAACCCGAAACTGGCGCTGGAGCGACGTAACCTGGTACTACGTTTGCTGCAACAGCAACAAATTATTGATCAAGAACTCTACGACATGCTGAGTGCGCGTCCGCTGGGTGTTCAGCCGCGCGGTGGGGTGATCTCTCCTCAGCCAGCCTTTATGCAGCTGGTGCGTCAGGAGCTGCAGGCGAAATTAGGCGATAAGGTAAAAGATCTCTCCGGCGTGAAGATCTTCACTACCTTTGACTCGGTGGCCCAGGACGCGGCAGAAAAAGCCGCCGTGGAAGGCATTCCGGCACTGAAGAAACAGCGTAAGTTGAGCGATCTTGAAACCGCGATTGTGGTTGTTGACCGCTTTAGCGGTGAAGTTCGTGCGATGGTCGGTGGTTCTGAGCCGCAGTTTGCGGGCTACAACCGTGCGATGCAGGCGCGTCGTTCGATTGGTTCCCTTGCAAAACCAGCGACTTATCTAACGGCCTTAAGCCAGCCGAAAATCTATCGTTTGAATACGTGGATTGCCGATGCGCCAATCGCGCTGCGTCAGCCGAATGGCCAGGTCTGGTCACCGCAGAACGATGATCGTCGTTATAGCGAAAGTGGCAGGGTGATGCTGGTAGATGCGTTGACCCGTTCGATGAACGTGCCGACGGTGAATCTGGGCATGGCGTTGGGGCTACCTGCGGTTACGGAGACCTGGATTAAACTGGGTGTGCCGAAAGATCAACTGAATCCAGTTCCAGCAATGTTGTTGGGGGCGTTGAACTTAACGCCAATCGAAGTGGCGCAGGCCTTCCAGACTATCGCCAGCGGTGGTAATCGTGCTCCGCTTTCCGCGCTACGTTCAGTCATCGCAGAAGACGGCAAGGTGTTGTATCAGAGCTTCCCGCAGGCGGAACGCGCTGTTCCGGCGCAGGCGGCGTATCTGACACTATGGACCATGCAGCAGGTTGTACAACGCGGTACGGGTCGTCAGCTTGGGGCGAAATACCCGAACCTGCATCTGGCAGGGAAAACAGGGACTACCAACAATAACGTAGATACCTGGTTTGCGGGCATTGATGGGAGCACGGTGACCATCACCTGGGTCGGCCGTGATAACAACCAGCCGACCAAACTGTATGGTGCCAGCGGGGCAATGTCGATTTATCAGCGTTATCTGGCTAACCAGACGCCAACACCGCTGAATCTTGTTCCGCCGGAAGATATTGCAGATATGGGCGTGGACTACGACGGCAACTTTGTTTGCAGCGGTGGTATGCGTGTCTTGCCGGTCTGGACCAGCGATCCGCAATCGCTGTGCCAGCAGAGTGAGATGCAGCAGCAACCGTCAGGCAATCCGTTTGATCAGTCTTCTCAGCCGCAGCAACAGCCGCAACAGCAACCTGCTCAGCAAGAGCAGAAAGACAGCGACGGTGTAGCCGGTTGGATTAAAGATATGTTTGGGAGTAATTAACGTCTAAGCGTGATATACCGGATGGCGAGCTGCCATCCGGTAAAATAACATCCCCTCCAAAGTATTAACCCTTTCTTTTCATCTGATTGTTTATTGACCCTTCAGGAATGCGCAGATTGCGTACCGCTTGCGAACCCGCCAGCGTTTCGAATATTATCTCATCTTTATAATAATCATTCTCGTTTACGTTATCATTCACTTTACACCAGAGAAATACCAATGGCACCTTCCAAAACTGCTCAGCCAAAACACTCACTGCGTAAAATCGCAGTTGTAGTAGCCACAGCGGTTAGCGGCATGTCTGTTTATGCACAGGCAGCGGTTGAACCGAAAGAAGACACTATCACCGTTACCGCTGCACCTGCGCCGCAAGAAAGCGCATGGGGGCCGGCTGCAACTATTGCGGCGCGACAGTCAGCTACCGGCACTAAAACCGATACGCCGATTCAAAAAGTACCTCAATCTATTTCTGTCGTCACCGCTGAAGAGATGGCGCTGCATCAGCCTAAGTCGGTGAAAGAAGCGCTTAGCTATACCCCTGGCGTTGCTGTGGGAACCCGTGGCGCATCTAATACTTATGATTACCTGATCATCCGCGGATTTGCGGCAGACGGCCAAAGCCAGAACAACTATCTGAATGGCCTGAAGATGCAGGGCAACTTCTATAACGATGCGGTTATTGACCCATATATGTTGGAGCGCGCTGAAATCATGCGTGGCCCGGTTTCCGTGCTGTATGGGAAAAGCAGCCCAGGCGGCCTGTTGAACATGGTCAGCAAGCGCCCGACCACTGAACCGTTGAAAGAAGTTCAGTTTAAGGCCGGGACTGACAGCCTGTTCCAGACCGGTTTTGACTTCAGCGATGCACTGGATGATGACGGCGTTTATTCTTATCGCCTGACCGGTCTTGCGCGTTCTGCCAATGCCCAGCAGAAAGGGTCAGAAGAGCAGCGTTATGCTATTGCACCGGCGTTCACCTGGCGTCCGGACGATAAAACCAATTTCACCTTCCTTTCTTACTTCCAGAACGAGCCGGAAACTGGTTATTACGGCTGGCTGCCGAAAGAGGGGACCGTTGAGCCGCTGCCAAACGGTAAGCGTCTGCCGACAGACTTTAACGAAGGGGCGAAGAACAACACCTATTCTCGTAACGAGAAGATGATTGGTTATAGCTTCGACCACGAATTTAACGACACCTTTACTGTGCGTCAGAACCTGCGCTTTGCGCAAAATAAAGTTTCGCAAAAGAGCGTATATGGCTACGGTATGTGTTCAGATCCGCTGTATACCAAAGACCAGGAGGCACTCAAGGCGAGTCCATGTTTAAGTATCCCGCAGTCTCAATGGGGCCATACACTGACTCGTCAGTACGTTATCGATAATGAGAAGTTAGAAAACTTCTCTGTTGATACTCAGTTGCAAAGCAAATTCGCAACCGGTTCTGTGGATCACACTCTGCTGACTGGCGTTGACTTTATGCGTATGCGTAATGACATCGACTCCTGGTTCGGATATGCCGGTTCAGTTGCACCATCTGATATCTATAATTTAGACCGTAGTGACTTTGATTTTGGCGCTCACCCGAATCCGTCTGGTCCATACCGCGTTCTGCTGAAACAGAAACAAACCGGCCTGTATGTTCAGGATCAGGCGCAGTGGGATAAAGTGCTGGTTACGCTTGGCGGTCGCTATGACTGGGCCGATCAGTCATCTTTCAACCGTGATTACGGTAATAAATCTGAACGTGACGACAAAGAGTTCACCTGGCGTGGTGGTGTAAACTACCTGTTCGACAACGGCGTAACGCCTTACTTCAGCTACAGTGAATCATTTGAACCCGCTTCACAGACTGATGCGAACGGTGATCTGTTTGCACCTTCGAAAGGCAAACAGTATGAAGTCGGCGTGAAATATGTGCCAGAAGATCGCCCAATAGTGGTGACTGGCGCACTGTATCAGCTTACCAAAACTAATAACCTGATGGCGGATCCGAACGGTTCACTGTTCTCGGTTGAAGGCGGTGAGATTCGTGCGCGTGGCGTAGAGCTGGAAGCGAAAGCGGCGCTGTCGGCGAGTGTTAACGTAGTCGGTTCTTATACTTACACCGATGCGGAATACACTACCGATACTACCTACAAAGGCAATACGCCTGCACAGGTGCCAAAACACATGGCTTCGCTGTGGGCTGACTATACCTTCTTTGACGGTCCGCTTTCAGGTCTGACGCTGGGCACCGGTGGTCGTTATACTGGCTCCAGCTATGGTGATCCGGCTAACTCCTTTAAAGTGGGAAGTTATACGGTCGTGGATGCGTTAGTGCGTTATGATCTGGCGCGAGTCGGCATGGCGGGCTCCAACGTGGCGCTGCATGTCAACAACCTGTTTGATCGTGAATACGTCGCCAGCTGCTTTAACACTTATGGTTGCTTCTGGGGCGCAGAACGTCAGGTCGTTGCAACCGCAACCTTCCGTTTCTAATTTCTCTTTTGGGGCACGGATTTCCGTGCCCGTTTCACAAGTTGGCTGTTATGCAGGAATACACGAATCATTCCGATACCACTTTTGCACTGCGTAATATCTCCTTTCGTGTGCCCGGGCGCACGCTTTTGCATCCGTTGTCGTTAACCTTTCCTGCCGGGAAAGTGACTGGTCTGATTGGTCACAACGGTTCTGGTAAATCCACTCTGCTCAAAATGCTTGGTCGTCACCAGCCACCGTCGGAAGGGGAGATTCTTCTTGATGCCCAACCGCTGGAAAGCTGGAGCAGCAAAGCGTTTGCCCGCAAAGTGGCTTATTTACCGCAGCAGCTTCCTCCGGCAGAAGGGATGACCGTGCGTGAACTGGTGGCGATTGGTCGTTACCCGTGGCATGGCGCACTAGGGCGCTTTGGTGCGGCAGATCGCGAAAAGGTCGAGGAAGCTATCTCGCTGGTTGGCTTAAAAGCGCTGGCGCATCGGCTGGTCGATAGCCTTTCTGGCGGCGAACGTCAGCGGGCGTGGATCGCCATGCTGGTGGCGCAGGATAGCCGCTGCCTGTTGCTCGACGAACCGACTTCGGCGCTGGATATCGCCCACCAGGTTGATGTACTGGCGCTGGTGCATCGTTTAAGTCAGGAGCGTGGCCTGACGGTCATTGCCGTGCTGCACGATATCAATATGGCGGCGCGCTACTGTGATTATCTGGTCGCCCTGCGCGGCGGTGAAATGATTGCTCAGGGAACGCCTGCGGAAATTATGCGCGGCGAAACCCTCGAAATGATTTATGGCATCCCGATGGGTATTCTGCCGCATCCGGCGGGTGCTGCACCTGTGAGTTTTGTTTATTGATGAGCGGCTTACCTCTTATTTCGCGCCGCCGACTGTTAACGGCGATGGCGCTTTCTCCGTTGTTATGGCAGATGAATACCGCCCACGCGGCAGTTATTGATCCCAATCGTATTGTGGCACTGGAGTGGTTGCCGGTGGAGTTACTGCTGGCGCTCGGCATCGTGCCTTACGGCGTGGCGGACACCATCAACTATCGCCTGTGGGTCAGCGAACCGCCATTGCCGGACTCAGTGATTGACGTTGGTTTGCGTACAGAACCCAACCTTGAACTGCTGACCGAAATGAAACCGTCGTTTATGGTCTGGTCTGCAGGATATGGCCCTTCACCAGAAATGCTGGCACGTATTGCGCCGGGGCGCGGATTTAACTTCAGCGACGGCAAACAGCCACTGGCGATGGCGCGTAAATCACTGACGGAAATGGCAGATTTACTTAACCTGCAAAGCGCAGCGGAAACGCATTTAGCGCACTATGAAGACTTTATCCGCAGCATGAAACCCCGCTTTGTGAAGCGTGGTGCACGCCCGTTATTGCTGACGACGCTTATCGATCCGCGCCATATGTTGGTCTTCGGTCCAAACAGCTTGTTCCAGGAAATTCTCGATGAGTACGGCATCCCAAATGCCTGGCAAGGGGAAACCAACTTCTGGGGCAGTACCGCCGTCAGTATCGATCGTCTGGCAGTGTATAAAGACGTTGATGTGCTCTGTTTTGATCACGACAACAGCAAAGACATGGATGCGCTAATGGCAACCCCGCTGTGGCAGGCCATGCCGTTTGTCCGCGCCGGACGCTTTCAGCGCGTTCCGGCGGTCTGGTTCTATGGTGCGACGCTCTCGGCAATGCACTTTGTGCGTATTCTGGATAACGCCATCGGAGGTAAAGCGTGAGTAAACGAATTGCGCTTTTTCCGGTGTTATTGCTGGCGCTGCTGGTGGTTGCTGCTGCGGCGTTGACCTGGATGAACTTCTCGCAGGCGCTGCCGCGCAGCCAGTGGGCGCAGGCCGCCTGGTCGCCGGATATTGACGTCATTGAGCAGATGATTTTTCACTACAGCTTGTTGCCGCGTCTGGCGATTTCGCTGCTGGTGGGCGCGGGCCTGGGGCTGGTGGGCGTGCTGTTTCAGCAAGTGCTGCGTAACCCGCTGGCGGAACCGACGACGTTGGGTGTTGCAACAGGCGCGCAACTGGGGATTACCGTCACCACGCTCTGGGCGATCCCCGGCGCGATGGCGAGCCAGTTTGCTGCGCTGGCAGGCGCTTGTGTTGTTGGCTTAATCGTCTTTGGCGTCGCGTGGGGGAAACGGCTTTCGCCGGTAACGCTGATCCTCGCGGGGCTGGTAGTGAGCCTTTATTGCGGCGCAATCAATCAGTTACTGGTTATCTTCCATCATGACCAACTGCAAAGCATGTTCCTGTGGAGCACCGGAACGCTGACGCAAACCGACTGGGGCGGCGTTGAGCGTTTATGGCCGCAGCTGCTGGGCGGCGTGATGCTGACGTTATTGCTACTTCGCCCGTTAACTCTGATGGGGCTTGATGATGGCGTGGCGCGCAATCTCGGGCTGGCCTTGTCGCTCGCTCGTCTGGCGGCGTTGTCGCTGGCGATTGTCATCAGTGCGCTGCTGGTGAACGCGGTGGGGATTATCGGCTTTATCGGTTTGTTCGCGCCACTGCTGGCGAAAATGCTGGGGGCGCGGCGTTTGTTGCCACGGTTGATGCTGGCATCGCTGATTGGTGCGTTAATTCTGTGGCTTTCTGATCAAATCATCCTCTGGCTGACTCGCGTGTGGATGGAAGTGTCCACCGGTTCGGTCACTGCGTTGATCGGTGCGCCGCTGCTACTGTGGTTGCTGCCGCGTTTACGCAGCATTAGCGCGCCGGATATGAAGGTGAACGATCGTGTCGCGACTGAACGCCAACACGTGCTGGCGTTTGCCCTCGCGGGCGGCGTGCTGCTGTTGATGGCTGTGGTGGTGGCGCTGTCGTTTGGTCGTGATGCGCACGGCTGGACGTGGGCGAGCGGGGCGTTGCTCGAGGATTTGATGCCCTGGCGCTGGCCGCGAATTATGGCTGCGCTGTTTGCGGGCGTCATGCTGGCGGTGGCGGGCTGTATTATTCAGCGGCTGACCGGAAACCCGATGGCAAGCCCGGAAGTGCTGGGGATTAGCTCCGGCGCGGCGTTTGGCGTGGTGTTAATGCTGTTTCTGGTGCCGGGTAATGCCTTTGGCTGGCTGTTACCCGCAGGCAGTCTCGGGGCGGCGGTGACGCTGTTGATCATTATGATCGCCGCCGGACGCGGTGGATTTTCCCCACACCGCATGTTACTGGCGGGGATGGCGTTAAGTACCGCGTTCACCATGCTTTTGATGATGTTGCAGGCAAGTGGTGACCCGCGAATGGCGCAAGTTCTGACCTGGATTTCCGGTTCGACCTACAACGCGACCGATGCGCAGGTCTGGCGTACCGGAATTGTGATGGTGATTTTGCTGGCGATTACCCCGCTGTGCCGCCGCTGGCTGACCATTTTACCGCTGGGTGGTGATACCGCACGAGCCGTGGGGATGGCGCTGACGCCGACGCGAATTGCGCTGCTGCTGTTAGCGGCTTGCCTGACGGCGACCGCGACAATGACCATTGGACCGTTGAGTTTTGTTGGTTTAATGGCACCGCATATTGCGCGGATGATGGGCTTTCGACGGACGATGCCACACATCGTAATTTCGGCGCTGGTGGGTGGTTTACTGCTGGTGTTCGCTGACTGGTGTGGGCGGATGGTGCTGTTTCCATTCCAGATCCCCGCGGGGCTGCTGTCGACCTTTATCGGCGCGCCATATTTTATCTATTTGTTGAGAAAGCAGAGCCGTTAATTGAATGCCTCGCCCGGTGGGCGAGGCAAAATCATCACAACTTCGCAAACACCCGACGTGCAGCATCGATGGTGTTATTGATATCTTCCATGCTGTGCGCCACAGACATAAAGCCCGCTTCAAACGCTGACGGTGCCAGATAAACACCTTCGTCCAGCATCATATGGAAGAAACGCTTAAAGTGTTCCACGTCACAGGCCATCACATCCTGATAGCACGTCACGGACTCGGCGTCGGTAAAGAAAATACCGAACATGCCGCCAACGTGGTTTACCACCAGCGGAATTCCGGCTTCTTCTGCCGCTTCCCGCAGACCTTCTGCCAGACGTGTTGTCAGCTCATCCAGCGTCTCGTGAACGCCCGGCTGTGCGACTTCATTCAGACAGGCGAAACCAGCAGCCATCGCAATCGGGTTACCGGAAAGCGTACCCGCCTGATAGACCGGACCGGTCGGGGCCAGCGCATCCATTACATCACGACGACCACCGAATGCGCCTACCGGCATTCCACCGCCGATGATTTTGCCGAGGCAGGTGAGATCCGGTTCCACACCGTAATAATCCTGTGCGCCAGCTAGCGCTACGCGGAAACCGGTCATCACTTCATCGATGATCAGCAACGCGCCAAATTCGTCGCACAGCGCGCGCAGACCTGGCAGGAACTCTGGCAGCGGTGGAACGCAGTTCATATTGCCTGCCACCGGCTCGACGATAATACAGGCAATCTCTTGCGGGTATTGCTCAAACGCGGCGCGTACAGAGGCCAGATCGTTATAAGTACAGGTTAAGGTATGTTTGGCGAAATCTGCCGGAACGCCCGGCGAATTTGGCTGGCCTAACGTGAGTGCGCCAGAACCGGCTTTCACCAGCAGGCAGTCAGCGTGACCGTGGTAACAACCTTCAAATTTAATAATTTTGTCGCGACCGGTAAAACCACGGGCCAGGCGGATGGCGCTCATCGTCGCTTCAGTGCCGGAGTTCACCATGCGCACCATATCCATGGTCGGGACCAGTTCGGTCACCAGTTGCGCCATTTTCACTTCCATTTCGGTTGGTGCACCAAAGCTTAAACCACGCTCGGCGGCTTCAATCACGGCATTGCGGATCGCCGGATGGTTATGGCCCAGCACCATCGGCCCCCAGGAACCGACATAATCGATATAGGCTTTGCCATCAACATCGTACAGATAAGCGCCGTCCGCTTTTTCGATAAACAGTGGAGTGCCGCCCACGCCAGTAAAGGCGCGAACAGGGGAGTTCACACCGCCAGGGATCAGCTCGCGCGCTGCGCTGTAAAGATTTTCAGACTTACTCATGGAGGGTTCCTGATTCGTAGAAAAAGTGAATGGCTGCTATTCTATGTTATTCATAACAAGTTAAATACTCGTCAAACATCAGGCTGCTTGTACTGGTGCAATCCTGATTTCTTAGAGTATAAAAGTTTTGTGCATTTGAAACATTACGCTTTGCAAAGGATTTTCATGGAACGTGCGAGTAAAATGCCGTCATCTTATTTGTATGACCAATAAGTGATCATTGGATGAAAACTGATACTCCCTCTTTAGAAACACCGCAGGCCGCGCGCCTGCGACGCAGACAACTGATTCGCCAACTTCTTGAGCGCGATAAAACCCCGTTAGCCATTTTGTTTATGGCGGCAGTCGTCGGCACGCTTGTCGGGCTGGCTGCGGTTGCTTTTGACAAAGGTGTCGCCTGGTTGCAGAACCAACGTATGGGGGCACTGGTACATACTGCTGATAATTATCCGCTACTGTTAACCGTCGCTTTTCTCTGTTCGGCGGTGCTGGCGATGTTCGGCTACTTTTTGGTGCGCAAATACGCGCCCGAAGCAGGGGGGTCGGGGATCCCGGAAATTGAAGGGGCGCTGGAAGATCAACGTCCCGTTCGCTGGTGGCGTGTGTTGCCGGTGAAATTCTTTGGCGGGCTGGGGACACTCGGCGGAGGCATGGTGCTGGGGCGCGAAGGGCCAACCGTGCAGATCGGCGGTAATATCGGGCGGATGGTACTCGATGTTTTCCGCCTGAAAGGTGACGAAGCTCGTCATACGCTACTGGCAACCGGTGCTGCGGCGGGGCTGGCTGCGGCCTTTAACGCGCCGCTGGCGGGTATTTTGTTTATTATCGAAGAGATGCGTCCGCAGTTTCGCTATACGTTAATTTCGATTAAAGCGGTATTTATTGGCGTCATTATGTCGACCATTATGTACCGGATTTTTAATCATGAAGTTGCGTTGATTGACGTCGGTAAACTTTCTGATGCGCCGCTTAATACGCTGTGGCTTTATCTGATCCTCGGTATTATTTTTGGCATTTTCGGCCCTATTTTTAATAAATGGGTGCTGGGGATGCAGGATTTGCTGCACCGTGTGCACGGTGGCAATATTACCAAATGGGTACTGATGGGGGGTGCGATTGGCGGTCTGTGTGGATTGCTGGGGTTTGTGGCACCAGCAACTTCGGGCGGCGGTTTTAACCTGATTCCTATCGCTACCGCGGGGAATTTCAGCATGGGAATGCTGGTGTTTATCTTCGTCGCACGGGTCATTACCACCTTACTCTGCTTCTCTTCCGGCGCGCCGGGCGGTATTTTTGCCCCGATGCTGGCGCTGGGTACTGTGCTGGGAACCGCTTTCGGAATGGTTGCCGTTGAGTTGTTTCCGCAATATCACCTTGAGGCGGGGACGTTTGCTATTGCCGGAATGGGGGCGTTACTGGCGGCATCTATTCGCGCGCCGTTAACGGGGATCATTCTGGTTCTGGAAATGACCGATAACTACCAGCTCATTTTGCCAATGATTATTACCGGTCTTGGCGCAACACTATTAGCACAATTTACCGGTGGGAAACCGCTATACTCGGCGATTCTTGCGCGCACGCTGGCAAAACAGGAAGCTGAGCAACTGGCGCGAAGCAAGGCCGCATCAGCCCGCGAGAATACTTGAACGAAATACCAGGGTATTAGATAATGGCGATTATTATTGGGTTAGAATTTGCCCAATTGCCGATGTCGTTTGGAGCAAAATATGAGTGATGACGTAGCACTGCCGCTGGAGTTTACCGACGCAGCAGCCAACAAAGTTAAAAGCCTGATCGCTGACGAAGATAACCCGAATCTGAAATTACGCGTGTATATCACCGGTGGCGGTTGCAGCGGCTTCCAGTATGGTTTCACCTTTGATGATCAGGTGAACGAAGGCGATATGACCATCGAAAAACAGGGCGTTGGCCTGGTGGTTGATCCGATGAGCCTGCAATATCTGGTCGGCGGTTCCGTTGACTATACCGAAGGTCTGGAAGGTTCTCGTTTCATCGTGACCAACCCGAACGCGAAAAGCACCTGCGGTTGCGGTTCTTCCTTTAGTATCTAATCTGCTGTTCATGTGCCGGATAAACTATCCGGCACATCTTCTCTCTTCAACGACCATTCTCATCCAGCGCAAACGTCGGTAGCTTAAGATGCCAACGAATAGCCGCCAGCCGAATCAATAGCGTCACGACCATGCCCATCATACTGGCTGTTTCCAGTGGTACGGAAAATGTGTAATAAGCCGTAGCGTGGACAATACCGCCGATAATACAGGCAGTTGCGTAGATTTCTGTACGTAAAATCATGGGGATTTCGCGGGCCAGTACATCACGAATGATCCCGCCGCCAACGCCAGTAATGACGCCCATACAAACCGCGATTAACGGACCGGCTTCCGCATTAAAGGCTTTATTCACGCCAATGCCGACAAACACCGCCAGACCAACGGCGTCCAGCACCGGCAACATCCATTTTGGTAAGCGTCTTGGCTGGCGCACCAGCATGATGGTCAGCATGCTGGTGACCATTGCAACGACCAGATCGGTGGGATCTTTCACCCAAAATACCGGGCCGTGATCCAGCGCCATGTCGCGAATTGTTCCGCCGCCTACTGCGGTAACCACGCCCAATACCAGAACACCAAAAGGGTCCATACGCAATTTTCCGGCTAACAAAACGCCAGAGATAGCAAATACCGCTGTGCCGACTATATCCAGCCAATAGACGAGCATTGTTCAATCCCCACTGAGCACCTGAAAAGGTCAGGCACTAATCTACCTGTGAAAGCGCATTACAGAGCTGTTGTGCAGCGAGGATAATACGTGGGCTTGCACGTTCAAACCAGTCACTCGTGAGAGGAATAACGGGAATTTTGAGCTGTTCACCCCAGTATTGTTTGATTTTAGGAATTTGGTCCGGTCCGCCTGTAATGACAATCGCCTGTGGCGAGCGTGCTAACACCTGTTCGCGGCTAACTTGCGGCCAGGGAACCCGGCTGTCTTTAAAGATGTTTTCTCCGCCACAAACTTCGAGTACCTGGTTCTGAATCGACTCTTTTCCACTGGTAAATGGCGGATTAATGCCGAATTGCAGAAAAACACGTTTTTTAGGTTTATCAGCATATTGCGCTTTCAATTGCGCGTACTGATCCAGCAGGGATTGCGCGGCTTGTTCGGCCTTATCCGGTTGCGGACTCCAGGGGGCCAGTTGACGTAACGCATTGGCAATTTGTTCAATGCTTGTCGCATCGACCCACATCACTTTTATTCCCAGCGAAGCCAGCTGGTCAACCTGCCGCTCGGCATTACCTCCACGCCAGGCAATCACCAGATCGGGTTTCAGCGCGACAATGCGTTCCAGATTCATCCCCTGCCAGGTGGAAACCTGCTCAATCTTTTGCGCTTGTGGAGGATAGTCGGAATAGCTGCTGACCCCAACCGGCGTGATCCCGGCGGCAAAGGCAAGTTCAGTGTTGGCGGGAGAAAGCGTGATGACGCGCGGCGCGGCATTGAGCCACAGCGGCGCGAGAAAAGACAGGGCGACCAGCGCCCTGAACAGTGACTTAGCCATGTGCCAGTTTCTGCACCAGTGACTCAACCATCAGGCTGGACTGTTTAGCGGCAACAGCCAGGAACTCATCGAAGCTAAGATGAGACTGTTGATCGGCCACGTCGGAGATGGCGCGTACTACGACAAACGGGACGTTGAAATTGTGGCAGACATGGGCGATTGCCGTCGCTTCCATCTCTACAGCAATGGCCTGTGGGAAGTTGTGGCGGATTTTCGCCAGACCAACAGAACCGTTGATGAAAGCGTCGCCGCTAACAATCAGGCCACGTACAGCGTTAAGATTCAGTTCGGCAATGCAGGCCTCAGCGGCAGCGATCAGTTTATCGTCAGCTTTGAAGCCTGCCGGGCAGCCTGGTAACTGACCGTATTCATAACCAAATGCCGTGACATCCGCGTCGTGATAACGCGCTTCGTCCGAGACAACGATATCGCCCACTTTCAGCGTTGGTGCCAGGCCACCGGCAGAACCGGTGTTAATAATCACATCTGGCTTGCAGTGTTCCAACAGCAGAGTGGCACCCAGCGCCGCAGCGACTTTACCGATGCCCGATTTCAGAAGCGCAACCTCGGTTCCATTCAGTTGGCCGGTATAGATTTCGCAACCGCCCAGACTGATAGTTTGACGGTTTTCGATTTTGTCACGCAGCAGCGTAACTTCTTCTTCCATTGCACCAATGATGCCGATTTTCATAGATTTACTCGCGATAAGCCCGATTTGAAGGCATAGTTTACCATGCGCTTACGGGGAAGCGTATTTCTCACGCGGGAGAGGACATGGCACAGATTGATTTCCGAAAAAAAATAAACTGGCATCGTCGTTACCGTTCACCACAGGGCGTTAAAACCGAACATGAGATCCTGCGGATCTTCGAGAGCGATCGCGGGCGTATCATCAACTCTCCGGCAATTCGTCGTCTGCAACAAAAGACCCAGGTTTTTCCACTGGAGCGCAATGCCGCCGTGCGCACGCGTCTTACCCACTCGATGGAAGTCCAGCAGGTGGGGCGCTACATCGCTAAAGAGATTTTAAGCCGCCTGAAAGAGCTTAAATTACTGGAGGCGTATGGTCTCGATGAACTGACCGGGCCCTTTGAAAGCATTGTTGAGATGTCATGCCTGATGCACGATATCGGCAATCCGCCGTTTGGTCATTTTGGCGAAGCGGCGATAAATGACTGGTTTCGCCAGCGTTTGTACCCGGAAGATGCCGAAAGCCAGCCTCTGACTGACGATCGCTGCAGCGTGGCGGCACTACGTTTACGGGACGGGGAAGAACCGCTTAACGCGCTGCGGCGCAAGATTCGTCAGGACTTATGTCATTTTGAAGGTAACGCACAGGGTATTCGTTTGGTGCATACATTGATGCGGATGAATCTCACCTGGGCACAGGTTGGCGGTATTTTAAAATATACCCGTCCGGCGTGGTGGCGTGGCGAAACGCCTGAGACACATCACTATTTAATGAAAAAGCCGGGTTATTATCTTTCTGAAGAAGCCTATATTGCCCGGTTGCGTAAAGAACTTAATTTGGCGCTTTACAGTCGTTTTCCGTTAACGTGGATTATGGAAGCTGCCGACGACATCTCCTATTGTGTGGCAGACCTTGAAGATGCGGTAGAGAAAAGGATATTTACCGTTGAGCAGCTTTATCATCATTTGCACGAGGCGTGGGGCCAGCATGAGAAAGGTTCGCTCTTTTCGCTGGTGGTTGAAAATGCCTGGGAAAAATCACGCTCAAATAGTTTAAGCCGCAGTACGGAAGATCAGTTTTTTATGTATTTACGGGTAAACACCCTAAATAAACTGGTACCCTATGCGGCACAACGATTTATTGATAATCTGCCTGCGATTTTCGCCGGAACGTTTAATCATGCATTATTGGAAGATGCCAGCGAATGCAGCGATCTTCTTAAGCTATATAAAAATGTCGCTGTAAAACATGTGTTTAGCCATCCAGATGTCGAGCAGCTTGAATTGCAGGGCTATCGGGTCATTAGCGGATTATTAGAGATTTATCGTCCTTTATTAAACCTGCCGTTATCAGACTTTACTGAACTGGTAGAAAAAGAACGGGTGAAACGTTTCCCTATTGAAACGCGCTTATTCCACAAACTCTCGACGCGCCATCGGCTGGCCTATGTCGAGGCTGTCAGTAAATTACCGTCAGATTCTCCTGAGTTTCCGCTATGGGAATATTATTACCGTTGCCGCCTGCTGCAGGATTATATCAGCGGTATGACCGACCTCTATGCGTGGGATGAATACCGACGTCTGATGGCCGTAGAACAATAACCAGGCTTTTGTAAAGACGAACAATAAATTTTTACCTTTTGCAGAAACTTTAGTTCGGAACTTCGCGCTATAAAACGAATCTGAAGAACACAGCAATTTTGCGTTATCTGTTAATCGAGACTGAAATACATGAAAAAAACCACATTAGCACTGAGTGCACTGGCTCTGAGTTTAGGTTTGGCGTTATCTCCGCTCTCTGCAACGGCGGCTGAGACTTCTTCAGCAACGACAGCCCAGCAGATGCCAAGCCTTGCACCGATGCTCGAAAAGGTGATGCCTTCAGTGGTCAGCATTAACGTAGAAGGTAGCACAACCGTTAATACGCCGCGTATGCCGCGTAATTTCCAGCAGTTCTTCGGTGATGATTCTCCGTTCTGCCAGGAGGGTTCTCCGTTCCAGAGCTCTCCGTTCTGCCAGGGGGGCCTGGGCGGTAATGGCGGCGGCCAGCAACAGAAATTCATGGCGCTGGGTTCCGGCGTTATCATTGATGCCGATAAAGGCTATGTCGTCACCAACAACCACGTTGTTGATAACGCGACGGTGATTAAAGTCCAACTGAGCGATGGTCGTAAGTTCGACGCGAAGATGGTTGGCAAAGATCCGCGCTCTGATATCGCGCTGATCCAGATCCAGAACCCGAAAAACCTGACCGCAATTAAGATGGCGGATTCTGATGCGCTGCGCGTGGGTGATTACACCGTAGCAATTGGTAACCCGTTCGGCCTGGGCGAGACAGTAACTTCCGGGATTGTCTCTGCGCTGGGACGTAGCGGCCTGAACGCTGAAAACTACGAAAACTTCATCCAGACCGATGCAGCGATCAACCGGGGTAACTCAGGTGGTGCGTTGGTTAACCTGAACGGCGAACTGATCGGTATCAACACCGCGATCCTCGCACCGGACGGCGGAAACATCGGTATCGGTTTTGCTATCCCGAGCAACATGGTGAAAAACCTGACCTCGCAGATGGTGGAATACGGCCAGGTGAAACGTGGTGAGTTGGGTATTATGGGCACTGAGCTGAACTCCGATCTGGCGAAAGCGATGAAAGTTGACGCCCAGCGCGGTGCTTTCGTAAGCCAGGTTCTGCCGAATTCTTCCGCCGCGAAAGCGGGCATTAAAGCGGGTGATGTGATCACCTCACTGAACGGTAAGCCAATCAGCAGCTTTGCCGCACTGCGTGCTCAGGTGGGCACTATGCCGGTAGGTAGCAAACTGACCCTGGGCTTACTGCGCGACGGGAAGCAGGTTAACGTGAACCTGGAACTTCAGCAGAGCAGCCAGAATCAGGTTGATTCCAGCACCATCTTCAACGGCATTGAAGGCGCTGAGATGAGCAACAAAGGTAAAGATCAGGGCGTGGTGGTGAACAACGTGAAAACGGGCACTCCGGCTGCGCAGATCGGCCTGAAGAAAGGTGATGTGATTATTGGCGCGAACCAGCAGGCAGTGAAAAACATCGCTGAACTGCGTAAAGTTCTCGACAGCAAACCGTCTGTGCTGGCACTGAACATTCAGCGCGGCGACAGCACCATCTACCTGTTAATGCAGTAATCTCCCTCAACCCCTTCCTGAAAACGGGAAGGGGTTCTCCTTACAATCTGTGAACTTCACCACAACTCCATACATCTTCATCATCCTTTGGGCATTTGCACAATGCCGTACGTTACGTACTTCCTTATGCTAAGCCGTGCATAATGGAGGACTTATGGCTGGCTGGCATCTTGATACCAAAATGGCGCAGGATATCGTGGCACGTACCATACGCATCATCGATACCAATATCAACGTAATGGATGCCCGCGGGCGAATTATCGGCAGCGGCGATCGTGAGCGTATTGGTGAATTGCACGAAGGAGCATTGCTGGTACTTTCACAAGGACGAGTCGTCGATATCGATGACGCGGTGGCACGTCATCTGCACGGTGTGCGGCAGGGGATTAATCTACCGTTACGGCTGGAAGGTGAAATTGTCGGCGTAATTGGCCTGACAGGTGAACCAGAGAATCTGCGTAAATATGGCGAACTGGTCTGCATGACGGCTGAAATGATGCTGGAACAGTCGCGGTTGATGCACCTGTTGGCGCAGGATAGCCGTTTGCGGGAAGAACTGGTGATGAACCTCATTCAGGCTGAGGAGAATACTCCCGCACTTACTGAATGGGCGCAACGGCTGGGGATCGATCTCAATCAACCGCGAGTGGTGGCTATTGTTGAGGTCGACAGCGGTCAGCTTGGCGTGGACAGCGCAATGGCGGAGTTACAGCAACTGCAAAATGCGCTGACTACGCCGGAGCGTAATAATCTGGTGGCGATTGTCTCGCTAACCGAAATGGTGGTGTTGAAACCGGCGTTGAACTCTTTTGGGCGCTGGGACGCAGAAGATCATCGTAAGCGAGTTGAACAACTGATTACCCGCATGAAAGAGTATGGCCAGCTGCGTTTTCGCGTTTCGCTGGGCAACTATTTTACCGGTCCTGGCAGTATTGCCCGATCCTATCGTACGGCGAAAACGACGATGGTGGTGGGTAAACAGCGGATGCCAGAAAGTCGCTGCTATTTTTATCAGGATCTGATGTTACCTGTGTTACTCGACAGTTTGCGTGGCGACTGGCAGGCCAACGAACTGGCGCGACCGCTGGCGCGGCTGAAAGCGATGGACAATAACGGCTTGCTGCGGCGAACGCTGGCGGCGTGGTTTCGCCACAATGTGCAACCGCTGGCAACGTCAAAGGCGTTGTTTATTCATCGTAATACTCTGGAATATCGGCTTAATCGTATATCGGAACTGACCGGGCTTGATTTGGGCAATTTTGATGACAGGTTGCTGCTGTATGTGGCGTTACAACTGGATGAAGAGCGGTAGGTCGATTACAAAATTACAGCCGGGTGAGACTTTACCCGGCCACAGAATGGCATTATTTACGCGTCAGTTTTTCCAGATCGGCTTCAATCTCGCTGATCTTATTGGTTACTACTGACTCCAGGTGACGTAAGTCGTCGAGGATCTTACGCTTAAGATCAACTTCGCTGCGGTCACGCTGGCAGATTTGATCAAGCTCATCAATGATATACCGTAGATTCGGGCTAATTTCCTGGACTTCTTTATAACCCTGACCCACACCATCAGCGACGACCGTTTTACGCTGACGCGGGTATTTAAACTTCACGCTCTTGGCGAAAAACTCGCCTTTGTCTTTCTGGAAATAGATTTTCAGAATATCGTTGTTGGCTTCCTGCCGGAGGCTGTAACGATCAATTTCTTCAGGATTGGTAATACCCAGACTTTTCAGATTGTCGTACATAGCGTTACCTCAAAATGAGTCAGTAAATTGTGCTTATTTTAGCATTTGGCCTGGCCCGCCCGGCTCGACTGTGATCGCAGAAAGCCTTTTTCTTCCAGACTTCTATCATGGCGTAAAAATCAAAAAATTACCTGCTTTATTGTGGTGATATTCCATGGAATGGATTAGCACATTTATCTTCATTTTGCGAATTACATGACAGTCCGAAACAAGATGAAAAAGTATTTAAAAAAGGGGGAAAATGAGTAGGACGAATTATTCTGAGCCAGAAAGCAATCGGGCAGCGTCGTGCTGCCCGTGTACATACTTTTAGTCGATGGTACGCAGCAGTTCGTTAATACCAACTTTGCCGCGAGTTTTCGCGTCAACTTTCTTAACGATAACCGCACAGTAGAGGCTGTATTTGCCATCTTTCGACGGCAGATTACCTGAAACAACCACAGACCCCGCCGGAACGCGACCGTAGTGGATTTCGCCGGTTTCACGGTCATAAATACGGGTGCTCTGACCAATGTATACGCCCATAGAGATGACGGAACCTTCTTCGACAATCACCCCTTCAACCACTTCAGAGCGTGCGCCGATGAAGCAGTTATCTTCAATAATGGTCGGGTTAGCCTGCAGCGGCTCCAGCACGCCGCCGATACCCACGCCACCGGAAAGGTGGACGTTTTTACCAATCTGCGCACAGGAACCGACGGTCGCCCAGGTATCAACCATGGTGCCTTCATCAACATATGCGCCGATGTTGACGTAAGACGGCATCATCACTGTGTTACGGGCAATGAACGCGCCCTGACGCACTGCCGCTGGTGGCACGACGCGGAAGCCTTCTTTCTGGAAACGTGCTTCATCGTAGTTAGCGAATTTCATCGGCACTTTGTCGAAGTAGCGGCTTTCTGCCCCTTCGATCACCTGATTATCATTAATACGGAAAGAGAGCAGCACCGCTTTTTTCAACCACTGATGCGTCACCCACTGACCGTCAATTTTTTCCGCTACACGCAGTGCGCCGGAATCCAGCAGGGCGATCACCTGATTTACCGCTTCGCGGGTAACGGTGTCTGCATTGGCTGGCGTGATCTCGGCACGGCGTTCAAAAGCGGTTTCAATAATGTTCTGTAACTGCTGCATTGTTAAACTCTTTTCATATCAGTAAACACATCACCCTTTATCGTTTGGATTGAGGGCCTCTGTCAACCGCTGATGCACTTCCTGCTGCAACTCGTTATTAAGCGCACGCCGGTCAGCGGTGGCAATTATGAATAAATCTTCTACTCGCTCGCCAATGGTTGTAATTCGGGCGCCATGAAGCGAAATTCCCAGATCGGCAAAAATTTTCCCGACTCGCGCCAGCAGTCCAGGTTGGTCGAGGGCGATCAGTTCGAGGAACGATTTGCGGTCGGTATGGGTCGGCAAAAACGTCACTTCGGTTTCAACAGTAAAATGGCGCAATTTGGCGGGTTGGCGACGGGGCTGCGGTGGCTGCCAGCTACTTTGTGTCAGTACTTGCTCCAGACCAAACCGAATAACCTCATGACGATCTGCGGATAGCGGGCTACCATCGGGTTCCAGCACTATAAAGGTATCCATCGCCATACCGTCGCGAGTGGTGAAAATTTGTGCGTCGTGAACACTTAAATTGCGGCGGTCTAATTCGGCACAGACGGCGGCAAACAGATAGGGGCGGTCCGGGCTCCAGATAAAAATCTCGGTGCCTCCACGCGTAGCCTGCGGGCTAAGCAGTACCAGCGGTTTGCTTAAATCATGCTGTAATAAATGGCGTGCGTGCCAGGCCAGTTGATTTGGGCTATGGCGGACAAAATAGTTAGCGCGACAGCGTGACCAAATTTGGTGCAGCGCCTCTTCGTCGATGTTATCCATGCGCAGTAGTGCCAGCGCCTGGAGTTGGTGATGGCGAACCCGTTCGCGCATATCCGGCGTGTTTTGCATTCCGCGTCGTAGCTGCTTTTCGGTGGCAAAATAGAGTTCGCGCAACAGACTTTGCTTCCAGCTATTCCACAGTGTTTCGTTGGTGGCGCAAATGTCAGCCACTGTCAGGCATACCAGATAGCGCAGACGATTTTCCGTTTGAACTTCTTCGGCAAACTGCTTGATGACTTCCGGGTCCTGAATATCGCGGCGCTGAGCGGTCACCGACATCAGCAAGTGCTGGCGAACCAGCCAGGCGACCAACTGTGTTTCGCGTGAGTTCAGCCCGTGGAGTTCGGCAAAATGCACTACATCCTGAGCACCGAGAATGGAGTGGTCGCCGCCGCGTCCTTTGGCGATATCGTGAAACAGCGCGGCGATGAAAATCAGCTCAGTTGACGGCAGGCGCGGCCAGACGTCCACACACAACGGATGGCGCTGGCGCGTTTCTTCACTGGCAAAACTCTCCAGTTTCAGCATCACGCGGATAGTATGTTCATCCACCGTGTAGGCGTGGAACAGATCAAACTGCATCTGCCCGACGATATGCGACCATTGCGGCATATACGCGCCGAGTACGCTATGGCGATGCATTGGCAATAGCCCGCGCCGCACCGCTCCGGGGTGACGCAGAATGCTCAAAAACAGTTTTCGCGCTTCCGGAATATTACACAGAGGTTGTTGCAGGTGGCGACGGGCGTGGCGTAACTGGCGTAGTGTGGTGGAGTAAATGCCGGTGATCGCACTGTTGCGCACCATGGTGTAGAACATACGCAAGATGGCTTCTGGCTGGCGCATAAATAGTGTTTCATCACGCAGGTCGATCAGCGTTCCGCGTAGCTGAAACTCATCGTCGATTGGACGTGGTTTTTCGTCGGCGGGAAGGGCGAGGATGGCTTCATCGAACAGTTGCAGCAGCATCTGGTTGAGTTCACTGACGCGGCGTGTAACGCGGAAGTAATCCTTCATCATCCGCTCGACCGGTTCGTTACCTTCACCACTGTAATTCAAACGCTGGGCGACGCTAAGCTGGCGATCGAATAACAGGCGATTATCGTAACGACTGACGACCAGATGCAGGGCAAAGCGAATGCGCCACAATATATGCAGGCATTCGTTTAATTCCGCTCGCTCCGCAGAGGTTAAGAAGCCAAACCCTACCATTTCATCCAGCGATGTTGCGCCAAAATGACGGCGGGCCACCCATTGCAGAGTGTGGATATCGCGCAAGCCGCCGGGGCTACTTTTGATGTCTGGTTCAAGGTTGTAGCTGGTGCCGTGGTAACGCTGATGGCGCTGGTTCTGTTCTTCAACTTTCGCCGCGTAGAACTTGTCGGAAGGCCAGAATCCTTCGCTAAAAATATGTTTTTGCAGTTCGAGGAACAGCGCAACATCGCCAATTAATAAGCGGGATTCGATTAAATTGGTGGCGACGGTTAAATCCGATAACCCTTCCAGCATGCACTCTTCAAGCGTGCGCACGCTATGACCCACTTCCAGCTTTACATCCCAGAGCAGCGTTAACAGCTCGCCCACTTTTTGCGCCTGATCGTCCGGGAGCTTTTTACGGCTTAAAATCAGTAAATCGATGTCAGAAAGTGGATGCAGCTCGCCACGACCGTAGCCACCGACGGCGACCAATGCCAGGTCGGCAATCTGGCTGAATCCCGCTTCAATCCATAATCGTTGAAGGAGCTGGTCGATAAACTCGGTACGCGCCTCAATCAACTGTTCTGCGGAGATACCATTGTCAAAGGCATCACCCAGCCAACGCTGGAAAGTATCGATATGGGCTTTTATCCCACCGACGGTTAATTCATCACGGGGCCAGGCGCATGGATTTTGCGGTTGACCGGGCAGGGTGGGGAGAGCGGTGTTTGCGTACTGTTCTGGAAGGGTATTCATTGTGCGCCACCCATAAGATTAAATTATTGCATTAAAAAAGCCGGCATTCGCCGGCTTCATTTTATTCGTCGTGCGAGATTATCGCCGGGATGGTGTCATCCTTGCGTAGCGTCAGAATTTCGCAGCCGTTATCAGTCACCACAATAGTATGCTCATATTGTGCAGACAAGCTGCGATCTTTGGTTTTTACCGTCCAGCCATCTTTCATGGTGCGGATCTCTTTTTTACCCGCGTTGACCATTGGCTCGATGGTGAACGTCATCCCCGGTTTCAGCACGACGTTGGTTTCACGGGAGTCATAGTGCAGCACCTGCGGTTCTTCGTGGAAGCCGCGACCAATACCGTGTCCACAATATTCACGAACGACGGAGAAGCCTTCTGCTTCGACAAATTTCTGAATTGCCGCACCGATTTCGCGCAGATTAATGCCAGGTTTTACCATGCGTAGCGCCAGGTACAGGCTTTCTTGCGTGATGCGGCACAGACGTTCGCCCATGATGGTCGGCTTACCGACGATAAACATTTTCGAGGTATCGCCGTGGAAACCATCTTTGATTACGGTGACATCAATGTTAACGATATCGCCATCTTTCAGCAGCTTGGCGTCGTCCGGGATACCGTGGCACACCACTTCATTAATAGAGATGCAAACGGATTTCGGATAGCCGTGATAGCCGAGGCAGGCAGAAACCGCGTGTTGTTCATTAACAATGTAATCATTACAGATGCGATCCAGCTCGCCGGTGCTGACGCCCGGTTTAACATACGGTTCGATCATCTCCAGCACTTCGGCAGCCAGTCGGCCAGCGACGCGCATTTTTTCGATATCTTCTGGGGTCTTGATTGAGATAGCCATTAATTCTGTCCATCAGCGTCGGTGATACCGACAATATATATGTAAGTGCCGTCAATGGTATCACACCCGGGCAAATTGAGAATCATTCTGAATTTCGCCAAACGTGCCACTGAAGGTTTTCTATAATAGAAAATTCAACGTCTGATGCTGTACACAGCGCCAACAATTATTGGTGTCCACGACGTATTTGTGGTATAAAGCGCGCCGGACTTCCGATCCATTTCGTATACACAGACTGGACGGAAGCGACAATCTCACTTTGTGTAACAACACACACGTATCGGCACATATTCCGGGGTGCCCTTTGGGGTCGGTAATATGGGATACGTGGAGGCATAACCCCAACTTTTATATAGAGGTTTTAATCATGGCAACTGTTTCCATGCGCGACATGCTCAAGGCTGGTGTTCACTTCGGTCACCAGACCCGTTACTGGAACCCGAAAATGAAGCCGTTCATCTTCGGTGCGCGTAACAAAGTTCACATCATCAACCTTGAGAAAACTGTACCGATGTTCAACGAAGCTCTGGCTGAACTGAACAAGATTGCTTCTCGCAAAGGTAAAATCCTTTTCGTTGGTACTAAACGCGCTGCAAGCGAAGCGGTGAAAGACGCTGCTCTGAGCTGCGACCAGTTCTTCGTGAACCATCGCTGGCTGGGCGGTATGCTGACTAACTGGAAAACCGTTCGTCAGTCCATCAAACGTCTGAAAGACCTGGAAACTCAGTCTCAGGACGGTACTTTCGACAAGCTGACCAAGAAAGAAGCGCTGATGCGCACTCGTGAGCTGGAGAAACTGGAAAACAGCCTGGGCGGTATCAAAGACATGGGCGGTCTGCCGGACGCTCTGTTTGTAATCGATGCTGACCACGAACACATTGCTATCAAAGAAGCAAACAACCTGGGTATTCCAGTATTTGCTATCGTTGATACCAACTCTGATCCGGACGGTGTTGACTTCGTTATCCCGGGTAACGACGACGCAATCCGTGCTGTGACCCTGTACCTGGGCGCTGTTGCTGCAACCGTACGTGAAGGCCGTTCTCAGGATCTGGCTTCCCAGGCGGAAGAAAGCTTCGTAGAAGCTGAGTAATAAGGCACGCTCGTACGAGCCCTTATAGACCAGGTAGTACACGTTTGGTTAGGGGGCCTGCATATGGCCCCCTTTTTCACTTTTATATCTGTGCGGTTTAATGCCGGGCAGATCACATCTCCGAGGATTTTAGAATGGCTGAAATTACCGCATCCCTGGTAAAAGAGCTGCGTGAGCGTACTGGCGCAGGCATGATGGATTGCAAAAAAGCACTGACTGAAGCTAACGGCGACATCGAGCTGGCAATCGAAAACATGCGTAAGTCCGGTGCTATTAAAGCAGCGAAAAAAGCAGGCAACGTTGCTGCTGATGGCGTGATCAAAACCAAAATCGACGGCAACTACGGCATCATTCTGGAAGTTAACTGCCAGACTGACTTCGTTGCAAAAGACGCTGGTTTCCAGGCGTTCGCAGACAAAGTTCTGGACGCAGCTGTTGCTGGCAAAATCACTGACGTTGAAGTACTGAAAGCACAGTTCGAAGAAGAACGTGTTGCGCTGGTAGCGAAAATTGGTGAAAACATCAACATTCGCCGCGTTGCTGCGCTGGAAGGCGACGTTCTGGGTTCTTATCAGCACGGTGCGCGTATCGGTGTTCTGGTTGCTGCTAAAGGCGCTGACGAAGAGCTGGTTAAACACATCGCTATGCACGTTGCTGCAAGCAAGCCAGAATTCATCAAACCAGAAGACGTATCCGCTGAAGTGGTAGAAAAAGAATACCAGGTACAGCTGGATATCGCGATGCAGTCTGGTAAGCCGAAAGAAATCGCAGAGAAAATGGTTGAAGGCCGCATGAAGAAATTCACCGGCGAAGTTTCTCTGACCGGTCAGCCGTTCGTTATGGAACCAAGCAAAACTGTTGGTCAGCTGCTGAAAGAGCATAACGCTGAAGTGACTGGCTTCATCCGCTTCGAAGTGGGTGAAGGCATCGAGAAAGTTGAGACTGACTTTGCAGCAGAAGTTGCTGCGATGTCCAAGCAGTCTTAATTATCGAAAAGGAGCCGCCTGAGGGCGGCTTCTTTTTGTGCCCATCTTGTAAATTCAGCTAACCCTTGTGGGGCTGCGCTGAAAAGCGACGTACAATGTCGCTAGTATTAATTCATTTCAATCGTTGACAGTCTCAGGAAAGAAACATGGCTACCAATGCAAAACCCGTCTATAAACGCATTCTGCTTAAGTTGAGTGGCGAAGCTCTGCAGGGCACTGAAGGCTTCGGTATTGATGCAAGCATACTGGATCGCATGGCTCAGGAAATCAAAGAACTGGTTGAACTGGGTATTCAGGTTGGTGTGGTGATTGGTGGGGGTAACCTGTTCCGTGGCGCTGGTCTGGCGAAAGCGGGTATGAACCGCGTTGTGGGCGACCACATGGGGATGCTGGCGACCGTAATGAACGGCCTGGCAATGCGTGATGCACTGCACCGCGCCTATGTGAACGCTCGTCTGATGTCCGCTATTCCATTGAATGGCGTGTGCGACAGCTACAGCTGGGCAGAAGCTATCAGCCTGTTGCGCAACAACCGTGTGGTGATCCTCTCCGCCGGTACAGGTAACCCGTTCTTTACCACCGACTCAGCAGCTTGCCTGCGTGGTATCGAAATTGAAGCCGATGTGGTGCTGAAAGCAACCAAAGTTGACGGCGTGTTTACTGCTGATCCGGCGAAAGATCCAACCGCAACCATGTACGAGCAACTGACTTACAGCGAAGTGCTGGAAAAAGAGCTGAAAGTCATGGACCTGGCGGCCTTCACGCTTGCTCGTGACCATAAATTACCGATTCGTGTTTTCAACATGAACAAACCGGGTGCGCTGCGCCGTGTGGTAATGGGTGAAAAAGAAGGGACTTTAATCACGGAATAATTCCCGTGATGGATAAATAAGGGTAAGATTCCGCGTAAGTATCGCGGGGGATCTTACCCGTAATATGTTTAATCAGGGCTATACTTAGCACACTTCCACTGTGTGTGACTGTCTGGTCTGACTGAGACAAGTTTTCAAGGATTCGTAACGTGATTAGCGATATCAGAAAAGATGCTGAAGTACGCATGGACAAATGCGTAGAAGCGTTCAAAACCCAAATCAGCAAAATACGCACGGGTCGTGCTTCTCCCAGCCTGCTGGATGGCATTGTCGTGGAATATTACGGCACGCCGACGCCGCTGCGTCAGCTGGCAAGCGTAACGGTAGAAGATTCCCGTACTCTGAAAATCAACGTGTTTGATCGTTCAATGTCTCCGGCCGTTGAAAAAGCGATTATGGCGTCCGATCTTGGCCTGAACCCGAACTCTGCGGGTAGCGACATCCGTGTTCCGCTGCCGCCGCTGACGGAAGAACGTCGTAAAGATCTGACCAAAATCGTTCGTGGTGAAGCAGAACAAGCGCGTGTTGCAGTACGTAATGTGCGTCGTGACGCGAACGACAAAGTGAAAGCACTGTTGAAAGATAAAGAGATCAGCGAAGACGACGATCGCCGTTCTCAGGACGATGTACAGAAACTGACTGATGCTGCAATCAAGAAAATTGAAGCGGCGCTGGCAGACAAAGAAGCAGAACTGATGCAGTTCTGATTTCTTGAACGACAAAAACGCCGCTCAGTAGATCCTTGCGGATCGGCTGGCGGCGTTTTGCTTTTTATTCTGTCTCAACTCTGGATGTTTCATGAAGCAACTCACCATTCTGGGCTCGACCGGCTCGATTGGTTGCAGCACGCTGGACGTGGTGCGCCATAATCCCGAACACTTCCGCGTAGTTGCGCTGGTGGCAGGCAAAAATGTCACTCGCATGGTAGAACAGTGCCTGGAATTCTCTCCCCGCTATGCCGTAATGGACGATGAAGCGAGTGCGAAACTTCTTAAAATGATGCTACAGCAACAGGGGAGCCGCACCGAAGTCTTAAGTGGGCAACAAGCCGCTTGCGATATGGCTGCGCTTGAGGATGTTGATCAGGTGATGGCAGCCATTGTTGGCGCTGCTGGGCTGTTACCTACGCTTGCTGCGATCCGCGCGGGTAAAACCATTTTGCTGGCCAATAAAGAATCACTGGTTACCTGCGGACGTCTGTTTATGGACGCCGTAAAGCAGAGCAAAGCGCAATTGTTACCGGTCGATAGCGAACATAACGCTATTTTTCAGAGTTTACCGCAACCTATCCAGCATAATCTGGGATACGCTAACCTTGAGCAAAATGGCGTGGTGTCCATTTTACTTACCGGGTCTGGTGGCCCTTTCCGTGAGACGCCATTGCGCGATTTGGCAACAATGACGCCCGATCAAGCCTGCCGTCATCCGAACTGGTCGATGGGACGTAAAATTTCCGTCGATTCGGCTACCATGATGAACAAAGGTCTGGAATACATTGAAGCGCGTTGGCTGTTTAACGCCAGCGCCAGCCAGATGGAAGTGCTGATTCACCCGCAGTCAGTGATTCACTCAATGGTGCGCTACCAGGACGGCAGTGTTCTGGCGCAGCTGGGTGAACCGGATATGCGTACGCCAATTGCTCACACCATGGCATGGCCGAATCGCGTGAACTCTGGCGTGAAGCCGCTCGATTTTTGCAAACTAAGTGCGTTGACATTTGCCGCACCGGATTATGATCGTTATCCATGTCTGAAACTGGCGATGGAGGCGTTTGAACAAGGCCAGGCAGCGACGACAGCATTGAATGCCGCAAATGAAATCACCGTGGCTGCTTTTCTTGCGCAACAAATCCGCTTTACGGATATCGCTGCGTTGAATTTATCCGTACTGGAAAAAATGGATATGCGCGAACCACAATGTGTGGATGATGTGTTATCTGTTGATGCGAACGCGCGTGAAGTCGCCAGAAAAGAGGTGATGCGTCTCGCAAGCTGAGGATAATCCGGCTACAGAGAGTCGCGCTATTTGTTAGCGTAGGGCTTCAGTGATATAGTCTGCGCCATCTGATCGTAAGTAGTTGGCTTTATAAGGTCAGGTATGCCGTGGTTTTACACGGCTTTTTTTTGTATAGGCTTCAGTATTCCTGAGTACCGTAAACCCTGTCAGGGAATAAGAAACGCGTGATGTTGTCTGCTACTCAACCACTTAGCGAAAAATTGCCAGCGCATGGCTGTCGTCATGTTGCGATCATTATGGACGGCAATGGTCGCTGGGCAAAAAAGCAAGGGAAGATTCGTGCCTTTGGGCATAAAGCCGGGGCAAAATCCGTCCGCCGGGCTGTCTCTTTTGCGGCCAACAACGGTATTGAGGCGTTAACGCTGTATGCCTTTAGTAGTGAAAACTGGAACCGACCAGCGCAGGAAGTCAGTGCGTTAATGGAACTGTTTGTGTGGGCGCTAGATAGCGAAGTAAAAAGTCTGCACCGACATAACGTGCGTCTGCGTATTATTGGCGATACCAGTCGCTTTAACTCGCGTTTGCAAGAACGTATTCGTAAATCTGAAGCGCTAACAGCCGGGAATACCGGTCTGACGCTGAATATTGCGGCGAACTACGGTGGACGTTGGGATATAGTCCAGGGAGTCAGGCAACTGGCTGAAAAGGTGCAGCAAGGAAACCTGCAACCAGATCAGATAGATGAAGAGATGCTAAACCAGCATGTCTGTATGCATGAACTGGCCCCTGTAGATTTAGTAATTAGGACTGGGGGGGAGCATCGCATTAGTAACTTTTTGCTTTGGCAAATTGCCTATGCCGAACTTTACTTTACAGATGTTCTCTGGCCCGATTTCGATGAACAAGACTTTGAAGGGGCGTTAAATGCCTTTGCTAATCGAGAGCGTCGTTTCGGCGGCACCGAGCCCGGTGATGAAACAGCCTGATGGGGGTCGCTTTTGCTGAAGTATCGCCTGATATCTGCTTTTGTGTTAATACCCGTCGTCATCGCGGCGTTGTTTCTGTTGCCGCCGGTGGGGTTCGCCATTGTAACGCTGGTGGTCTGTATGCTGGCAGCGTGGGAATGGGGACAGCTTAGCGGTTTTACCACTCGTTCGCAGCGAGTATGGTTGGCGGTGTTATGCGGGTTATTGTTGGCGCTGATGCTTTTTCTGTTGCCGGAATATCACCGAAATATTCATCAACCGCTGGTTGAAATCTCACTTTGGGCTTCGCTGGGTTGGTGGATTGTCGCGCTATTGCTGGTGCTGTTTTACCCAGGTTCCGCAGCAATCTGGCGTAACTCTAAAACATTGCGCATTATTTTTGGCGTGCTAACCATTGTTCCCTTCTTCTGGGGCATGCTGGCGTTACGGGCCTGGCACTACGACGAGAATCATTACAGTGGCGCAATATGGCTGCTCTATGTCATGATCCTGGTATGGGGCGCTGACTCTGGCGCATATATGTTTGGCAAATTGTTTGGTAAACATAAACTAGCACCGAAGGTTTCTCCGGGTAAAACCTGGCAAGGCTTTATCGGTGGACTAGTGACCGCAGCGGTAATCTCATGGGGTTATGGCATGTGGGTGAATCTCGACGTCGCTCCCGTCACCTTACTCATTTGCTCTATTGTCGCAGCGTTAGCCTCAGTGCTCGGCGATCTGACCGAAAGTATGTTTAAGCGTGAAGCAGGAATTAAGGACAGCGGTCATTTAATTCCAGGACACGGTGGTATTTTAGATCGTATTGATAGCCTGACGGCTGCGGTACCGGTCTTTGCTTGCTTGTTGTTACTGGTATTCAGGACGCTTTAACGGAAGGTAATATGCTGAGTTTTCTCTGGGATTTGGCTTCGTTCATCGTTGCACTGGGTGTACTTATCACCGTGCATGAATTTGGTCATTTCTGGGTTGCCCGGCGTTGTGGTGTTCGCGTTGAGCGTTTCTCAATAGGGTTTGGTAAGGCGCTCTGGCGGCGAACTGATAAGCTCGGCACCGAATATGTTATCGCCCTGATCCCGTTGGGCGGTTATGTCAAAATGCTGGATGAGCGCGCAGAACCGGTCGTTCCGGAACTCCGCCACCATGCCTTCAATAATAAATCTGTCGGCCAACGAGCGGCGATTATTGCCGCAGGTCCGGTTGCAAACTTCATTTTTGCTATCTTTGCCTACTGGCTGGTTTTTATTATTGGTGTGCCTGGCGTACGTCCGGTGGTTGGTGAAATAGCAGCCAATTCGATAGCTGCGGAAGCACAAATTGCACCAGGTACGGAACTAAAAGCCGTAGATGGTATCGAAACGCCTGATTGGGATGCCGTGCGTTTGCAGTTGGTCGATAAAATTGGCGATGAAAGCACCACCATTACGGTAGCGCCATTTGGCAGCGACCAACGGCGGGATGTAAAGCTCGATTTACGTCACTGGGCGTTTGAGCCTGATAAAGAAGATCCGGTATCTTCGTTGGGGATTCGTCCTCGTGGGCCGCAAATTGAACCTGTACTGGAAAATGTGCAGCCAAACTCGGCGGCAAGCAAGGCAGGTTTGCAAGCAGGCGACAGGATCGTTAAAGTCGATGGTCAGCCCTTAACGCAGTGGGTGACCTTTGTGATGCTTGTCCGGGATAACCCGGGTAAATCCTTAGCGTTAGAAATCGAAAGGCAGGGGAGTCCCTTGTCTTTGACATTAA
>OMGQ01000249.1_pt1 | contig 71908 bp, 64 predicted proteins | sample 1646071 | NCBI WGS metagenome assembly OMGQ01 (sample SAMN05578585, study PRJEB25193) | human gut metagenome | biome: Human Microbiome; feature: human-associated habitat; material: feces | host: Homo sapiens | place: USA:Birmingham
GAATCGTATGTGTTTCACTGTTTAGTTATCAAGGTTGTCTGTCTTGCGACAGCTTGTTTACTTTATCACATCTCTTTTTCTTTGTCAAGAACTTTTTTCAAGTTTTTTCAAAGTTTTTCGAACTCTTCCGGATTTCGGAACTGTTCTTCTGATCTGTGATTGTCGGCTCTGTTCAAGCGACTTGATTACTTTAACATATTCATTTTAAGTTGTCAAGCACTTTTTTAATTTATTTTTTTCTTTCAGAAATCACTTTAAATTGTCTCTTTCTAAGAAACAATTATTTCCGACAGCTCAACTAATATAACACCGAAAGCAGCCCCTGTCAACAGTTAATTTCATAATTTGACAAACTTTTTATATTTTCACCCTAATCTCCACTAAATTCCCAGCAGCCATCCAGTCTATCTTACACCTGAATTCCAACCATCCTCCCCATCTATCCTTCCTATATTGCAGCACCCACATACCATATATACACAACACCCCGTCCCCTTCATACTATATATAGGAAACTTTTCTATTCCACCAAACTAACAAACCACCATCTCTCTTCTCTTTCAGCCACCAGTCACAGCCAACAGCCAGCAGCCCCAAACAATTCTCTTCGGCGACATTTGCAGGGCCTTTAGAAAATCTTAGCCCGGGAAGATCAGCGTTATTCGCAGATCACTCACTGTCTGAGCCGCTTCGCGGCGAGTTTGAGTTATCTGTGAATGCTTTTAGCAGATTTTCCGGGGCTTAGCTTTTCTTAAGGCCCGAAACCGAGCCGAAGAGAATGATTTGAGCTTGCGTCCCTCTTAGCTGATCTTCCCGGGCTTAGTTTTTCTTAAGACCCGAAACCGGGCCGAAGAGAATTGTTTGGGACTGCGTTCCCCTTTTAGCAGACTTCCCAACCTTAGCTTTTCTTAAGACCCAAAACCAATCCGAAAAGAATTGTTTGGTGCTACATCCCCTTTTAGCTGATCTTACAAAAACTTCACTATCTCTTCTGTATCTTTCCTTTTCGGCCGTCCAGGCTCTTCCCCCGGAACTCCTACCGCAATTACCCCAACAACAGTCTCCGTCTCCGGAACAGAACAAAATTCTCTGATTTTATCCGCATCCCTGATTCCCATAATAAGAGTTCCATATCCCAGTTCTTCAGCCTTTAATATCAGGTTCTCATTCTGCAGCCCAAGATCATAACATCCCCATCCATTTCCAATTTCATTATCCGCTGTTCCATCTTTCTGAAAACCTGCTCTGTTATGTACGAAAGTACTAACCAGCAACACTGCATTCTCACATTTCCCTGCATTCATTTCCGGCAGACATTCCCGTCTGAACTGTTCCACATTCTTTTCGTCCATAATACAGTAATAACGTCCTGTTTGAGAGTTCTTCCATGAAGGCGCCTCCTGAGCTGCTTTTATCATACTCAAAATTTCATCTTTCGTCACCGTATTTCTCTCTACATATTTACGAACACTCCGTCTCTTTTCTATCAGATTCTGAAATTCCATATTTTTATACCTCTTCTATTCTTTCTCTTTAATCAGACAGATAAAATCCATCCTATATATCTTTAATAAATAATAATAGGATATCCTCCATCTATCGTATTATATATCAATGCCGCCTGATCTTCCGGCAGATTGATACAGCCGTGACTTCCATGTCCTGTCTTATATCGGTTTCCACCAAATGCAGACTGCCATGATGCATCATGAAGTCCCTGTCCATAAACAAACGGCATCCAGTATTTTACCGTTTCTGCATATCCATATTCTTCACTGCTTAACGTAAACGGACTTGCCTTATATGCAATCGGCCATGCTCCTCTGTAAGTCTCACGTTCCGGTGTGGGTGCACCGCTGACAATATCTGTTTCAGTAACCAGCGCACCATCTTTATACAGCCATAAATGCTGTGAATCAAGACTGACTTCTATATAACTGCCTGCCAGGTCATCTGTTCCGTTTCTCTTCATGCCACTGCTGCTGTATACCGGCTCTCTGGATACATTTTCACCACTTTTAAGATCTTCAAGAAGCTGTGTCAGTTCTGCATCCTGATCGATCCTGTATCCATATTCATTATCAGAAACCGTAACATCCGTTCCCAGCGATGTATGAAAAGTACGCGGCACATAAATAGTATTATATTTATTTGCCATATTCGATATGTAATCTGCAGCCGCATCCTTATCAATGCTTATACCACTGTTTTTAATCTGCAGCCAGGAACTGATCGTGTCTGAATCCAGCACCTGCGTTTCCTCACCAAACAGATAAGAAACTGTTGTACTGCGGTATTTTTTCAACAGGCTGTTTAACTTCTTCACCTTCTGCTTCATTTCACCTGATTCTTCAATATCCGGCTGCCGGTAAACTTCCTCGTTTAATTCCATCTTTACATCAGATGTAAGCAATTCTGTTTCGAAATCTTTATCCAGAGTTTCCTCCACATAGCTTAATAGCCTGTTTTCATCAATCTGATTTCCGGAAACCTGTTTCACCAACACATATTTCTGTTTCTTTTTACTATATCGGATATGTGCATCCGTAGGTTCTGTTCTGTCTTTTTCATCAAAATGATCCGCAGACAATGCTGCCTGTTCCTGCGCTTCATCTCTGATGATCTGATAATCAATCTTATAATCTCTCTGTGATGCAAAAAGTTTAAATGTCCCGCTTCTCTCCTGTTTCAATGTTTCCAGTGCACTTTTCAGAATGTCCTGATCCAGACTGTATCCCAGTTGTTCCATTGAAACATTATAAACATCCTTTCCATCTTCATGAAATGTTATTGTTTTATTCTGAAATGCTTCAGATATTTTCTGCTGCGCTTCTTCCACAGTAAGCTTCGATACATCCAACCTGTACACACTCACTTTCCTTCCCAGTGTGACAGTATCCACATGATGTATGTAAGCAGCCAGACCGATTCCCGCTGTCACGATCATCACGATACATATTACAAGAATCACTTTCAGCTTCTTTCTATTTAAGGCTTTTTTCTGTTCCATCCTTTGTTCTGCTACTTCCTTTCACCTTATTTTAGATATCTGCAATTATTTTATTATATAGAGAGATAAAAATCAATTTGTAAAATGCAGTTCGCCTGTTGTTACTGTTCACTCCGTTCTCAGTAACGTAGCCAAAATTCATTCCAGATAGCAACCGCCTGTTACTTTAGAGCGTTTCTGAAAAATCATTCCTGCAATCTGCACGCCCCACTTTGCGGTATATTTTGTCCGAATTCGGTTGTCGTAGCCCATCAGGTTTTTGAGTCCATAAAAAAATCCCACATCACAAGGATGCGGGATTTTTTACTTATGAGGTTATCATCAGGCTTTGTTAACTGATCCGAATAATTCCATTTTTTCCTTAACAGTAGCTTTGATTGCTTCGAAGCCAGGTGCAAGAAGTTTACGAGGATCGTATCCTTTACCCTGCTGATCTTTTCCTTCTTCGATGTATTTACGTGTAGCTGCTGCGAAAGAAAGCTGGCATTCTGTGTTTACATTGATCTTGGATACGCCAAGGTCGATAGCTTTCTTGATCATATCTGCCGGGATACCTGTGCCACCGTGAAGTACCAGAGGCATCTCTCCTGTCAGTTTCTGGATTGCATCCAGAGTTTCAAAGCTTAAGCCTTTCCAGTTAGCCGGATATTTTCCATGAATGTTACCGATACCTGCTGCAAGGAAATCAATGCCAAGGTCTGCGATCATCTTGCATTCCTGAGGATCTGCGCATTCGCCCATTCCTACAACACCGTCTTCTTCACCACCGATGGAGCCAACTTCTGCTTCCAGAGACATTCCGTGTTCAGCAACGATCTTAACCAGTTCTTTAGTTTTTGCAACGTTTTCTTCGATCGGGTAATGAGATCCGTCGAACATGATGGATGAGAATCCTGCTTCAACGCATTTTAAGCATCCTTCATAGCTGCCGTGGTCAAGATGAAGAGCTACAGGAACAGTGATGTTCAGTTCTTCCATCATTCCGTTAACCATACCAACAACTGTTTTATAACCTGTCATATATTTACCAGCACCTTCGGATACACCAAGGATTACAGGAGAGTTCAGTTCCTGAGCTGTTAAAAGGATAGCCTTTGTCCACTCAAGGTTGTTGATGTTGAACTGTCCAACTGCATAATGACCTGCTTTTGCTTTTTTCAGCATTTCTGTTGCATTTACTAACATGATAAATTCCTCCTAATCTGTAGTAACTGTGTTCATTCTCAGTTACCCTAATCAATCTCCGATATGGAATTACATCTATATCCAGATATGGTTATATTACCAGATTTCTGCTTTTTCGTCTACTCTTTTGCCAAAAAAATGACAAACAAAATTCCCCGGAAGATATGTAAAAAAGTCCGACAATACACAATATATAATAATTTTCTGCAATTTATAAAAAAGTACTTGCATTATTTAAATATTTCATATATAATAAGTTTCGGTTTAAGGATGGATTCCCGAGTGGCCAAAGGGGGCAGACTGTAAATCTGTTAGCAACGCTTTCGAAGGTTCGAATCCTTCTCCATCCATCAAAAGGTTCAGACATTTGTCTGGATCTTTTTTTGTTATATTATAAAGCGGCAGCCCCTTCTTCCGCAAGAGGCTGCCGTCCGGGTCAGGCGGATAAGATCATCCGCTTCGCATTTTGTTAATTTTTATGATGTAAGACCACTGCGCCAAATGCCGGCATTGTGATCTTCAGAATTCCGGCTGCTGCTGTGTATTCTTTACATTCTTCCGTAAATCCCACTGCAGATGTCATGACAACACGTTTCAGCTTTGTATCTTCCAGACGGCTGATTCCTGCCTGTTCTAACCGTATCTCCACTTCCCTGCCTTCTTCCTGATTATTTACGATCACAATTATCTGTTCATCATGAGAAAATCTCGCATAACAAAGTCCCTGATAATCATTCCAGAGAAATCCCAGTGATCCCGTTTTTAACACTTCATATTTCTTATGGATACGGATCATTACCCTGTGGAAGTCGATCATCTGATAATCCTCACGTCCCCAGGGATAAGTACGTCTGTTATCCGGATCTGTGAATCCACAGAGTCCTGCCTCATCTCCGTAATATACAGTCGGTGCGCCCGGCCAGGTCATCTGGATGGTAACCGCCTCACGCATAACTGCCGGATTTACTCCCTCAGATGCCGCCTCCGGACCTGCATAGGAAATTCGTCCTACCCTGTGATTGGTTCTGGTCAGGAATCTGGAATGGTCATGATTTGACAATTCATTCATGGCTGTCTGAAGTGCAGACATATGAAGCGCTCTCATGTGCGTTTTCATAGCTCCGATAAAAGCCTCACTGTTTCCTAACAGGTCTTCACGATACTCGTCACTGTGCTTCTCCATACCTGTCAGGAACCAGGTCAGCGGCTCCATAAATGCGTCATAGTTCATGACTGTATCCCATTCATCACCTTTCAGCCAGCCTTCCGGATTACCGTAATGCTCTGCCAGGATAATGGCATTTGGATTGGCAGCTTTCACTGCCTTCCGGAAATCTTTCCAGAACTGATGGTTAAAATCATTGCTGTGTCCCAGATCCGCCGCCACATCCAGTCTCCAACCGTCTACATTATAAGGAGCAGATACCCATTTCTGTCCAACACGAAGAATATAATCATAAAGTTCTCTGGAACCCTCATAATTTAATTTAGGCAGTGTATCGTGTGCCCACCATCCATCATAGGAGGTGTTATATGGCCATGCATTAGGATCATTAAAGGAAAAGAAATTACGATAGGGACTGTCCGCAGAAACATAAGCTCCTTTCGGATATCCTTCCTGATTCTCATAAATACGTTCTCTGTCCATCCACTTATTAAAAGAACCGCAGTGATTGAACACACCATCCAGAATGATCTTCATTCCTCTTCTGTGGATCTCTGCTGTCAGTTTTGCAAAAAGCTCATTACTTGCTTCCAGATTCTTCTTATCTGTCACACGTTTGATATATTTCCATGCATGGGAATTATCATCGTCGTCTCCAAGAAGGATTCCCTCATTACAATCTTCTACAATCCTGCCGTAATGTGGATCCACATAATCATAATCCTGACAGTCATACTTATGATTACTTGGAGAAACAAAAATCGGATTTAAATAAATAACCTCGACTCCCAGATCCTGCAGATAATCCAGTTTGTTCATAATTCCCTGCAGATCACCGCCGTAAAATTCACGCACACCCATCACTGCCGGAATCTTATTCCACTGTTCTACCTGTACACTCTTATCTCCAATATAATGATATTCTCCGGTCACAACATCATTGGTAGGATCTCCGTTAAGAAAACGGTCTACATAAATCTGGTACATTACCGCACCTTTGGCCCACCTTGGAGTATCAAAGCCCGGATAAATCTCAAAATCCATCCTGCTCTCATGCTTCATACAGACTCCCTGATTATTGTAATAACAGGTTACCCATCCATACTGTATCTCAAAATAATAACGGAAGATGTCCTCACCAATCGTCACCTGGGCAGAATAATAATCAAATCCGTTCTCTGTCCCGCAAATCTCCATCTGCACACGCTGCTCCTGGCTTACCAGATATACAGAATCTACATTATTTCTCTGGGTACGGAATTTGATCGTTACTGTATCTCCTGCCTTTGGTTCCGCAGGTGTTCTGTAATATTCTGTTCCGTCACTGAAAAGCGCCTCTTTATTAAACACAGGACGCATATTCAGGATGTACTGCATTCTTTTTTTTATATCTGCTTTTTCATATTCCATTTCCGTCCAGTCCTCTCTGTCATTTATCATTTTATTATTTTATCCTAAAATAAACCATCTGACAACCATCTGTTTTTCCCAAAAATATTTAGATATTCAGTGATTCTGCACAACCATTCATTCTGTCACAGTATTTCGGACTGCCGGATTCCGGCGAAGCAGATATTTCATTGCTGAAAATAACGTGAACAGTAATGATATTTTAAGACAGTAAAAAAGCCAGCGGGATAAGGATTATAGCCCCTTATCCCCTTAATTTACAGGGTTTTCAGCGTTTTTGTTCCTGCTGTCACTGCTGTCACAAAAACTGCGTTTTTTTGACTTGTCAGCGTTCTTGATGTTCGCGGCTTATAATAAGAGTTCATTGTAGTTGTAATCTTTTTATGACCTAAATCTCGCGCAATTTCAGAAACTGGCACCCCACCATCATAAAGAACACTTGCATATGTACGTCGGGCTGTGTGCGTCGGACTGTATTCCAAGCCGTTTGCTTTACAAAACACTTCAAAACGTACATTCAAATCTCGCTGATTTGCATAATGACCACTGCTTGAACTTACAATATGTGTAGTTTTAATGTTACGTTCTATCTGACGGCGTTTCACTTCTTTCAACCAGAAAACAGCTTCGTCTGTCAATTCCAGAACTCTCACGCTGTCAGGTGTTTTCGGTGTACTTAATGTCTGTATATGCTTGCCTGCTTCATAATCCCTATAACTAGTTAAAGTTTTATTAATTGTAAGTGTTCTTCTTTTTTCATCAAAATCTGACCATTCAAGAGCACAGAACTCCCCAGCACGGCAACCAGTAAAAATCATTGCCATTAACGTAGCACTATGTCTATACATTTGCTTCTGCTCCCATGATATAAGAGCAGCACTGCACAGTTCCTGTAATTCCTCATCAGTCCAAGCTTTAGATTTTCTTGCCCTCGTTGTATCACATAATCCTTGATTTATTTTAACTGTTGACATGTAATTAGCATTAATATACTCATTGGCAACAGCATAATCAAGAGCCATTGAAATTTCACTTTTGATATGTCGTACAGTGTTGTAGCCCATACCTGCAACGCCATCTTTTTTTTCTATTAAATAGGCAATCATATCTTTACAGTCCTGCAATCTTATATCCTTTATCTTCATATCAGCAAAAGGCGCATTTTTTATGTGATTTTCAAAGTGTGAGTGATAACCGGATAAGGTCTGCTTTTTAACATCTTTCTTCTTTCTCATCCATTCAATCATCAGGTCAGAAATTGTTTCGGGTGCTGTTTCTTTCCCATTTTCTTCAATATCATACATTTCAGCCGCCCATTTCTTTTCACATTCCTCCCTTGTTTTTCCGGTAATCTGATGTCTTTTACCATTTCTTGATTTACTGGCTGGAATCATACAGGTATACTGTAATTTTCCTTTTCTCATATGTTCTGTAATTGTTGGCATAATGATATTTTTTTCTTCCAGAGCTTTCTTCATAATCTTCTCCTTAATATCATCTGCCGCCTCTTTATCCATCATACCATCTTTTACTAATTTGTCCAGTTCTTCAAATCTACTCATAGTAAACCTCCAAATTTTTTATTTGAAGGCAATATTCTGGAATTAGTGGTTAGTGATAACTAACATATTGTGAAATTTTTGTGAAATCTTCAAAATGCAATATTCTCTGTAAAAATGCCCTTTTTTACGCTACCGGCATACCTATTTTCATCTCCATTTTTATAAACAAACAGCGGCCGCAGCCCTGGTCTGGTTCAATGCCAGCAGGACTACAGCCGCCTTAGACGAATAAGAAATATAATATATAGAAGAAACACTATGTCTCGCCTGCGAATCAGGCTTATGTTTTTTCTCTTACAGATATAATATGCAGAAAACGCCATAGATTGAAAATCATCTTTCGGGAAGTCCGGTATACCTGTACATATTTTGCTGGTCGTGGTTTTCCGGCGGGATATATACGCAGCAATCTCATCTGTCGCTTTCACCGATACTCTATCACTGCCGATAGTACATTGTGCCCGTATACAAACCTGACTGCAGATATCACCTCTGCCTCCACAGTATCCCTGCCGGCAGGTCAATCTGTTTTTCATACAGAGCCCCACACATTACCTGAGCCGATAACTGATATTCCCTGCGATAACCTGAATGATATTCTCTATACGGGCAAATATATCTTCCGCCATAGATAACTTACCTGGTAACCTATCCCCTCCTGCCCGCACTGCCCATATCTGCCCAGATACTCTCTGGGCACTGATTATCGAAGAATCATCCAGTATGTGTCTATATATAGTATATTGTATGTATATATATTCTATATATAGTATACATATTCATATAATGCAGTTCTGCCCAGATGCCCAGGCTAAACCTCCAATAATATATAGAGGTGAATAAAAAAAAGAAATATTCTATTTTTTATTATTTTCTTATATATACATGTATATTCCGTCCGGCTATCTGGGCATATGGGCAGACAGTCAACAATGGCCATTTTTGCGGGATTCCGGCTCCCCCATGCCCACTTCCGCCCAGGCGCGCCCTACCCCGCAAAACGCCCGCCATGCGCCAAAAAGCCCGGGCATATACCCAGGCTTCACGCTTTACGCAGTCTTCTTTCTGTTGTTTATATCTTTTGCAGCCCATTCAAACGGAATCTGCTCTGCTTCCTTATATCCAGCTACAACCTTCGACTCTTCCTTTGGCTTGGGTTCTTCCTTTGGCTTGGGCTTTTCCTCACCAACACACTCACCGTCATACAAGGACTTGTCAAGTTTGATTTTTATAAGTCTCACCCTGTCTTTTTTCACGCTTGACCATATCTTCCGTGATGTACAATTCGCATCACTGTCAATCAGGTCATTCTCTCTCAGATACTCCAAAAACAGTCCCCGGTCAACTCCATATTCAGCCAGCCATTTATCAAGGATATCTCCTCGGATGCACAGCCATCTGTCACCGTCCTGTTTCATATAAATCCCCCAGAACTCACCCTGCCAGGTTCTGGGGTTGCTCGGGTCTTCAATCTGCTCCATCTTTTCCTCATCCAGCCCCTCAAACCTGTCCGGATTTCCAATCATGATATCTTCGAGTTTTCCATAGAATCTGACTGCCGGCCGTACAGTATCTTTTTCTGCCGTAAACTCCAACATCTCCTCAACGGTAAAAGTGACCCCATCCTGAAAAAGATACTTTTCTGATAAATAGTCAGCAACCATCAGGATTGCCAGACCCTCTGCCTGCTCCGCAGAACGTCCGGCCTTTTCTGCCTTTTCGCGGATTTCCTTCATAAAATCGGATTTCAGTTTCTGTATATTTGCAACGTCTACTTCCTTTAATATCTCTACAAACCTTCTTCCGGCGTGTCCATAATTGACTGCAAAGAACTGTTTCCATCTGTCCGCATCCGCTTCCCATGCTTTCGGAAATGTTTTTTCTGATTTTGTCTCGTATGTCCTTGTGTAAATACCGCCGTTGCCCGCCTTTCCACCGTTATGTCCATAAGATGTAAGCGTTGCCTCTGAGTTTGTAAGGACTGTCATATTCCATTTGTAAAGTGTCCGGTTTCCCATGTTCTTTGTTGCCCTCAGTGCTCCCATTCCGTTTGATGCCATCATTATGAACCTTGGGATATCCTCCGGATTTTTCGTATTGTTCGCATCCTCTATTATCAACGGTATATTTTTCATTGCGTTCATCCTCGTTTCCATACCTGCATAGGTGCCATTCATCGTAACAGCATACCCATCTTTTCCGGTTCTGCCCCATATCGTACCCGCCATCTGTGTACAGATAGTTTTTCCAGTATGTGTATTTCCATATATATTACAGATAAAACCATTGCCTACATCAGGCAGCATACCGACTATCGGCGATGCCAGGAGAGCAATCGTCGCAAAATTAAACATTTTCACTCTGGTCGCCCTGACTTCCTTATATATAGTCAGCCAGTCCTCATATTTCCCGGCTTCAGTTGTTAAATTATGTAATAATTCAGGATACTGGTCTTCTTTTTCGAATACAAACTCTTTACTTGTATAAGGTAAGAACTCTTTACCATCACTAGTCCAGCCAAGGGTTGATGCCATTTTATGAACCGGGATTGCCTTTCTCAGAGTAGACTCTTCAAGCATAGATGTTACGAAATCGGTAAACGGCAGTGCCCTCCGGCTGTTGATGACCACTCCTGACTCTGCAAGGCTCAAAGCCTTCTGTGCATTCATCAGTGTGGACTGCTCGACAATCTTTTTGCGCCAGTCACCATGGATGCTTTTAAAACGGACGCCGCATTTTTCAGTGCTCGTCACTCCGGCATCATAGGGTTCATAAAGGCATTCTATCAAAAACGGGAATCTCATCGCATCTATTTTCCTGATAGTCTTTCCATGTTCCTCCAGCATATAAATCCCATTATCATCTGCAATCCAGCCGCTTCCGATATAAAGGTTTTTGCATCCTTCCGGAATGTCTGAAAAACTGGTCATATGGGCACGGTTCTTTTCTTCTTCTCTTCCCTCAGCAGCTTTTCTCTCGATTGCTCTTTTTTCCTCCTCCCTCTGTTTTCTTATCTCCCGCTTTTTCGCGTTGCAGGTCTGATTGAACATTTTTGCCAGTGCTGTCCCACCAAACTCCTTTGCTTTTTGTTCCAGCTTATATCTAATCTGGTTCTGCAATACCTCGCTGGGTATCGCGCCATATAAAGCTGTGTACATCGCTTCATCATAAAAATTATCTCTGCCTGTCACACAGTCAATCCTGCCAGATTTGAAACTATGGCAATAATCAACTCCTGGTTTCTTTTCCGGAATTTCTTCCTGTCCTCCTTCCGGCTCTGCTGATTCCTGCATCGCCCGTTTGAGCATTTCCTGCAGGGCTGATGTATTCAGTCCCAGCTCCTCCATTCTGATTATTTTTTCAGATATTTCACTGATTTTGTTTAAATTTGTATTAGACATATCTTTTTCTCCTTTTTCTTATTCGTCTATATAAAAGTATTTTTTAGGTTACACATTTAATATGCTGGAAAAAAATCCCGGTAAAAATGGATTTTGTGAAAAATATGTAAAAAAATCCCGGGATACTTCCCGGGATAAACTGTGCTGTTTTTTATAGTCCTTCCCAGTTATGTAATATTGTCCGGGATTCCGGAATCTTACTATGCCGCCCCATTGCTGTTCCTGAAAGCCTCCATGCCCCTTTTTTTCTCCTCCTCCGCCATTCTATACAGAGAACCGGCATGTTCATTCTCAAATGTGCGGATGTTTGCTTCCAATATATGTTCCAACCAGCACCACTGGTCTATCGTCAGGGAAAATCTGTTTCTGACCTCATCGGTTTTCTCCTTCGCCAAAACATTCAGCAGTCCTTTATCCGTTTTCACGACCGGTGCATAGAAGTTTACTATTTCAATTTCTATCGGTCTCTCTGCTCCCGGATTCCAGCGGATGTAAATACTATAGACAAAGCACTTATCACCTTTTTTCCTGCGGGTCAGGGGTCTCAGTTCTGCCCGGTAGATTGTCTCAGTCTCCACACAGCCCTTCTGTGCTTCCTGCTGGTTTAATCTTCCTTCATGATAGAGCTGTAACGCTGCCTCGATTGCCTGAATCTGCACTACATTCCTTGGATATGCGGCCAGGTTCTGCTTCAGCCACTGTACCTGGCTCTTTAACAGACTCTCGCCCTTTGCCCCATCCTCTGCCAGAACTGCCGCAGGGGTCTTTCCCTTTAACTTGCCTGCATTGATGATTGTTGTGTAAGCCGGACTCTCTGAGGCTCCTTCGCTGACCGGTCTGGCAGTCAGCAGATGTTTCATTTTAAGGTCGTGTACCTTCTCAAAGATTCCTGGTATCTCTCTCACCGGGATGTTTGCGGTCGTTGCTTTCTTATCGACACTGATGATAACAAAATTGAAGCGGCTGAACGTCTCATGATGGAAAGTCAGGGGCTCGCTGCCATCCTTACACTCTGGACGGGTAAGTTCGTTTAAAACGATAAACGTCTGGTTCTGTACTATGCTGAAACATTCTTTTGGATTTTTCATAATCTTTTTCTCCTTTTCATCTGAATCATTTCGTTTAGGGATTATTGTTTTCATATCTTCGAATCTCCCTTTATATCTTTATCTTCTGCGGCTGTAACTGCCGTTTTAAAAAGTTAGTAAACAGGTATCTGAAACTGTCTATGTTTTCATGTGCATGTCCTCCTTTTTGTTTTCTGATATCAGTATGCTGGATTTTGATAAAACTTTTCGCTTTTTGAAAAAAATTTAAAAATTTTTTATAATTTTTACGCAGGCAGGGGTTTTCCGGATTGTCCGGAGTCTGGAAATGCAGTACAATAAGGGCAGAGAATCTATGAAGGAGGATTTCAGACATGAAGAAAAAGAATTTGCTTCTTATGTTACTGGCTGTGATGGCTCTGCTCCTCATACCGGTATCAGTACAAGCGGCAGCCAAGCCGGGCACGGTCAAGTTGTCAAGTATCAAAGCTGTTGATTACAATAAAATCAACATCAAGTGGAAAAAGGTTTCCGGAGCTACGAATTACATCGTATACTATAAAAAAGCCGGCAGTAGTAAATGGGTTAAGGTAAAAACATTGGATAATAAAAAATCCAGTTACACGCATACTTCTTCCAAGAAGTATCCAATTGTTGTAGGTCAGAAATACACATATACCGTAAAGGCTTATAATAAGAATACGAAAAAATCAGGAAGTTATAACAAGACAGGTTTAACGACAAGAACGATTCCGCAAAAAACTACTATACGTTCTTTCAGTTATGAAGAAGACCTGCATGGCGTTGAACTAATTTGGGACAAGGCCAAAGGAGCAGACAAATATGTCATTTACTGCAAAGACTTGTTAAAATCTTCATGGGTGAAAGTTGATACAGTAAAGGGTAATTATTATTTGGACAAAACACCTAAAAAGAGAATTTCAACAACATATACCGTTCGTTCATACAACTCTGCGACAAAGGTATATGGAAAATATGACACCAATGGAGTTTTTGTATGGGTTCCAGATTATGTTGACGACGACGATGACGACGAGCCAACTCCTATTCCAACAGTTAAGCCGCAGCCGACTTCTACTCCAAGACCGACAGAAAAGCCGCAGCCAACAGTTAAGCCTCAACCGACAGAAGCTCCAAAGCCAACTACAAAGCCACAGCCAACTGCAACTCCAAAACCAACAGCGACGCCGACACCGAATCCAATTCATAGAGCAGATGCCGCAGAGATTAATCAGATGGTTCAGGAAGTTATCAGGCTGACAAATATTGAAAGAGCGAAAGTTGGTTCTGCTCCGCTTCAGTATCATGAAAAACTTCAGCAGGCAGCGATGGTAAGAGCGAAAGAACTTGACACACTGTTTTCTCATACAAGACCAAATGGGGAAGATTCCAGTACAGCAACTGCAGAATTTGATGTAGGAGGAGATTCCGGAGAAAACATTGCAATGGGCTATGATTCACCAGAATCTGTAATGAGAGGATGGTTAAATAGTCCAGGACATAGAGCCGCATTACTAAGCGAAGGAGAAAACTATATTGGTGTTGGATTTTATCAGAATGATTATGGAACATGCTTTTGGACACAGAATTTCGCAGACGAAAATGCTGACAGAAAATGCACATTAACAATTGATGCCAATGGTGGCACATTCTCTGATGGAAGCGATACTTATTCGGCAACATATCCGTATGGAAAATACTTAAAGCTAACCGTAGATTCACAAGACGTAAAATCTCCAGTTAAAAATGGGTATAAATTCTCTGGATGGGCTTTGCATAACAGCTATATAAAATCAATGCGTATTACGACAAATTATACGATTAAAGCAATATGGGAACCCATTGGTTAACATAGAAAAGCAGAGCAGCCTGCCCGCGAATGCGGGCAGGCTGCTCATTTGTTTTTTCATTGTTTATTTTTTATGCTTGCGTTTTTTAGTTTTTTTATTGTTTGCTTCATATACAAGCCATACTGTAGCAAGAGCTGTAGTCATTCCTAAACCGATAAAACCATACTTCCATTTGCCATCATCACCAGTCATCGGCATCTTGAATGTCGCGTTATTGGTTACTTCATACAGACAATCATAGAAATACCATTTGTTTGTGTATCCTACGTCCTCTTTTGCAGAAGAGAAGTCTACATTTTGATATTCCTGTGCTTCCTGCATTGTCATTGTAAACGGCAATGTAAATACAATTGGTTCTTTTAGCAATGCATTTCCGTCTTTTGTCTTGATTTCAGTAACTTGATATGTTCCCTGGTCAAGGTTATCAAAGAATACTTTACCTTCGCGTCGGTGTGACGTACTGTTGTTTCTCCGACGTTTAATAGCCTTTTGAAATTCGGATGCTTTTTAGATGTTGGTTGAATAGCCGCCTCAAGGAACTTAATTTCAAATTCAAAAGCAGGCAGCAACCATTGTCTGGCATTTTTCTACAATATCAACAATACCACCCTGCCGTACTATACATTTCTCTACATTTTTTTCTGACGGAACATTATACATAGCATCTTTCAGAATATTTTCCATAATTGCCCTGAGCCCTCTGGCTCCCGTTTTACGCCGGATGGTTTCCCTGGCAATTTCCCGCAGGGCATCTTCTTCAAATTCAAGTTCTACCCCCTCATACTTAAAAAATTCTTTGTACTGGCTTACAATGCAGTCTTTAGGCTCTGTCAGAATCTTAACCATTGCTTCCTCATCTAACTCATTTAATGATACGATGACTGGCAGACGTCCGATAATCTCCGGGATTAATCCGTACTTCACAAGGTCGTCTGTTTCCACCTGGCTTAATGCTTCACTGATAGATTTTTCTTTTCCTTTATCTACATTAGCACCAAAACCGATAGATGTATCTTTTGCGGTTCTTTTATTAATTATCTCTTCAAGTCCAGGAAAAGCTCCGCCGCAGATAAATAAAATATTCTCTGTATTGACCTGAACGTATTTTTCATTCGGATTACGTCTTCCACCGTTAACCGGAACGTTAGCGATAGTACCTTCAACCAGTTTCAAAAGCGCCTGCTGAACACCTTCACCTGCAGGGTCTTTTGCAGCACCGGAGCTTCCGCCGGATTTTGCAATCTTATCAATCTCATCCAGGAAGATAATTCCGCGCTCTGCTTTTTCAACGCTTCCGTCAGCAGAACGGAGAAGTTTCGTTAAGATGGTTTCAACATCATCACCAACATACCCTGCCTCAGTAAGGGAAGTGCAGTCAGCGATTGCGAAAGGTACATCAAGCATCTTCGCAACTGTCTGAGCCAGCAGGGTCTTTCCGCTTCCGGTTGGGCCAATCAGCAGGACGTTACTTTTTGACAACTTGACGTCTGACTTGATGTCCATTCTTTTATAATGGTTATAAACAGCAATAGCGATTGAAATCTTCGCGCTGTCCTGGTCAATAATGTATTTATCAAGTTCTTTCTTGATTTCTCTTGGTGTCATTTTTTTATTGCGTTTTTTTGCTTTTGCCTTTCCATCTGATTTGCCTCTGACATCTAAAGCCTGTCCAAGCAGCTTTACGCAATCTTCACAGATATAATTTCCATTAGCAGAAGAGCGGAAGCCCTTCTTAGGTGGAATGATTTTAGTGTTACAAAACTGACAAATTGCTTCTCTATTATAAGCTGGCATAATTATTTCCCTCCATTTGATTTATTTACTGTATGACTCTGCCCGTATGTATCAAGCAGCTATTTTTCTTTTTAAATATAAACTCAGATTTTCTACCGAAATTTCTTCCTGAACAGCGTCTGCAATCTCAATTGCTTCTTTATCTGTAATAACTGCAGCACTGCATAACTCTCTCAGCAGATAATAAAAATCTGAAACTGTCTCCCCACAAACTTCAATCTCCATCTGGCACTCCTTCTCCACTGCCTTTTCCTGGGCTTTTTCAATCTCCTCACCAGTTACTCTTATACAGCATTTTCCTTCCTTTTTCATCTTATAGACTGCTTCTTCCAGGCAATGGTTCTTCGTTTTTTCCACGACTTTTTTTATCTTAGCAAACAGTTTCTCGTAAGAATCACGGATATTGTTATAATAATCTTCTACCTGATTCAGATTCTTATTATTTTTGTTAGTATAAATTTTATTAAATTCTCTCATTGGTTTTCCATCCTTTCTTCACAATATACATTAATTCTGTCCAGGTAATTCCATATAAAAAGCCTCGGCAATCTGGTCAGCTTCTGAAGGTGAAAGTTTTTCTGTTTCCATTAAGTCTTGAAGCTCTTCGAAAAATTCGTGTTCAGACGCCACATAAGCATCCCATTCAGACTTAGTCTTTTCCATTACAGCCTTTTTCCGAGCTTCATTAATTTCTTTTGTTGATATATCGCAAGAGGTTTTCTTCTCTCTCCTTTTTCACTACTGCTTCTGTAAGATAAAAAAGTAGAGCTTCTTCAACTACTTTATCAGCCTTATCAATTAAAATCTTAATTGCCTTGCGGGTTCTGTCGTAACATTTTTCAAGTTCCCGAAGGTCTGCATGGTTTTTATTATCGTAAAGTTCTTTAAATGGTCTCATAAAAGTTTTCCCCTTTCGTAAAAGATATTTATATGAAATCTCATCTGATAAACCGGCTTCCGGTTTTCAGGTAGTGGTTAATAAGTTTCCGGGATAGCGTTTTTTATGTATGCTGTATATAATGTTCCACATATCCCGATTATGACATAAGATTCAGATGATAAAATGTTTCTACTATGTTCCTTTCATAAGCATTTCTCCTCTCTTTCATAGTCCTATTTCTATATACAATACTGTATGTTTTATTCACAGTATCAACATATCACAATTTATTTTCATAAGCAATACTATTTCTATCATTTCACATTTATTTCACAATATCAGATATTTTCTGATATCCGATTCTGTTTTTCATTTCAACCCTTACATCATATCTATATTTTTATATATACAATACTGTATATTTTTGTTGACTGTATCATTATCAAATGTTATTATCAATGTGAAGAATAATACAAGGAGATGTATTTAATGGAAAACACGCATACATGGACTTGCCAAAACGACTTGGGAATGACTGTTCAGGAATATGCCAGCACTTATAAACTTTCCTACGAAACGGTCAGAGCCAAAATAATCCGATACAAAGAAGAATTAGAAGGACATATAAAGATACGAAAAAAAACAAAATATCTGGACGATTTTGCAGTAGAATTTTTAGAGAGCCACCGGAAACCCAAATCAGAATTTTCAGATGAATTAATGAAAACTCTGGCTCAGACCTTAAAGTCCACTCTCGGGTCAACCTCTGGAGAAATCACAATATCCTCTCCTTCCAATATTAATAACGCCTCATCAAGGCCACTGCCAAACTCTGTATCATACGGGATACCTGGGGATAAGGCAGTGCACCCCAAAAAAACTGATAAGGAATCTTCCACCACTGACAATCAGGCACTTATCGCGCAATTATCAGAAATGCAACAACGTTATGAAGCCCTGCAGAAAGAGTATACCGCCCTGTCAGAAAAATATTTATTGGACACTACAACATTGAGAGCACAGTTACAATATGCAGAAAAAGCGGTTGAACTTGCAGAAAAGAATGCTAAGCGATGGTATAACGTCACCGTGCAAAGTATGAAAACTTTTCAATCTCACGTCACTCAGCCAAATAATATGGTAGCATTTGATATCCCTGACGAAGATAACACTGACCTGTAACATGGTGGTGTGGACGTGATTTTATGATTTTTGAGTAATCCTCAACACCACAAGGGCGCAATTACTGACCACCTATAAGGTGTTCTCGGGGCATCCACCTTCCGGTGTCTCCTGCCCTCCTGCCGTCCTTCGTCCGTCACCCCAAAACCGTTCTCCCGATAACGAGAAGAGCAGCCAGACAATCCGGCTGCTCTTCTCTATTAAAAAAGTGTGTATTACTGCATGAGTGAAGTGTTCATGCACTTTCAGAGTACTACATTCTTCCCTAACAGACAAGTCTTTTCTACAGATTCCCCCGTAATCTTTCACAATCTGATATCTTCCCCATCTCTGTAACCCCCAGGACATAAATATCCCGTATCGGATTGTAATATACTAACTCCTCCGTCCTGTCTCTCAGGATGCGGGCTTCCCTCTCTGAAATCCGGCAGTATCCATACACCGGCTTCATCTCGCAGGTATGCTCCAGCAAATCCATATCCCTCTTCCATTCCTCTGCCCGCCGGGGCTCCTCCTCCATCATCATCTCCAGTTCACGGAGTCTTTCCAGGCATCCCCAGGAATCATATACATTGCCCCGGCTGTCACGATATACCGTATCCTCTCCGTTCACCAGTTCCCAATACCCCGCCTGCATTTCTTCCTGCAAGGTCTGAACATCTATCTCTCTCATCTATCTATACCTGCCTTTCAAATCCTGTTTTATGTTTCCAGTATCAATATACCGAAAAAAGAACAGGATAGATTTTTTTTGCGGATTATTTTTTCTGCATTGTCTCAGGAAATAAATAGTAGTACAATATGTACATAAACATACGAGGAGGATTCAGTCTATGAAGAGAAAAAGATATTCATTCCTGACATTGCTGGTTCTGGCTGTCATGCTGCTGATGCCGGCATCCATTCAGGCTGCATCTGCACCGGGAACGGTTAAGCTTAACAGCATTTCAGCTCCGGCTTACAACAAAATCAATGTCAAATGGAAAAAGACATCAGGCGCCACTCATTACATCGTTTACTATAAGAAAGAAGGAACGAAAAAATGGACAAAAATCAAAACGCTTGACAATTCCAAGAGCAGCTACACTCACACTTCTTCCAAGAAGTATCCAATCGTTGTAGGCCAGAAATATACCTATACCGTAAAGGCTTATAATAAGAAGACCAAAAAAGCAGGGTCTTACAATAAGAAAGGCCTTACGGCTTATACCAAACCGGCAATGGTAAAAAACATTAAAGCTGCATATAAAGACGGCATTGTAACACTGACATGGGATAAAGCAGCAGGTGCTGACAAATATCTTGTATACCGTAAAGATAACGGTAAGTGGAAAATGCTGGCACTGAAAAATTCATTATCATATGAAGATGCAGCTTACAAAAAAGGTGAAGTCAATACCTATATGGTACGCGGCTATTACAGCGGTAAGAAAACGAAAGGAAGCTACGACAAGGATGGAGTTTCCGTCAAGGTTCCGGCTGATGCAGCAAAACCTACTGAGAAACCAGAGCCAACAGAAAAACCGGTGATTCCAACTCCTACCGCTACACCGTCTCCGAAACCTACAAAGGCTCCAGACCCAACAGAGACTCCGAAGCCTACCGAAAAGCCAGCGACTCCTACACCGACAGCTACACCGAAGCCAGTTACTCCAAAACCTACAAAGGCGCCGGAACCTACTGCTACACCGACAGAGAAACCGGCAACACCTACACCAACCGCAACGCCGATTCCTACCGCTACTCCTACACCGAGTCCAGAACCGGAGATGAGTGTTGAAGAGATGGCCTCCGAGGTTATCAGATTGACAAACATCGAGAGAGTTAAAGCAGGACGTTCACCGTTACAGTATCACGCAGGGCTTCAGAGGGCCGCGATGGTCAGAGCTGAAGAAATTACAAGAAAATTCTCTCATACGAGACCAGACGGAACAGACAGTAGTACAGCATTATATGAAAACGGAGTAGCTTGTGACGGAGGAGAGAATATCGCCGCAGGCCAGAAAACCCCAGAAGCAGTTGTCAGAGCGTGGATGAACAGCTCTGGACATAAAGCAACAATGATGCAGCAGAGCATTACACATATCGGGGTTGGTGTATGTAAAAGTCCAATCACCGGGCAGTGGTTATGGGTTCAGGATTTTTCATCAAATCCGGATTTAAAGGGAACTGTAATCTTTGATGCAGACGGAGGAGTATTCAATAGTAACGGAAGTAATACATTAGCAATTACTGGACCAGTTGATAAAATTATCCGTATGTCTGAAATTGAAGTGCCAAGCAGAGAAGGATATACCTTTGCTGGATGGGAAGATGGAATTTCCGGAGTAAGAATTCGCAAAAATATAATTAAAATTCTCGCAACTTGGACGCCAATTTCCGAATCTTAAACACAAAAAAACAACGCATCTGACGATGCGTTGTTTTTTTGTTTTTTTGTTCTGTTGTTCCCTTTATCTTTCAGCTTTTTCAGATTTATTTTCTTTTCCGTCTATGTTTTCTCTTATTTTTCTTCTTTTCATCAAGAAGTAAATATAAACATCCGGTAAACGCAATTGCGGCAAATCCTACAAAGCCATACATCCAGGTTCCATCAGAACCGGTCATCGGCATTAAGAATACCTGATTGTTTTTGATTTCATACTTGCAATCAAAGAAATACCATTTTTTCGTATAATTTGTATCTTCTTTTGCAAGGTCTTTATTTCCCTATTGTCTCCGAGAAATCCCCGTAGTACAATAGATACATAAACACTCAGAAGGAGGATGTGTGAATGGATACAGTAAATATCAAGAAATATTTTTACCAGATACTTTCAATCTTCGCAGCGCTCCTGCTCGCTTTCAGCATCGCGCAGATTCCAGTACAGGCGGCAGCCAAGCCAGGCACAGTTAAGCTGTCAAGTATAAAGGCTGTTGATTACAATAAAATCAACATTAAATGGAAGAAGACTTCCGGGGCTACAAACTATATCGTATACTACAAAGAGGCTGGTAGCAAGAAGTGGATTAAAATAAAGACGCTGGATAGTGCAAAATCCAGTTATACGCATACTTCTTCCAAAAAATATCCAATAGACACAGGATATAAATACACATATACAGTTAAAGCCTATAATAAGAAAACAAAGAAGTCTGGAGCGTACAACAAAAAGGGATTGACAACCAATACAGTTCCTCAAACTGTAAAGCTAAATGAAGCTAAATTAAATTCTAATGGTTCTGTTACAATTTCATGGTTTAAGGCTGGCGGTGCTGACCAATATGAAGTATATGTAAGAAATAAGGATAACACAAAATGGTTATCTCTTGACACCGTTTCAGGATTAAACTGTACAGACAAATATCCTTTTGAAGGACAGGATAACACCTATACCGTAAAGGCATATGCCAAATCAGGAAAAGCCGGTAAATACGACACAAATGGTGTTAAAGTTTACGTACCATCAGGCGATGATGATGATAAACCTGATATCACACCTGCTCCAACATTCACGGAAGAACAGTTCGCAGCTGAGATTTTTAGATTGACAAATGTTGAAAGAACAAAGTACGGAAAGCCGTTAGTACAGACAAATGATGATTTAAATAGAGCTGCTATGCAGAGGGCAAAAGAAATTTCTGTCAAATTTTCACATACGAGACCGGACGGAACAGACAGCACTTCTATTTTAAGTGAATATGGTATCCCTGATGATAATGGAGGAGAAAATATAGCTGCAGGTTTTACATCTCCACAAAGTACAATTGATGGATGGATGAACAGCCCAGGTCATCGTGTTGCACTGTTAAATACATACTCAACTCATCTTGGAGTAGGAGTATATAAATCAGGTTCTACATATTATTGTGTACAAGTTTTTACTGCTTATGGTGAAAAGGAAAAGTTGACAATTGATGCAAATGGTGGATACTTTCCAACATTGAATAATGCTACTGTATATGATATGTATTTTTATCATGGCACGGCATTAAAATTTAGTAGAGACATCCCAACACCTGTAAGAGATGGATATACATTTGCCGGATGGATGTGGTATACTACTCCAGTAACAGGGATGGGTCTAACGAGCAATACAAAAATAACTGCGACATGGAATTAAATTACAATAACGTAATATAATATTTTATTTAATACTATATATTGTCGCAGCAAGTGCCATGATGCTTTACGTATGATATTATAGCAACAGACAAAGAGAGCAGGTTAGCACTGCTCTCTTTGTCTGTTGTATATTTTATCTTCTATGTTTTCGTTTCTTTGTTTTCTTACTTTTTGTATTACAAATCACAAACCCAGCACTTATCGCCATAACAATTCCAAGTCCGATAAATCCATACTTCCACCTACCATCATCACCAGTCATCGGCATCTTAAATGTAGCGTTATTGGTGATTTCATATAAACATTCATAGAAATACCATTTACCAGAGTAATTTTTATCTTCTTTCGCAGATGAAAAATCAACATTTCCATATTCATTAGCCTCATCTGCGGTCATTGTCATCGGCAATGTTACGATAATAGGTTCTTTTAGCAGGGCATTTCCGTCTTTAGTTTTCAATTCAGTAATTTGATATGTTCCCTGGTCAAGATTATCAAAGAACACCTCGCCGTTTTCAAAACCAGCATATTTTTCCGCAAAAAAATTTCATCCCTCCAAAAATACAGCATATTAAAAGAAAACATCCAAGGAGGAATCAATTTTATGAAGAACAATACAACTGATACAAAGAAACCCAGCAGACAGGAAAAGGTGCAGGCATTGTCGGAAGACCTGGAAAAATCCATCCACGAATTTATGAACGGAGAAAAATATATGGCATTCCTTTCCAGCATGTCAAAATTCCATACATACTCCCTTAATAACCAGCTCCTCATCGCGCGTCAGAGACCCGGGGCAACCTGCTGTGCCTCTTACACTACATGGAACCGGCTTAACAGGCAGGTAAGGAAGGGCGAATCCGGCATTAAGATTTTCTGCCCCGCACCGTATAAATCCACCGTTCTCAGGGATGCCAAAGACCCTGCGACCGGAAAGCCCTGTCTCTTACCGGACGGCAGCCACAAGAAAGAAGCTGTAGAGAGGATAATCCCTTACTTCAAGGTGGGATATGTTTTCGATATCTCCCAGACAGACGGGGAAGCACTGCCGGAGATAGCCAATGAACTGACCGGGGATTTGGACAGCAGCCAGAAAGAGCTGAAGGATGCACTCCTGAAAATCTGTCCTGTCCCCGTCACGTTCCAGCCGATAAAGGGAGAAGCCCACGGATTTTACCGGAGGGATACAAAGGAAATCGTTGTAGACAGTACCCTCTCTGAGAAACAGTCCCTGAAGACCCTCATCCATGAGATGGGGCACGCCATGCTCCACAGCACGGATATCCCGGATGCACCCGGGGATGTTTCCACCCGTGAGGTGCAGGCCGAATCTGTTGCATATGTGGTGTGCAAGTACTTCGGGCTGGACACCTCGGACTACTCGTTTGGCTATATCGCAGGCTGGAGTTCCGGCAGGGAAACAAAGGAATTGAAAGCCAGCCTGGAGACTATCCGGGAGGCCTCAAACAGCATGATTGACCAGGCATCTGCTGTCCTGGAAAAGGCTAGGGCAGCAAAGCAGCCCCTTGAACAGACCATGAAGGCCGTACAGGGGAGGTGCATGTAGATGACAGAGATAGAACAGACTGCCGAGGAATTAAGGCAGTTAAGGGAAAAACAAGCCCTGCACCGCCGGCAGTTAGAGGAGAACCGTCAGAAAGCCTTGGACAAAAAGAAACAGACCCGGCGGTATGTGAACCTGGGAAAGATGGTAGAGGGGATGATACCGGGTGCAGACAGGCAGAGTGAGGATGAGATACTGGGTTATCTGGAAAAACATCTGCCGTTTTCCGGGAAACCGATACCGTAAGCCTGCATCTTTGCAGGAAAAAAGGAGAGCGCTGACTCTCCTTTTTTAACTCTCAGATTCTTCTGATTCCCTCTATCCTCTTTCCATCTGCCAGGGTGATATCCACTGTAATCTTTCCCTGCTTCACACGCAGATAGTTTTCAAAGCTCCTCTGCATCATCTCCACTTTCTCCATCTCTGTCCCTCCTATATCAGCTTAAATCCATGTTCTTTTGCTTTCCTTGCAGCCTCTGTCATGGTCTGGGTCTCTTCCTTTACTGCGGAGAGCGTCCTGCCGTCATACCGGAATATTTTAAAGGACAGCAAATCCTCCGGGCTTACCGTTGAGATATTGACCTCTGACACCATGTTCCGCAGTTCCTCCGGGGTGAACCCTTCGCTCTCCTTCACCAGCAGCACCTCATGGGTAGAACTGGGGAGCACATAATACGGCTCTCCCAGTGTCTCATAAGCATCCTGCAGCACCTGCGGGCAGACCAGGGCATTGGCTCCGTTTAACCGTTCCTCATTCGTAAGGACATACAGTGGGGAGGGATTTTCTTTTATCATCCTCTCCAATGCTTCCACATCCTCCGGTGCAGATGCCATCGCAGAAAACATCTCCCTCATGATATCCTCCATGCTCATCAGGGAAAATTCCTGCCGGGCGGTATTTCTATATGCCCGCTCCAGTACCTCCCCCTCTGTCATCTGAAACGCCGACAGGTTCTCTTTTGTCACAAGGAAGGAATAGACATCCCCTCCCTCCTGTCCTACCCGGCATCTGGCAATGGCCGCCATATCCTCCTTCTGATAATACACGGCATCCTTTAACAGTTCCCTGTTCACATCCGCATTTACCATCTGGATATAGAGCCCGTTCCGGAAATCCTCTGCCGTCCTGCTGACCTCTATGGGAGGCCTGCGGTTCTCCTCCACGATGCCCGCAAGGTATTCCCCAATCTCCTCTGCACCGGCCTTTTCCCCCAGTGTCACCTTACAGCTCTCCGGGTATACCGTCACAGCCATGTTCTCCTCCTGATACCGGCAGGACAGGCCTTCCCGTTGCCCGCCTACTTTATTGACTGTGACCGGCTGGATATCCCAGTCATCCCCCAGCCGTTTTTCCATCTCTTTCTGTATCCTTTTCATCTCTTCTCTTTCCATCTCTATCTACCTCTCAGCCTCCTGGCCACCTCTTCCAGGCTCTCTGCCAGCCTGCGGGTGCACCAGGTATAATATTCTTTTATCTTGTTTTTTATATATCTCTCAGTTCTTTCCGGGAAGTCTTCCTCCTCCGGCAGTGTTACTTTCACCTCCGGCAGCGCTTTCCCTTCCAGCCCGGCAGCTTCCCGGTTATATCTCTGTGCCTGCATGGATTTGGCATTCAGCACCGGCTCCTTGAAATACGAGCATTTCTTTACCCGGCAATAGGAATACTCTGCCGTTATCAGGATGACCTCATCCATCTGTACCAGCCTGGACAAATCTGAAGGTTCCAGGATGGGATGGTCACGGTAACAGGTGCTCCTGCTTCTGTGTTTCCCGCTCCCTGACCAGGTGGTCTCACGCTCCCTGTACTTCCCTGCCATGCTGCAGATGGTCTTTGCCGTCTCCTGGCTCCTGACATCCAGGACAGCCAGATAAGAACAGTTGGATATCATGCTCTGTACGTCCTCTTTCGAATAGCTGTTTTGCAGCGCCTCAAATGACTGTGTGATGAGGATTAAGGTGATATTCCTGCTCCTGCCGGTCAGGAGGATTTCATTATGCAGGTGGGGGATTTTTCCCCGGCTGCAGAGTCTCCCTAACTCGTCAATAGCCACTATCACCCCCGGGCTCCCCTCCGGACGCTTAATCAGGCATCCGAAAACTTGGCTGATGATTAAGTTCACCACCCCGTAATACGCCTCCAGTTTCTCTTCCCGGACGGATAAAAAGACTTCCTTCCCCTCCTCTATCATCTCCGGGCATGCCCTGCGGGGATTGGCTGCAAATGCATACTGCACATCATCGTCAATAAAACATTTCAGCGCCTCCTCTTGCTGCTGGCAGACCCCCGAGAAAGTCTCATCTGCCAGTTTTTCAAAGGAGGAAAGGTATTTCACCTCCACAGCCCCCGGTGCCGCACCTCCCATCAGTTCCTGCACCAGTTCCCGGCTGTCCATGGACAGTATCCCGTTGACCAGTGCCGCCAGGTCATGGATATGTCTCTGTTTATACAGTCCAACCAGTTCTCCAATCAACAAAGACCGGGCTGACTGTTTCCAGAACTCCTGGCTGTCTTTTGCAGAAATGGGTATCAGGCTGTCTGCTATCTCCTCCATCTGCTCCCGGATGTCCTGGTCAGAGGGGGAAGCCTTCCTGTTCAGGGCTGCCAGTGCATCCCAGCCGAAAAGGTTCCTGTCCTGGAAGTCCACAATCACCACACGGTCATCATCAAGGCGCCTGGTCTTGCTCCATAATTCTCCCTTTATATCAATACAGAACAGCCCTATATGTGACACGGATAACAGAGTCGGGATAAGGATGGCCGAGCTCTTTCCTGACCCGCTCCCCCCTATCACGAGGGCGTGTCCGTCAGTATATCTTACTCCTTCCATCGGCTTGCACAGATATTTTGTCTGCCTGGAGATAGTTCCAATCTCTGTTTTTCCAAGCACCACTCCCTCCGGTGCATCAAACAGAAATCTCTCGTCAATTTTCGGATACATAGCCTGCATTTTCAAAGGGCTTTCATACTGGGTCGGCCTGTCGTGGAAGGTATCCTCTATGCCAAACTCCGTCTTGCCCGCTGCTCTCTGTCTCTGGTTCTCTGACCACACATAGACAGACGGCAGCCAGGACAGAAAGAACAGGGACAGGATGGACGGCCTCTGTCCAAAGACCGCCCGGAAGAACAAGATGAGCCCCGCCATCACAAAGGGCTGCAACCAGATACCCGTTGCGAAGATGCGGTTCAGCCATTTCCAGAACTTTCCGTTCATGATTTCACTTCCCTTGCCGCTATCGGGCAGTCCGGGGATACCGTAAACCCGCGGCTGTACAGATAGGACATCTCCTGCTCCATCACATTGAGATACAGGACCGGATATCCCTGCCTGCGGGCAAATGCCTCTATGGCATCCAGCAGGACGTCCCTGTCCTCCGGTGCCTCTCCTGACAGTCTGTGGATATACAGGCTCCTTCTCCCCCTGATGGGAGGGAAATTTACTACCGCCAGAGCCAGCGGGTTCGGGCTCGCATCCGGTCTCAGGGAGAACAAAAGCAAATCATCCTGCATCTGCCCTCCCGGAAATCCGGAGCCCTTATAATCAATCAGGACGCGCAGGTTCTCCCTGCCTCCTGAAACTAATTCTCCATTCATGTTCTTCAACTCCTTGTAGTAGGTTATTTGACAGGACTTTTCCTGTCACAATTAATATGCAGAATCTTCCACGCCATAAAAAAACGGTTTTCACGGATGCCGGGGATTGGCATATTAAAAGAAAAAGGATTTAGAGGTGAAATAAAATGGCAATATTTCAATGTCATATCCAGGTCATCAGCAGAGGGGAAGGCCGCAGCGTTGTCTCTGCAGCCGCCTACCGTTCTGCTTCCCGGATAGAGAACAATTACACCGGCCTGACCGATGACTACACCCAGAAGGGCTGGGTGGAATACAGCGAAATCATACTCCCGGCAAATGCACCCGGGGAATGGAACGACCGGGCTGTCCTGTGGAATGCGGTGGAGGAAGCCGAAAAGAGCCGGGACTGCAGGCTGGCACGGGAGATTGAGGTGGCACTGCCCCAGGAATTATCCCTGCAGGAGAACATCCGCCTGGTACAGGAATTTGTCCAGGATTCCTTTGTCTCAAACGGCATGATTGCTGATATCAATATCCACAACCCGCCGGTCAGGGATTCCTCCGGCATCCCCGTAGATGCAGACGGGAACCGGGTCACTGACCGGAAAGCTATGGTTTTCCGCAATCCCCATGCACACATCCTCCTGACCCTCCGGCCTCTGGATGAAAACGGCCGGTGGATGCCGAAAACGGAGAAGGAATATCTCTGTAAGAAAGGAAACCAAACAAAGGCTTTCACAGCCGAAGAATTTAAGGCCGCCAAGGAAGAGGGCTGGCAGAAACAGTACCAGTATTACAAAGGCAAAAAGAAAGTCTGGCTAACCCCTTCTGAGGCTTTTGAGGGAAACCTTATCCGGGCATCCAAATATCCACGCTGCACTCCCGGCAGGCAGAATGAGAAAGCCCGATACTGGAACTCCCGGGAGGCCATCCTGGCATACCGCAAATCCTGGGAGGAACATGTAAACCTGGCTCTGGAACGGGCAGGCAGACCCGAACGGGTGGACTGCCGCTCCTATAAAGACCAGGGGCTGGATACCATCCCCGGCATCCACTTAGGCTCCTATGCATCCAGACAGACGGATTCTGACCGGTACAGGGCAAATGAGGAGATTCAGGAGCTGAACAGAAAGAATGAAGACATCCAAAAATGCCTGGACGAGGTGGAAAAAGAGATTGAAAAGAAAAAGGAACGGCTCTTTGACCGGCTGGCAGAGCAGCTTGGAAAAATCCGGGGCGATATCCTCTCTGTCCGGTATGACCTGGAAAGCCTGCTGGAACGGCAGGCCGCCGTGGAGACCGAAAGAAAGCGGCTGGATGAGAGAATCAGCCGGGTAAGGACAATCAGGGAAAATGCCCTGGAGCGTGACAGGGCATCAAAGGAAAAGATTGCACGGTTAAAGAAAGAGGCTGCTGATTTCCCGGCACGAAAAGACAGCCTGGGAGAAGCAATACAGGCAGAGCAGGAGGCCGTCCGGTTTCGGAGGGAAAGACTTGACAAGGTGCTGGCAGAGGAAGGGTTTGATTCTCTCTCTGACTACCTCCAGGAGGCTCAGATACTCTCTCAGATGGAACTGGAGGCGGAGACCCTGGAACAGGAGATAACCAGCTGCAGGGAACAGACCGAAGAACTGGAACGGCGGTACGGGGAACTGGAAGAAAAGCTGGATGCTGAGGATTTGAAGGGATTTGAACCCTGGCGTGAGAAATGGTCAAAGGATTATGAGAAGAAGGCTGCGGAGCGCATCCGGAAACGGAAGGGCAGCTTCCGGATGTATCTCTTTGAACGTGCAGTACAAAATACCGGTTACAGCCTGCGGCACGGTGCATATCTGGCCGGCAGGGCTGCATATGTGGTGAAAGAAATGGTGCAGGCCGCAGAAGAGACGGACGGGCAGGGACGGAAGCGCTAGCCCGGAAATCTCACTACGGCCTAGGTCATTATTATTCAATCAATCTGCAAGATTTCTGACATGATATAAAAATCATGGTACCCTTTTTTATATTTACAATATGCCCAAAGTCCTATCTGCTTATTTATTGATTCTCCTTAATTTTTATATACACTGTTTTTGGTAAAGTACAAATTACAGAAATATTTATTCATAGTAGTATAAGTAAACATGTAGTGGTTAGCTTCTTTTTAGTTTTTTCATATTTTTTTCCTTTCTTTGTTAAAAATGTAAAAATCGAAAGGGGTATAATATCATGAGTAAAACAATTTTATGTAAAGTCGTAAAAAATCCGGATGGAAGTGTTCAGTTTTATGGCACTGGCTGGGATTATAGTCAACTTAGATTTGATATCGTAGCCGACTATAATTTTGAAACATTTCTGCATCCAGAAGACCCGGAACAATTCGCAAACTGTCCGGAACCTGATAAAGATGCACATATTATCCGAATCATATATAGCGACGGAACGATTGAATCTTTTGATTAAAAATGACCACACTAAAACACCTCGTTGAAAAACGGGGTGTTTTTATTATACCTTTATAAATTGTTTCGCACTCTCTATTCTCTACAACTTTCAATTTTTTTTAAAATCCTAAAGTCCCAAAAGTTATCTGTTGATAACTTCTCTTTTTTGACATATTTCTTATTTTTGGGGGCTGCTGTCACCCTGCTGTCACTTTTCTGTCGGAGGCGGCAGATGTCTTTATTTCAGCGTATTTTAAGACAGTAAAAAAGCCAGCGGGATAAGCTGGCTTTTTTGGAGAAGGTATTTCTTCTTATGGGGTGTAGCAAAAACTATATAATGTATTGGGGGGTTTTTACGGTTTATATAATACCATGAGGCAAGAGAAAAGTGTGCACAAACTTCACAAAATTTGGCACACTTTTTTGTATACATTATATACTGTTGTTTTCTGTTTCCGGATCTTCTGTTGTAAAAAGTGCTTCGAATTCGTCTCTGTGCACCTTTTCCTTCTCGAGAAGAAGACTTGCACACTTGTGCAGAACATCCTCATGTCCCAGAATGATCTTCTTTGCCTGGTCATGACATTCACTGATAATACGGCGGATTTCTTCATCAATGGACTTGGCAACATCCTCGCTGTAACTTCTGGTATGAGCCAGGTCTCTGCCGATAAATACCTCGTCATCGTCATCACCATAACAGATAAGACCAAGTTTATCAGACATTCCGTATTTCATAACCATACTTCTGGCTGTCGCAGTTGCACGTTTGATGTCATTGGATGCACCAGTCGTAATATCCCCGAAGATAATTTCCTCTGCTATGCGCCCGCCTAACAGTGTCATAATATCCTGAAGCATTTTTCCTTTGGTATTAAACATCTCATCATTATCCGGAAGAGGCATGGTGTAACCTGCTGCTCCCATTCCTGTCGGGATAATGGAAATCGTGTAGACAGGATCCATATCCGGAAGTACATGAAACAGGATCGCATGTCCGGATTCATGATACGCGGTGATCTTTTTCTCTTTCTCAGAGATCACCTTACTCTTCTTCTCTGCACCGATGCCTACTTTGATAAAAGCACCTTTGATATCAGACTGAAGGATAAATCCTCTTCCCTTTCTCGCTGCTTCAATGGCAGCTTCATTCAGAAGATTCTCCAGATCTGCACCTGTAAATCCTGCTGTTGTTCTGGCAATCTGAGCCAGATCTACATCCTCTCCAAGAGGTTTGTCCTTGGCATGAACGCGGAGGATTTCCTCTCTTCCCTTCACATCCGGACGTCCCACTGCAACCTTACGGTCAAAACGTCCCGGACGCAAAATTGCAGGATCCAGGATATCCACGCGGTTAGTCGCTGCCATCACAATGATTCCCTCATTCACACCAAAGCCATCCATCTCTACCAGAAGCTGGTTCAGTGTCTGCTCTCTCTCATCATGTCCGCCGCCCATACCGGTTCCACGCTGTCTTGCAACCGCATCGATCTCATCAATGAAAATAATACATGGTGCATGGCGTTTGCCTTCTTCAAAAAGATCACGCACACGTGATGCACCTACACCGACAAACATTTCCACAAAGTCAGAACCGGAAATGGAGAAAAACGGAACTCCCGCTTCTCCTGCCACTGCCTTTGCCAGAAGTGTCTTACCAGTTCCGGGAGGGCCTACAAGCAGCACGCCTTTCGGAATCCTTGCGCCTACTTTTGTATATTTCTGTGGAGATTTCAGGAAATCTACCACCTCTACCAGATCTTCCTTCTCCTCCTGCAGACCTGCTACCTTGTCAAAAGTAACTTTCTTATTATCATCCGGAGATGACATTCTTGCGCGGCTCTTGCCGAAATTCATCATCTTGGCATTTCCGCCGCCACCGCCACCTGCCATCTGGCGGTTCATCATCATGATCAGAAAGATCACAAGGGCACCTGTGAGAAGAACCGGAAGCAAGGTTGTCAGAAATACATTGTCTCTGGGTACATCCTGAGTTGTAATATCAATATCGTATTTATTCAACAGTTCGATTGCCTGATTGACATCTGTCACATAAACCTTCTTCTGACCGGAGTCAGTAGTATCTACGATCACAGAACCTGTAGGCACTTCTCTGTTCTGTTGAATTGTCGCATCAACCACTTTGTTGTCTTCAAGAGCCTGCTCCAGTTGCTTCTGTGTGTAATTACTCTGGGAAACCACCTGGTTATTCAGATAAAAATAACCGGCTACCAGTGCAATGATCAGCACCAGATACAGACCAATTCTGCTTGGCTGTTTATTCACTTACTTAAATCTCCTTTCAGTCTTCCCCCAGTTCCACTACTCCTATGAATGGAAGATTCCTGTATTTCTGTGCATAGTCCAGACCATAGCCAACTACAAACTCATCCGGGATGTTAAAGCAGCAATAATCAACTCTTACATCTCTGACTCTTCGCTCCGGTTTGTCCAGCAATGTACACAGACGGATGCTGTTTGGATTTCTCTGCTTCAGAATTTCGATGAGATAACTTAATGTTCTTCCTGAGTCAATGATATCCTCTACAATCAGAACGTCCTTTCCTTCCAGTGGCTGGTCAAGGTCTTTGACGATCTTTACAACACCGCTGGACTTGGTGTCATCACCATAACTGGATACAGACATAAAGTCAAGAGAAACCGGCACTGTGATTCTCTTTGCAAGTTCACAGGTAAAGAATACACCACCTTTTAATACACAGATTAAATGGATTTCCTTGCCTGCATAATCCTTGCTGACCTTTGCTGCGATCTGCTTAATACGGGAATCTACTTCCTCTTCGCTGAGTAAAACTTTGATTTTCTCACTCATTTTCGTTTCCTCCTTGGTAATTTAATACTAACACCTTCCTGGTTTGGGGGTTAATTTTATACCTCTCATTCATCCTGCTTCCCACCATCCAGAGGATTTCTTTTCCACATGCGATCAGCGGAATGCTGTCTCTGTATTCCGACGGGATTTTCTCATCGATCATACAGCGGTTCAGCTTCTTTGTGTTCCCCTGCGCATTGATAACCATATAATCTCCTGTCCGTCTGGTGCGAATATACGGATTCTTTTCTATTTTATCATAATCCAGCCATTTCGTATACTTTTTTTCTTCAATCTTCTGACCTTCATACAAAAATATTTCTGCCGAAAAAATCCCCAGCGGACTGGTCACAGTCCCCGGAATTCTGATTTTCCATTCCCTGTCTGATATATCTTTTCCGCAAACTGTTTTTCCGTTTTGAATATCTGAACCTTCATGCTTTTCACCGATCATCCCTGCTGAATTCTCCTCTACGTACCGGCAAAGTCTTACTCCCTCATAATCTCTTCTGGCTTCCATATGATAAGGAAGGCTGATCCGTCTTCCGGTCTGCATTTCATAAAGTTCCAGAACCTTCTCATAGTGAACAGCTGCCAGATCTTTCCGTCTGCCTGCCAGCTGTTCCATCGCCTGTTGTAATGCATAAACCTGAATGATCTGAGGTTCCATGAAAAATTTTTCAGTAAAGTAATAGCCCTTACCTTTCTGAAACTCGCTTAATACCTGACAGCTCTGCTGCGTAAGATATTCCTCTGCCTGGGAAATCCTTGCCGCAGTCTCTGCCATATGTGCCGCTGCCTTTCCATTGACCTGCTGTTCCAACATAGGAAGAATATTATGTCGGATTCGGTTTCTGGTATATTCATCTGACAGATTGGTGCTGTCCTGAATGTGAGAAATCTTCTTTTCTTTCAGATACTCTGCAATTTTATCCCGGCTTAAACACAAAATCGGGCGGATAATCTCTCCGTCTACAGGACGCATGGTGCATAGTCCCCGCAGTCCTGTTCCTCTGCACAGATTATGAAGCATAGTTTCTGCAAGATCCTCCTGATTATGTGCTAATGCGATTTTTATCTTGCGGTCCTTTCTACCACAGACGGCAGCTTCCCTCTGAAAAGCTTCTTTTCTTACAATCCTTCCCGTCTCTTCCTCGCCCAGCTTCCACTCCCGGCTCAGTCCCGGAACATCATAACAATAAACAGTACATGGAATCTGCCACTTCCGGCATATGTTTTCCACAAAGCTTTGGTCCCTGTCCGCTTCCTTTCCACGTATTCCATGATGTATATGGACCACTCTCAATGTAAAATCCAGTTTTTCCTGAAGCTCCTTTAAAATGCGGAGCATTGCCATAGAGTCACTTCCGCCGGACACTCCTGCCAGGACCACATCATTTTTTCCGATCATCCTGTTTTGCTTTATATAAGCAAGAATTTCTCTTTCCATTTTTATCCTGATTTCCTTTTCTATCTTAGAGCATGTCTGAAAAATCATTCCCGCAATCTGCACGCCCCACTTTGCGGGATATTTCACCCGAATTCAGTTGCCGTAGCCCGCTACGGCGCCCTCATCCGGGCAAAATATCCCACAAATTGTGACGCACATCTTGCAGAAAGCCTTTTTCAGACACGCTCTAGTATCCGCAGCATTATTTTTTCCACACGCCTGCCACCAGCACTGTCATATCATCCCGTGCATGATAATCGCTGTATCCCAGCACCCGTTCCAGTATTCCCCTGCCGAAATCTTTCGGTGATTCCTCGTGAACATCCATAATGATTTCTTTCATGGTTTCCTCCTCTTTCTGGTCAGGCAATGCATCCAGGACTCCATCTGTCATCATGATCAGGTAATCCCCATGGTACAGCTTTCTGGTAGCTGTCTCAAAATCAATCTGCTGTACAAGCCCTGCGGCCAGACTTTCAGAAGTAATAGATTCCACCCAGTGATCTCTTTTGATAAATGTAGACGCTGCCCCCGCCTTCAGAAAATTGCAGATTCCTGTATACAGGTCCACTGCGCAGATATCCACTGTAGAAAACATACCCTCCTCTCCTTTGAGTACCAGAGCAGAATTTACCATCTTTGCTGCCGTTTCCTGGGAAAATCCTGACTCCATAAACTGTTCCAGAAGTTCCACAACTGTCTCGCTCTCCCTGCATGCTTCCATCCCTGAGCCCATGCCATCCGAAAGGCACATAACAAACCTGCCGCCATCCTCCTGTCTGCATATATAATTATCTCCGGAAACCTTCTCTTCTTCTCTGGTAAGCCTGGCCGTTCCATAGAGAACCTGATAGCTTACATCCTCAGCAAAATGTACAGTGTGATATTCTCCGTTTACAATACATCTGCTCCCATTTACAGGTACCATGGAAATTTCACAGTATTTTGAAAGAAGCTGTGCGATCTCTGTCATGGAAATACACTGACCGCTTCTGGCACGCATGGTGAGAAAAATCTGTTTACGTCCTTTCACCTTATTCATCATCCATGCCCTGCGAAGGATCACATGGCTCTTTCTCAGTCCCTTGCGAAGTTCTTCTTCAAACTGCGGCGTTACTCGCTCCAGGTCATACAGATCACTGGCTACGTTCTCCATGATATGTGAGACTTCCATAAGCTGCTGTGCTACTGCCAGCCGATTCTCGATCATACGGTTATCCCACATCAAGTTCTGCCTTTCTTTCTGAAAATTCTCTGCAACCGTCTCATAATATTGTACGGAACGGGGACATATGCCTGTCCAGTCAGCGCGGATGCCTCTGACATTTTCCTCGTTTCCACTCTCCATAGAACGTACCAGTGCCTCCACTCCTTTCACCAGTTCCTGACTGTGTTCTCCCCAGCAGATTTCCCTCTGATAGCATCTGCTGCATACCTTTGCATTTGTATCCTCAATGATCTGCTCAACCTGCCTGCTGCTCAGATAATCTTTCCGATAAGGCATCCCGTAGAAAGTATCTGCCAGTTTCTGAAAAGATGCCGCATACTTCTCCACCCTCTCTTTCTGAGGATGGCCCTCCTGCAGAGACGGCAGTTCTTCTGTATCCGGCAGATTTTCTGCTAAAATAGTTTTTGCCATGTCCCGTATGATCAGCATAATGCTGATAACGAGCATGGCAATCATCCATTCCTGCATATTCTCCCCTCCCCTTATTCATTCCCTGTATATAGCAGACTACTGCATTTTTATCAGAGAATCTCTATAACTGTTCAACAGTCCTCTCTTTCACAAAGTACTAAACAGTTACAGATATTATATGGAAGGGTTTCTGAAATATCTGTCAAACGCAGACGAATCCTTCGCAAAAGTTTTCGACATTTATTACTGCTGTTTCTTAAAAACAGTCTCATTGTCCTTCACAAGTCCCAGTTTCTCTCTGGCAACCTCTTCTGCATATTCGTCTGTCTCCATATATTTCTTTAATTTATCAATTTCTTCTGTACGTGTCTGCTCATCTTCAATCTGTTGCTGAAGAGTGGCGGCCTTAGCATCATATCCTGTGAGGCGTTCCTTAAGGTCATTACTTTCTAGCATCAGTCCTCCCAGAAGGACTAAAACAACCAGCGCAATCGCAATCATTCCAAGAGAGTTATACCCTACTTTCTTTTTTTTCTTCCTTTTCTTAGAATTACCCAATTTGCCAGCCTTCCTTTTTTAGCACATTTATACGCTTTATACCACAGAAGTTTACATCTTTTGACCGGAAATAGCAACCATTTTATCAAAAATTTAATAATTATTACAGGAATCTCCATAAATTTCGTACAGCATTTTACAAAAATATCTCCGAGGACCCTGTTGCAGATATACGCTCCGGATAAAAATCCTAAAACCATAAAAAAACGCAGGATCCCTTCATTGTTCCTGTAAATCTCCGAAAAAACAAAAAAGGCACAACAAAGCCAGTATAGAATGTCTTCCGTCCCGACAGCTTTATCCGAATGTGCAAAAACATTCCTGAATGCAGCCAGCAGATCATAACACAAAAGGAGAACAGCACCCACAGCTATTGTCCGGAGCAGCAGAAGTAATTCATGATGAATAAATGCACTCATCTCTCACCGGAACATCCTTCTAAATAAGGATTCATCCCTGTTATCTGTATTCTTTGACAGATAGGTAAGACTGTCCACTTTTCCCTCCAGATCTACTTCTCCCTTTTCCAGATCAAGCTGCTTCACATGAAGCTGTTCTCCCTTTATTACAAGTTTCCCTGCCTGTGTAAAAAGCAGGATTTCTTTTTCATCAAAGGATTTAATATCCTTTACCCCGGTAATTCTCCCGTTCTGACGGTTTTCCAGCATCAGGCTGTGAGTTGAAAGTATCTTCTTCTCTTCCACAGACGCCTCCCGGTCACAGCCTCCGGAAACTATGACCTGCCAATCTGTTACTTATCAGTAGTTTATGTGCCGGAAAATGGAAATAGACAATAAAATGTTAAAAATTTATATGTTCCCACTGCACAAATGCCAAAAGCTGCAAATTACCATCCGGAATCAAAGATATTTGTACATACTCTCTACATCTTCTTTTTTGACAGTTTCTTTTACATCCAGTACTTCTACTTTGACGTTCTTACTTCCGAACTGGATTTCAATAGTATCTCCCGTCTTTACCTGTACAGATGCCTTGGCAGGCTTATCGTTGACAAGAACTCTTCCTGCATCACATGCTTCGTTTGCCACTGTACGGCGTTTGATCAGACGTGACACCTTTAAGTATTTATCTAATCTCATATTCTACTCCTGTAAATGTCCTGTAAATGGATACTCACGAATTACTCCGCCAGAGTATCAAAAAAGGGGAACTTTCGTTCCCCCGGTTATCGCCTTTATTATTTACCGTTAACCATATCTTTTAATGCTTTTCCAGCTTTGAATTTCGGTGATTTAGAAGCTTCGATTTTCATAGTTTCACCAGTCTGAGGATTTCTTCCCTCGCGAGCAGCTCTTTCACTTACTTCAAATGTACCAAATCCTACTAACTGGATTTTTCCGCCATTTTTCAGTTCTTTAGAAACGACATCAACGAAAGATTTCAGAACGTCTTCTACGTCCTTCTTGGATAAGTTTGTCTCTTTCGCCATAGCTGCTACTAATTCTGTTTTATTCATGGTGTTTCCTCCTCTAATGATCTCTTTCTTGTTTGGTGGCATCTGCCAAAAGCGACAGAGCTCTATCCTCTATATATATACCTTTTTCCCCATATTGTCAAGGTTTTTCGTAACTGTTCAGCTCTGTGTTACTGAGGATAATCCCTGAAACATTCCTCTGCAAAATTCTCCCAGATTTCTCTCTGTCTGATAAGATTCTGAAGCTTTTCCACATTTTTCTCTGAAATCCACACCTTTTTGTGTGAATAATAATAATTTGCCAGTTTCCAGTATTTTTCAGGATAAGTGAAACGTACACGCAGATTTTTCCACTCTTCTGCCGAGATTGGACGGATTTTATGATATTCCCTGAGCATTTCCCCTGCCAGTTCCAGATTCCAGTTATATTTTTCCAGTATTTTTCTCATAAAACGATACAAATCTGCTATCTGAATATCAAAACTCCAGTGACCAAAATTTGTAACTGCTGTCCCAAAATGATCACCTTTCAGCATCAGAATATTATGCTGATTATATTCTCCATGACATACCTGTCCTTCCCGCCATGCCCTTTCCCTGAGATCATCATAGTCCGTCTCGTCCAGAAGCTTTACTGCATACTGTGCCCTTTCAAGAAACTGCTCCACACTTGCCAGATAATTTTTCTCAAATACATTGGATGCTCCTTTGTTCCGTATAAATTTGCGTATCTTACGAAGCTCCTGATTGTGCCGGAGATATTCCTCCCTGAGAGATCTTTCCCTGTATTCCTCCACAGGTTCCATTTTCATTAAAATATGTAACCTTGCCAGTGTCCGGACACTTTTTAAAATATCTTCCCGGGATTTTGTGTCACACTCTTTTCCTTCATACCAGTGCTGGAGTGTAAACCTTTGTTCAGTCTTATCTTTACTGACCAGACTTTCCTGATTATTCCGCAGAAAATAATCGGTATTTATACCATTTTCCTGAAGTCTCATCAAAAGCTCCTGCTGTTTTTCCAGCTTTTTTTCAGAACCGTGAAATTCCCTCAGGATCAGAAGTCCCTGAGCTGTATAGCAGAGTAAAGCTCCTCTTGTCCTTGCAGAACGGTCTGCTGTCAGCTCATACTGAGCCAAAGTGCCAAGTCCGTAATCATACAATGACATATCCCCCTCTTAATCATCTTAATTCTTTCTATACATATGAAGAAAATCCGGTGGATATACCCCCGGATTTTAGTTATTTACTATATTCTGATATACTGACCATTCCATAAAACTGCACTATTTCTCATCAAGCAGACCCAATAATATCTCTTTCTGATTCTTCTGTGGATCGGCAAGCACTACTTCCAGAAGACGGTTCAGCGTTTCTCCTATTTCACGCCCCGGCTTATAACCGGCTTCAATCAGATCTTTCCCTGTCACTGCCAGAGTTTTTAAAGATACACACTGATGTTCATTAATGATCGTCTCATAAGCCTCTTTCACCTTATCCAGACGTTCCTGCTTCTCTGCGCGTCTGTAATCACTCTGTGCCAGCATATCTGCCTGCTGCACTTCCAGATAATACGGGAAGAGATCCTCACCGATACGATTCACTGCCCTGCGCACTGCCTTTGTCGTTCCATCCGGTCTGTCATCATGCCATTTTACCAGACGGGTTACCTTGCGGATCGTATCATTATCGAATTTCAGCCTGCGCAGGATCTGTGCAGCCCTCTTTTCTCCCGCAATCCCATGCATCTTGAAATGATCTCTTCCATTCTCATCTGTTTTCCGGACAACCGGCTTTCCAATATCATGAAGCAGCATGGTAATCCTGAGAACTTTATCTGCACGTACATGACAGAGACTGTGCAGGATATGCTCCCCTACTGTGTAACAGTGGTGCGGCGTATTCTGGGATGTTGTCATACATGCATCAAACTCCGGAAGAAATTCAGCTGTGATCCCGGCTTCATAAGCCACCCTGAGATAATCCGGATGAGGAGACATCAGAAGCTTCACAAGCTCTACCTGAATCCGCTCTGCGCTGACATGCTTCAGATTCGGTGCCAGAACCTTCAGTGCCTTACGAGTCTCTTCTTCAATGGCAAAGCCCAACTGCGCACTGAAACGGACTGCACGCATGATTCGCAGTGCATCCTCTGTAAAACGCTCCAGCGGATCTCCCACACAGCGGATGATTTTTCTCTCAATATCCTCCAGTCCTCCGAAAAGGTCCACCAGTCCTGAAGAAGGATTATATGCCATTGCATTGATGGTGAAGTCCCGGCGTTTCAGGTCTTCCTTAAGGCTTGCTGTAAAGGTGACCTCTTTGGGATGTCTGCCGTCCTCGTACTCACCATCTACACGATAAGTCGTGACCTCATATCCTTCTTTTTCCATAAGAACAGTCACTGTTCCATGCTGCAGACCTGTATCCACTGTTCTGTGAAACAAAGCCTTGACCTGCTCCGGCTTTGCGGATGTGGTGATATCCCAGTCATCCGGGCTCCGTCCCAGAATGGAATCACGCACACAGCCGCCTACCACATAGGCTTCATAGCCTGCTTTTTCCAGTATATGCAAAATTGTTTCCGCGTTTTTCGGTATTTCCAGAATCATATGACCATCCTTATCTTCTTCTATTTATTCTTAACCCCGAAAACCGGCACTCAGATATCTCTGCTGCCGGTTTTCTTTATTTTCTTATTGATTAGTATGCTCTTCCCCAGTAAACCATCTTCTTGGCAGGTTTTCCACAGCATACGCAGACATCACTTAAGTGTTCCTGCTCAAACGGCATACATCTGGATGTAGCCTGAACATCTTCTTTGATCTTGTCCTCACATGCGCGGTCACCGCACCACATAGCTTTTACGAAGCCTGGTTTGTTAACAATAGTATCTTTGAATTCTTCATAGTTTGTAGCAACATAAGTATGGGAATCTCTGTGCTTACGTGCACGCTCCAGCATATCTTTCTGGATTGTTTCCAGGATTTCCTGTACTTTTTCCACAAGCTCATCAAATGTAACAGTATATTTCTCTCTTGTATCACGACGGCAGATCACAGCCTGACCATTCTCGATATCCTTCGGACCGCACTCGATACGGATCGGGATACCACGCATTTCCTGCTCTGCGAATTTGAATCCCGGGCTCTTGTCTGTGTCGTCTACTTTTACGCGGACTCCTGCTGCTTTTAATGCTGCAAACATCTCATCTGCTTTCTCAAGAACGCCCTCTTTTCTCTGCTGGATCGGAATGATCACTGCCTGTACAGGAGCGATTCTCGGAGGCAGCACCAGACCACTGTTATCACCATGTACCATGATAATAGCACCGATCATACGTGTTGTCATTCCCCAGGATGTCTGATGTACATACTGAAGTTTATTTTCTTTATCTGTATACTGGATACCGAATGCTCTTGCAAATCCATCGCCAAAGTTATGGCTTGTACCGGACTGAAGGGCTTTTCCATCATGCATCAGGGATTCAATTGTATAAGTAGCTTCTGCACCGGAGAATTTCTCCTTGTCTGTTTTCTGTCCCTTGATAACCGGGATTGCAAGTACTTCCTCACAGAAATCTGCATACAGATTCAGCATCTGGATAGTACGCTCTTCTGCTTCCTCGGCTGTAGCATGAGCTGTATGGCCTTCCTGCCATAAGAACTCACGTGAACGAAGGAACGGACGTGTTGTCTTTTCCCAACGCACTACAGAGCACCACTGATTGTATACCTTCGGCAGGTCTCTGTGAGACTGGATTTCTTTTGCATAGAAATCACAGAATAATGTCTCTGATGTAGGACGTACACACAGACGCTCCTGAAGCGGATCCAGACCACCATGAGTTACCCATGCAACCTCAGGTGCAAATCCTTCTACATGATCTTTCTCTTTCTGAAGAAGAGATTCCGGAATAAAGATTGGCATATACACGTTCTGTACGCCTGTCTCTTTAAATCTTCTGTCCAGTTCGTGCTGGATATTTTCCCAGATCGCATATCCTGCAGGTTTAATTGCCATGCAGCCTTTAACGCTGGTATAACCGCAGAGTTCAGCTTTCTTTACAACGTCGGTATACCACTGGGCGAAATCGTCTTCCATGGATGTGATGGCTTCTACCAGTTTCTTGTTGTTTGCCATGATTACTTCTCCTTTTTATGTGATTGTGTTGATCCTGACAGTGCATCAGGATATAGTCGCGGCGGAATGCATATTCTTCTTATTTTTCTTCTATAAATAAATTTCCTTATCTGCTTCACAGTACAAAAATCTGCTTTTTTATAATCCGGCAAAATCTGTTATATTATAAAAAACGAAAAAAAGAAGCCCAGCATCCCTCACAAGGGACCGAAAGGCTTCGGCGGTACCACCCTAATTAGCACTGTGCCCAAATGCCTGCACATTGCTCGCTCTTCTTCCGATAACGCAGGAAAAACGCCGTACTTCAATTGTACGGAGCTCCGAGGCCGGTTCCATAATTCACGCACAGAATCCTTCCACCACTGTTTCACAGCCAACCGGCTGTTCCTCCGGGACTCTTCTCTGGGATTGCTCCTTATGTACTATTCTCTTCATCGCTGTATATATTTCGCATTTGGTTATATTTTATTTGAAATAAATTGATGTGTCAAGAGTAAAATCGTTACTGTTCACACACCACTATTCCGCGAGGTGTTTTGGTATGAATATGCCAAAATCACACTTCTATTGTAATCTTACGTCCTGTCCGGTTATATTTATAATAACGGACCCCGGCTGCATCCAGCATTCTCTTGGAAGCGAGCACTGCCGGCGTGTCTGCATATTTATCGCAGTCATAGACAATCGTCTTAATACCTGCCTGAATAATTGCCTTGGCACATTCATTACATGGAAAAAGGGAAACATAAAGCTTTGCACCTTCCAGACTTCCTCCCCTGTAATTAAGGATCGCATTCAGCTCACTGTGGGTCACATAAAAATATTTCGTATGAAGACTGTCACCCTCTCTTGCCCATGGAAATTCATCATCTGAACAGCCCTTTGGAAAACCATTATAACCCATGGACAGGATTTTATTATCCTCACTCACAATACAGGCACCTACCTGAGAATTCGGATCCTTGGAACGCATCCCTGACATCATGGCAACTCCCATAAAATATTCATCCCATGATAAATAATCTGTGCGTTTATGATTTACATCCATTTTCCACACCTCCCCTTCACATACTTCACCATTCATCTGCTTCATAAAAGCAGCACATTGTCCGTTACTGTGAACGGAGCAAACAGTAACCATTGTCTGCTTATAACTGACACAGCCAGAACTTCACACTTTACTCTACAGCAATTCCCATTCATCATACATGTGAGAGAATTACTATAATCATGCAGGCTCTGGCTGTTTTATCAGTTTTCTTATTTTATGGCTTATTCAGTCTCTATCTGATTAATTCTTCTGATATGTCTCTCATCGTTGGAAAACGGAGTATTCAAAAATGTATCCACAATCTTCAATGCCAGCCCAGGTCCTACCACTCTTCCGCCAAGTGCAAGGATATTGGCATCATTGTGAAGTCTTGTAGCCTCTGCTGTAAAACAATCTGTGCAGACTGCAGCTCTGATTCCCTTAATCTTATTTGCTGTAATGGAAATTCCGATACCTGTTCCGCAGATCAGGATTCCCTTCTCACATTCGCCGTCAAGAATTGCATGTGCAACCTTCTTTGCATATATCGGATAATCTACGGAATCCAGACTGTCACATCCATAATCTTTATATTCAATTCCTTTCTCATCCAGATACTTCTTGATCTCCTGTTTCAGTTCATATCCACCATGATCACATCCTAAAGCTATCATTAATCTTCCTCCTGAAATTAATTTCTTTACCTCTTCAGCAGACTATTTAAATGAATCTTCATTATCCATCTGGCCATTACTGCTGATAAGATTATATAGTCAGGCATATATCTGCTTCACTACCTGATTATATCATACCACCTGTATGATCTTATGTCCCGCTGCTTTCAGCAGACGGTTCATAATGGCCTGTCCCATTCTTGGTGTATAAAACGCTTCTGAATAAATAGACCTGACCGCACTCTGGTCAAAATCACGAAGCACTTCATATAAATGATGGGCGATTGTTTCCTCCTCTTTCCGACTTCCGATGCTGACTACCAGACCTTCGGGATATCTGTCCTTTGTCTCGTCCGTTGCAATAATTCCAACCTGCTCGCCGTGTGCTTTCGCCTCCGCAGCCAGCTCATTGATCTTCTTCACAACAGCTTCCTCCGGTCCCTCAACAATTGCCAGATCTGCCTTCGGTGCATAATGGCGATATTTCATACCCGGTGCTTTCGGACGCACTTTGCTGTCAGCCGCAATCAGCCCCTTGTCCATCCTTACATCCCCCAGAGTCTCCTGAAGCATCTCCAGAGAAATATAACCCGGACGTAAAACCACAGGCACATCCTCAGTAAAATCAACGATCGTAGACTCAAGACCGATTCCCACCTGGCCTCCGTCAATGATCATCTCAATCGCTTCACCAAGATCCTCCTCTACATGCTGTGCAGTAGTCGGGCTTGGTCTTCCCGAAGTGTTGGCACTGGGCGCAGCCACATAACCACCTGCTGCCTTGATAAGTTCCTGCGCGATCCTGTCACTCGGAAACCGAACCGCCACACTGTCCAGACCACCCGTAGTCTCCTGTGGTACAAGATCCGACTTCGGAAGAATCATAGTCAGCGGACCCGGCCAGTACTTCTCTGCCAAAATCTTCGCCTTCTCCGGAACCTCAGCTACAATCGGAGCCAGCTTATCAAACTCTGCAATATGCACGATCAGCGGATTATCCGAAGGTCTTCCCTTCGCCGCATAAATTTTCATAGAAGCCTGTGGATTCAACGCATCTCCTCCAAGACCATACACAGTCTCCGTAGGAAACGCAACCAGACCACCCTGCTTCAAAATATCTCCACCACGCCGGATAGCCTCCATATCAAGATTATCCGCTGTCATGGATACAACTTCTGCTTTCATTTTATTCCTGCTTTCTTATCTGTTCTGTATTTTATATAACAATATTCCTCTTACTTTATTTTCGTTTTGTATGTTCATGATACAACAGAGACAAAAATTCGTCAAATGTTTCTTCTTTGGCAAACAGATATTCTCCATTATCCAACCAAACAAATAACAAGCTGACAGAAAATATTTCTCCTGTCAGCTCGTACATCAATCTCTTAATTTATCAGGCAATACATATACCCTTTCTCTTGTGAGTTCTGTGGCCTTAACTTCTGCTTATACTGCTTACCTGAAACAAGATTATAATTTGTGTATAAATCAAAAAGCATTATCTGATCGCATTCATACAATATTTATAGATTCTTTTATAGGTACGTGTAGAATAGTGAACGCCGTCATCTATATTTCCCTTAAACTCATTGTATGTACTGTAACCATTCTTCATCAGATATTTATAGGTATCTATCCATTGAAATCTCTTATTTAACCTGCTCTGCAATCTGTCATTAAAGTAACGTAACTGCGCTTCTTTTCGAGTTGGTTTCATTGCTGTATTTACCGGATTCACAGACATATAAAACAATCTGCAGTCACTTTCAAGTTCCTCTGCAAGAGTGTTCATACGCGCAAGATATGCATTTGCCTCGCCTTTATAATCAACCCCATTCCCGGAATTATGACTCGAAAGATCATTCACACCAAGATTAAAAATAACTGCTACGGGCTTATCTGAATCTGACTGCAGACGGGCAATTTCACTTCTCATTACTCTCTCTCCTGCTGTTTCAAACCAGCTCAGTCCCTCCCCTGTCTTACACACAAATGATACTTTTGCAACTGCATCCTTTCCATATTCCCGAAGAAGAGTTTTCTGCATAAAATACGTTCTGGAATCTCCCACAAAAATAATTCCGGAATACTCCGACAGCTGAGCTGCCAGATTATTGACCTGAATATCCGGCTCCTGTTGCCAGTTATACATAACTGCATATAAATGGGTTTTCTTCCTTACCTGTATCACCTGTCCCGCCTGATACTGCGGATTCTGAGTCTGATCCGGCTTCGTGCTCCATCCAAGAAAAGTATATCCGGTTTCGTTCTTTATTGCAGGAAGTGTCACTTTTCCATTACTGTCTGCTTTTCTTATTATCGTAGACCCATCTGCCTGATGGAAAATAACCACCTTCTGAGAAGCAGATGAAATCGCTTCTGCTCCCTCCGACGGAGCCAGTGACTCATCATTTTTATTATCCGAATATGTAAAAGATGTGAAGCTTGTGGTTCCTTTTTCCACATCGTAAACCCTTACTTTGCTGGTTTTCGCAAAAGCAGTTTCACAAAAACATGAACTACAGCAAATTGCTCCTGTCAACATCATAATCATCATTTTCCTGCTATAATGTCTAACCTGAATTATTCGATTCCTCATTTTAAAACTCCTTTCCTGTCATGTGAATATTCACAATCCTCATTTTCTCCTACTACTTATACAGTGTCATCTTTTCATTTTTCCACTGTAGCAACATATTTTTCTTATATATATTGCACATACATTATCATAATACAATCGTAATCCATATCTGTAAATTTTACTTTTTCCCTCTTTTCCACCTGATAATTATTTCCCCAAAACCATTCCAATCAATAACCAGCGTAAAAAAATATTTTTTACGCGTCCCTTTTTGACCCAAACAAAAAATGGCGACACAAACTGCCGCCATTTTTCACTCCCTTACTTATTAACCTTAAGAATATAAGTACTATACACCTCATCCTGGAACACAACTTCTCCAAGCGAATTCAGCACCTCTTCATTCAGTGCATCCCCATATTTCTCCCGTTCTTTCGATCCCACAAAAATATAAGAAACATCATACTCTTCCAGCAGTTCCTTCACATACTCCTCATCCAAAGAAGTATAAATACTCTCAATATCCGCACTCTTCTCATTCAGATCCGCAGTATCATCTCTCCACAGCCACTCATGCACATACCATCCTAGCACAGTCGGAAGCCCTGTCATAGCAGAAACACGCTCATAACCACTATAGCTGTCCCCGTTCGCCTCAAGCACAACCGGTGACCCTTTCACATTCTTCTTCAGCCATTTAATACCAGCCACATCCTCTGTGAAATCATTTGACAGGAAAGATGTCGCATTCAATCCTTTATATTCAGAAGGCTCCCATACCTTTCCAAACCACGCATACACACTGTTTCCAAAATAACCAAAGGTCCAGCAAAGCAGTACCAGGCCGATCACTGACACAACCTTAAACACTTTCTTACGTGCAGCCACCAGCATACGGAAAATACCATATCCCATGGTCATCCCAAACAGCATATACGCCTGATAAGTCAGCTTAAACATAGTATTCGCCCTGGCGTTTCCATTTTCGTAAATATCTCTTACATAAACCAACTCCGGAATCACGATCAGCCCGATTGCACAGAGTCCCATGACAATCGCAAACAGATCCGGCACAGAGATTGCTTTCATCAGTTTATATAGACTTCTGTTCGCACCACCACGAAGCTTCTCCCAGATGATACAGATGATCAGCAGAACTGTCAGAACCACAGGCAGTCCCCACAAAATCAGCAGCTGATGGATCATAGAATGATTCTGCGCAATTCCCACACCTTTAAACATACTGTCAAACTGCAAAGTAAACGGCAGAGAAACAACGTATGAGATCACAATGATCTCCACTGCCTGAACCGCAGTCACTGCCAGAATCCTCTTCACTTTACCATCAAACTGAACGATATTGGTAAACAGCACCACTCCACCGGTCACCACGAAATAAATAATAAAATCCCAGAAATTCGTAAACCGGAACATACCGATCATCACTGCAGCCAGCAGGATATGCGGAATCAACAGCTGTTTTTTCCAGAACTGTTTCCGGCCCGGTTTCATGATCACTGCTTCTCTCATCCGCACACTTCGCATCCACGCATAAAGAAGTCCCACCAGAAACAGCACAAACATTACATTTACCACATGGGCATGGAGATCTCCCAACACAAAGGAATAACATGGAAATTCATGGATCGTCTTGTCCGGCACATCCGGATTGTATCCAATATAACGGGTCGCATCCGGGAACCAGTAGCTGTCCGCTTCTTTTCCCTGCAGCTTCTGGAGCCATGGAATGACCTTACTGTAAACCACATAATGCATATTTCCCGCAATTGATACAGAAAGTCCTGCTATGATCCCGGTCACTGCCGGCACACAACGTTTCTTTCCTGTCAGGCTTCCTTTAAGCCTGTCCACAGACATCTGACGAACCAGTGAAAACGGAAGCACAAACGCAAATGCAGCCACAAAAGTACGCATCAGATTGTAAGTGAGTTCTACTTTACTGCCAGTCAGCTTCGTCAGAAATACTGCAAAATACTGTCCGCCATAATAATAATTGATCGTACCTTCTGAATACCACAGATCTCTTGCAGGAAGTGTCGTACTTCTCATCATGGCTTCCATGAAACCATAATCCATAAATTTCTCAGTTCCGTATGCCTGCGGACGGAATCCTGCAAAATAAGTCCACATCAGGAAAAATATAAAGAACAGAATTTCCTCTCCGTAAATCAGATTTACCTTTCCAGACGGAAAGCAGTCAATTCCATTTTTTCCCTGAAAATGATATAAAACCCCACAGCCAACAGCACATACAACAGACACACCGATACATGTCGCTGCAGTAAATGGCAGTATCTTCGCAGTTACCAGAAACCACGTAAGAAAACCTGTCACAGTAATCGCCAGCACTTTTGAAAACATCCAGCCTTTGTCCTCAAATCCGGCAAACATTCTCCCTGTCACAGGCATGGCAACCATTCCCATCAGAAATGCCAACAGCCACCAGGTCCAGAATGTCCATACATCTCCCTTTAACAGAAATGCAGACAGCCCTGCAAGAGCTGCTGCAAGAAGCACTCTCGGTGCCCATTTCTTCATCCGTACGTCCTCCTTAATCATTTATAAAATTATTGTGGTTACTATAATCTTACACATTCTCTCTTATCTCTGTAAATCTGTGATCACCCGGCTCATAATCATAAATCCGGAGTAATCCCCGTAATAATGCATTTGAGGATTATTCTGTTGTTTTATAGATCCGTATCCGTCCATCCTGAGTCTCATAAACCTTTTCATATGCTGCAGCAATTGTCTCCTCACGACATTCCTGCTGTTCAAATTCCGAATCTTCTTCAAACAGGATATATGTTATTTTTTCCTGTTGTACTGTTTTTTTCAATGTTTCACTGTCAGATGTGGTGTATATCGTTACAGCCTGTGCAGCCCTGTAATTCGTATCATAGCCTGCAGACCATGCGTAATATGGCCATCCACAGTAAAGCATAGCTCCGGACATCGTCACTTCATTCATGCTGTACTCAGGAGTAAGTAAAAGATCGTTTTTCTCCAGATTCTCCTCCAGCCATTGGGTCAGCTCGCTGTTCATATTTACAGTCACACGTCTGCCCGGACCATTTCCCTTTATGATCACCACAAAGTCATAAATCCCGGTCACACTCAGAGATATCACCAATACTATTGCCAGTATCTTTCCCATCGTTTTCTGTATCCCGGACTGCCCATTTCTCCCTTTCCAAAGACTGCATACTGCCCATGCCCAGAAAATCGTCAGAAACGCATATGATATCATGATATATTTATGGTTTACATTAATATCCGGTGTCATCAGAAGCACAAAAGCAAAAATCACCGGAAACAGGAAACTCACAAGGATTGCTCTCTCCCGTCTTCTCATAAACCATACCATTAGTACCAGCCCAAGGAAAAAAACTCCGCTCATCCAGAACAGATATTTCACAACTCCCGGGACAGTCTTATCCTCTGCCAGAAATCCCAGATAAATCTGAGAACTCATGGCACTTCCAACAATAAAAATCTTTGACTGAAGCCAGGAAAAGAAGATGGATACCCCCGCCATGACAGCGTAATCCACTTTTCCATCCGAGAAAATCGCAAAGCCGCACAAAATCAGCAGACCACCGATCACTGCCGCCCCATTCCAGAACGCACACAGACCCAGAAACATTCCCATAAGCAGTGCCTGATCCAGATTTCTGCTTTTCCATCCTTCCTTCGAAAAGATTCTGTTTTTTATCCAGAGTATTCCTTTCTCTTCATGTGCCGTCCCGGCTTCCAGCCAGTCCATAAACAGATATAGTGCCAAAGTCACCATCAGAAGTCCAAATGCCAGATGCCTCTGATTAAGATAAACATTAAAGTTCCACAATCCCCAGTTCTCATTGACAGTATATCCGATAAAGGAAGTATTTTCTTCCAGGGTTTCCACAAGATTCCCTGCCTGGATATGCTCCCATACAAATCTGAAAAAAGCCATTCCGCTTCTGAAAAAGAACAGAAACAATGCCAGTACACCGCAGTACATTTTGCCTGTGATCCTAAGTGCAAGCTGATATAACAGCATAAGAAATCCCACAAGTGACAAGGTACTTACGATATTATAGGCAAAGTCCATACGCATTCCAAGATATTCCAGATTTCCCGTGAGAAACTGAAACATAAAATGATACTTTACATCTGCACCTCCATAATGAGGATACTGTGTGGGAAAATTATTTCCTGCAGAAAAAGAACGCATCATCGCCGTATGTGGTGCATAATCTCCATACACAGTCAGGCCGGAATACAGGATTCCGTCTTTTATATAGAATACATAAAACATCATATATGTAATAAATACAGTCAGCAGACCAAAGAGTAATATTTCCTTTTTTAATCTGCGCTTATCCTGTGTTTTATCAATATTCCATATCCTGTAACTTCCCTGTTTTCTGTATTTCTGTACGCTGAGCAGTATCATAATAACTGCTGCACCTGTCATCCCGATAATATTTCCATACAAAAGTGGATTTTCAGCTTTTCCCACAACACTGAAAAACCAGGAAATAATATATACCATCCAGGTCAGTAAAAGTGTTCCGACTCCAAAAGAAGCCGGAAGCATGAGCCAGATACGATTAATACCTGACACACTCCTTCCCTCTCCTGTCAGCATTTTCGATGCTTCACAGCCCAGCATTCCTGCCAGAAGCAGATAAATAATTCCAAGCATAATTTCTCCCTGTACATTTCCCCGCCATGCAGATACTCCTACCTCCGGGGAATTTTATCAAACAAGTATCAGTATAGCAAAAATCCCTACTTATTAAAAGCAAGTTCACATAAATTAAACATTTTAAATTTTTTGTTGCTTCAGATATTGTTCAATCCCTTTCACTATAGCTTCCACTATTTTATTCTGATATTCTTCTTTGCAGAGAAGTCCGGCCTCTTCCGGATTTGTAAGAAAACCACACTCTACAATATTCAAAACACTTTCACTTCTTTTTAACAGATAATAGGTTTTATTACCTTTTGCCACACGAGGGCGTTTTACTTTCAGTCCCAGATTCAGTTCTTCCTGGATAAACTCTGCCAGATTCTTTCCCCGGACAGAATCTTCATAATAAAACACCTGGGGACCGCATACAGACGAATCCTGATAGCTGTTCTGATGAACACTTATGCACAGCACAGGTCTGTATTTCTTTATCATAGCAATCCTGCACTGCATATCCTGTGCTTTCTGATTTCTGCTGTCCTCCTCATAAAGGCCCTTATCTTCTTCCCTTGTCATGATTACAGAAAATCCTTGTTTTTCCAGAGAATCCTTTAATTTTACGGCAATCTGAAGATTTATCCCCTTTTCTTCCAGTCCGTTCACTCCGATCATTCCAGGATCTGCTCCACCATGTCCTGCATCTACCAGAATGATTTTTGAATTTTCTGTTGAACTCATAGTCTCTGAAACTTCAGCTGCCTGTTTTGACAGAATGAGAAAACTGACAAGAAGCAGACACCCTAACATTAATTCCAGTCCATATTTTTTCAAACTAAAAACACCTCCTGAGACATCTTTTACAGTCTACGGGAAAATTCACTGTTCCTGTAGACTGGCTATAGCAACTCCATAAAATAATGCAATCAGTATTTCATAAAATTCTATATTAATATATGTTTCAGAAGATGTTTTTATAGCCTGCTGATGCAGAACTTTTAATTATTCAGATTGTCCGAGATTACCTGCCAGATTCCGTTGTTTTCAAATCCAAGCTTCCATGCAGAAACTCCTGCAAGGTCATATTTGGATACCAGCTTCACTTTCTCTGCAACTGACTGAGCATCCTCAAGCCAGATCTGATAGGTAGAATTATCTATATCATATTTTCCATAATTCTGGGAAGTGGTCTTATCCCAGTAGGTTTCCACATTATTATCTGCAATTGTCTGCTGCGCCTGATCCATACCGATTGCTTCACTGGTTACATTTCCCCCTGTGGTCCTCCACAGTCTGGTATAAAACGGAATGGCATTGATCACACGTTTAGCCGGAACCTCATCCAGTGTATCCTGGATTCCCTGTTCCACCCATGGAAGAGATGCCACAGAACCGGCTTCAGATCCTACATAATGCTCGTCATATCCCATGATGATCACATAATCTACAACCCTTCCCTGCTCAGCCCGGTCATAATGGCTTGTAAAATCCTCAGGAACCGGGTTATCCACTGAAAGAACCAGATTATTCTTATGACACTCTATGGAAAGTTCTCTCAGAAATTCCAGAAAATGAGTTCCCACATCCTCGCTGAGAGATTCAAAATCCACATTAATGCCATCCATTCCCACATCTTTGGCCGCCTGAATCAGCTGGCTGATAATATTCTGTCTCGCCGCAGTGCTGGAAAGTGTTTCAGTTGTGCTTACTTCCTGTGTAAAGTTATCGATCAGACCCCATACCTGAAGCCCCTTTTCATGAGCCTGTGATACATAATCTGCACTCGCAATGCTTGCAATGTTTCCTGAAGTATCTGTCAGATAGAACCAGGTAGGCGAGATCACATTCACACCTGTCATATTTGCTGTCGCATCCGCAAAATAAGCATTGGCATCTGTGGAAGTCACCTGATGCCACACCATATTAACCTTGCTGTCCATAGTAAGATAGGAGTACTGTTCCCTCTTAAAGCTTCGTTCAAATTTTGTCTTCTCTGCTTCTCCCACTTTCTTCTTATCTATATAACCAATATATCCGTCATCCGTAGCTACCTGATCCCAGTTCTCCATTTCTTCAATAAGACGAAGCTTTGTACCTTTCTTTACAGAAGTAAGAATAGCCGATTTGATTCCACCGCGGTAACGTATGCTTGTATTCTTCTTAACTGTGACTGTTTTTACATTTTTGAATTTATACTGTATGGCAATCCTGTATGGATCTTTTGTGATGTATGCATCAAGATCTGTGAATTCCTGCACATAAGTAAGATTCAGATACACTTTATCATCTTTCACCCATACCTTATCTCCTGCCTCAGATGATGCACTCGCAGAAGTCAGCTCCGAAGGTGTTGCATAAAGTATCTGCTGATTGGCAGAATCCCAGTAATATCTCTGGTTCAGATAAGTATTCACCACATCCAGTGGTAAATAGACTCTGTCTCCGTCCACCAGACCACGTTCTTCCATTTTCTCAGTTCCAATGACCAGGGCAATCTCCCCATCTGCCATTTCTCCATAATATTCATTCAGATCCATTTTCTCAGAAGATGGTATGTACTTCATTACTACATGAGTGACAATTCCAAGGATCGCAACAAGAATGACCAAAACGGCAACTGCGATAACTGGTTTATACTTTTTATTCATAGTATTTTTCCTTTCAGTAAATATTGTGTTACCGGAAACAAAGCAGACAGTAACACGATCGCTATTGATACATCAGCTCACAGAAAGGTATTTCATATAGTTATTTTGAGTATGATGTACCAGTATTATCAACTGTATCGGTAACTTGATGATACTGGCTTAAGTATACCATAAAATATTACAATTGTATTGCAAAATCGTATTTTTCACAAATTTTTAAGATATGCGTAATTATATTCTTATGCTGCCCGAAGGCATTATGAACATCGGGGGGACTGATTCAGAATCTGTTCGGGCAGCTTTCTCTTTTGTTATTTTTCTTTGACGAAATCAAAATCTACACGAGCGATCCGTCCTTTTTCATCTTCAACGTAATCACGCATGTATCCACCACCTTCTGCAATCTGACAGGCTTTTGCAATTGTTTTCGGATTACTGAGTATACCATTCAGATACAGAGAAATTCCCTGTTCACGATAACTCTTCAATTCTTTTTCCAGTGGTTTACGCATGCTCTTTTTGGTTGCCCGTGATATATTTTCCGTAAGCTTACCTCCCTTCTTTCATAAGATTTTTTAGAAAGCACCTTATCGGCTGTTGAAAAAACAATATCCCTGCACCTGTTTTATCATTACTGTGAACAGAGTGAACAGTAACGTTTCAACTTCTTATCATCATGGAAATTTTACCTGTACATTGCCACAGCAGGAACGCTGCATGAAAAACGGCAATGAAGTTTAGAAATAAAAGATCACTTTGGTTAATGTTTCAGATCTTCGCTTATGTGAACCGCAGGTTTACTGCTTCTTCTGTTTTCATTATATCCATCTGGTAAACAGATGCAAGTGTTTTTCTTCATTTATGTATTTTTTTCTGTTTTGTTTCTAAAAATTTAATATTTTGGTTGATTACTTATCTTTACATTTTGCAGTTCTGTGTTATATAATATAGTGTATAAAATTTTATAAATTCACAGTCAGACAATAGAATTTTTGAAGTTACTTGCAGCAATTTTCCAAAGACAGCGCATCTATGGCAATCCTTTAAAATTGCTGTTCAAAAAAACAATAGTAACTTTTAATTTATCCGTAATTGTCCGCAGCTTTCAAAAGTTAAATTCTCATTATCAGAAACACTTTTAATGGATTTTCACAGGCAATTATGAAGCTGCCAGATAATTCAACGTTATTCAGAATAGGATGTGACAACATGAAGATAGAAAAGATCAACGACAACCAGATACGCTGCACACTGACAAGAGAAGACCTGGAGAACCATCAGATCCGTATCAGTGAACTGGCTTACGGCACTGAGAAAGCCAAGAAACTTTTCCGCGATATGATGCAGCAGGCACAGATACAGTTTGGTTTTGAGGCAGATAATATTCCATTAATGATCGAGGCCATCCCGGTGAGTACCGAGAGCATCATCCTGATCATTACCAAAGTAGAGGATCCTGAAGAACTGGATACCCGTTTCTCCAAATTTGCTCCATTCAGAGGGAATGATAAGACAGATACTCTTCAGCTTGACGGTGCAGACAATATTATTGATATCTTCCAGAAGCTTTACGAAGCAAAGATGAAGAGTACTCAGACAAAAGATGGCAAATCTGCTCAGAATACCGGAGCAAAGGAAAATGACGATACTCAGGTTCCTGATGTAAATCTTATTCGTCTCTATGAGTTCGACACACTGGACGATGTGATTGCGGCCGCCCATGGACTGAACGGCTATTTTACCGGTACAAACACCCTGTACAAAGATCCGGCCGATGAGCTTTACAAACTGGTACTTCACCAGTCATCACTTTCTCCGGAGGATTTTAACAGGGTATGTAATATTCTTACGGAATATGGACAGGGAAAGGCTTTCTCTCTTTCAGGAGAAGCTTATCTGACAGAACATGGAGAACTGATTTCCGATTCTGCCCTTCAGCAGCTGATTCAACTGTAATAATTTTCATAATTAAAAGAGCATTCAGTTTTCATCTGAAAGCTCTTTTCTTATACTATAGTAAATTACAGATTTCTCAAAAAAGGATGTCCTGAACTTATTCAGAACATCCTTTTTACATGTCAGTCTATGACAATTCAACAATTGTCATAGTCCGTCATATGATTACCTTTCAGGAAGATTATTCTCCAAGAAAATCATTGATCTGGTTAACCAGTACATCAACATCCAGTCCATGAACCATAGCTGCTTCTTCGAGAGATTCCATCTGGGAAGATGGGCATCCAAGGCAATGCATTCCTGCTCTCATAAGAATCGGTGCGATATTTGCATCAATCTGAAGAAGCTGACCGATCAGCATGTCTTTTGATACTTTAGCCATTGTATATTTCCTCCTTAATTTTTCTTCATACTACTCAGCTTTTATAGCTTCTGATATTATAATACTATTTTACTCTGGAATCAACTGCAAACTTTTAATTTTATCGTTCCTCCCTGAAATACGGAAGTCCCAGAGCAGCAGGCGGCTGGTGTTCCTTTTTCTTTCGGAAGCTTGTGAATACCAGTACGATAATCGTTACCACATAAGGCAGTGCTTTAAATACTTCCTGCATGCTTCGTCCAAGTCCCGGGATATAAAGATACAGAATATAAAGAGCTCCGAACAGGAATGCTCCCCAGATTGCATTCAGTGGTTTCCATAATGCAAAGATTACCAGTGCAACAGCAAGCCAGCCACGATCTCCAAAACCATTGTCTGTCCAGGTTCCTCCTGAATATTCCATTACGAAATAGAGTCCGCCCAGACCTGCCAGACCTGCACCGATACAGGTTGACAGATATTTATATTTGATAACATTGATACCTGCTGCATCTGCAGTTCCCGGATTTTCACCGATTGCCCTGAGATTCAATCCCGCTCTTGTCTTGAACAGAAAAAGCGATAACAGGACTGCTATAATAATACAGAGATATGTAAGGAAACCATAATTAAATAAAATACCTCCGATAACCGGAATCTTAGACAATCCCGGGATTTTTGCCGTATAGGCACTTCCTGTTACTTTTACGGAAATCTGTCCTACACCGCCTGCAAGCTTGGAAATAGAACCGCCAAAGAAGTTACCAAAACCTGTACCAAAAATGGTAAGTGCAAGACCTGTTACATTCTGATTTACACGAAGTGTGATAGTCAGGATACTGTAAATCAGACCACCGATCGCAGCACATGCAAACGCACACAAAAACGATATCAGTACACCCACAAGTGCATTGGGATCAGGATTATCCTTCTCATAGAGGAAAGCTCCCATCAGACCTGAAATGCCGCCCATATACATAATTCCCGGAATACCAAGATTCAGATTACCGGATTTCTCTGTCATAATCTCACCAAGCGCCCCATACAGAATACAGATGCCCTGGACAATTGCTTTTTGAATAAAAACTATCAGTACACTCATTGCCGCTACCTCCTATTTCTTTGCACGCTTTACTCTGTAGTTGATAAAGAATTCTGCACCGATCAGGAAAAACAGAATGATTCCCAGAAGAACATTGGAAGCATTCTCATTCAGTCCATACTGTGTTGCGATCTGTACGGCACCCTGGTTCATAAATACGATGCCAAAGGAAACTGCAACCATAATAAATGTATTAAACTTGGAAAGCCATGCGACAATGATCGCAGTAAATCCACGACCGCCTGCTGTTGCAGTGGAAATCGTATGGCTGGCTCCGCTGACAATAACAAAACCTGCGATACCACAGATTGCACCGGAGATTGCCATTGTACGGATAATAACCTTTTTCACCTGGATACCGGCATATCTGGCAGTATTCTCGCTCTCACCTACTACTGCGATCTCATAGCCCTGCTTACAGTATTTCAGATAAATAAACATTCCCACTGTCAGAATCAGGACAATAACTACATTCCAGCCATATTTCTGTCCGAACAATTCCGGAAGCCATCCACCTTTTGTAGCCTGATTGATGATACCGACTGTATTGGAACCTTTCGGATTTTCCCAGAATACAATACAATAAGTTACTACCTGCATGGCAACATAATTCAACATCAGAGTAAACAGTGTCTCATTTGTATTCCAGTTTGCTTTAAATACAGCCGGGATCATTCCCCAGATCATTCCGCCAAGTGCACTTGCCACAAACATTACGATCAGGAGTAACCCTGCAGGCATCTTATCTCCTGCATAGATCATGACGGCAGCAGAGCAGGCACCACCGATCAGGATCTGACCTTCTGCACCGATGTTCCAGAATTTCATTTTAAATGCAGGTGCCAGACCAATGGAAATACACAGCAGTACCATTGTATCTCGTATGGTCTGCCACAGACGGCGATCCGAACCCATTGCTCCATCCCAGATTGCCTTATAGACATCCACCGGATTCATCTTTACCAGGGCAACGATCACCGCTCCACACACGATCAGTGCAAGGAGCAATGCAATGAAACGGATCAGAAGACGTTCCTGCCATCCGGCTTTGTTTCTTCTTTTACTTACCTGTAAGAAAGGTTCTTTTTTCATGCCTGTGTCCCTCCTTTTTCATGCTTCGTCATAAGAAGTCCGATTTCTTCTTTCGTTGCAGTTCTTCCATCCTCAATTCCGCTGATTTTACCACCGCAGAACACTGCAATCCTGTCACACAGTTCAAGAACTACATCAAGATCCTCAATAACACAGACTACTGCAACCCCTTTTTTCTTCTGTTCATTCAGAAGGCGGTAAATCACATGGGAAGTATTGACATCCACCCCTCGAGTTGGGAAAGCTACCAGAAGCACTTTCGGATTCTGGGCAATTTCTCTTCCTACCAGAACCTTCTGCACATTTCCTCCTGACATCTGACGGACAGGTGCGGAAATACTTGGAGTCATGACTTCAAGCTGTTCTTTGATTTTTAACGCCAGTGCCTTTGGACCTTTTCGATCCAGGAATGGACTTTTGCCATTGCGATAGCTTCTGAGCATCATATTATCAGTCATATCCATATCGCCCACAAGCCCCATACCAATACGGTCTTCCGGAACAAAAGCAAGGCTGATCCCTGCTTTATTAATGGAGATAGAATCCATTCCTGCAAGCTCTGTTCCTTTTCCATTGTCATCAAGCAGGGTGATCGAACCGCTCTCTATTGCCTGGAGTCCTGCAATTGCCTCCAGAAATTCTTTCTGACCGCTTCCGGAAATGCCGGCAATACCCAGAATCTCTCCTGCATTTACTGTCAGATCAACATCGTCCAGAGTTTTTACCTCTTCTTTATTTTTACAGTTCAGACCTTTGACTACTAATCGTTTCTTTACATTCTCCGGTTCAGGACGGTCGATATTGAGATCTACTCTGCCGCCCACCATCATCTCTGACAGGCTCTGTGCATTTGCCTGAGCTGTTTCTACTGTATCAATATACTTTCCTTTTCTGAGTATTGCCACACGGTCTGATAACGCCAGAACTTCCTGGAGTTTGTGCGTGATGATCATAATGGAACATCCATCTTTTCTCATATTTCTCAAAATATCGAATAACCGGTCAGACTCCTGTGGTGTCAGAACTGCGGTCGGCTCATCCAGGATCAGAATCCTCGCGCCGCGGTAGAGCATCTTTATGATCTCAACTGTCTGCTTCTGGGAAACGGACATTTCGTAGATCTTCTGTGACAGATCCAATTCAAATCCATATTTATCTACCAGCTTCTGAATATCCTCTGTGATCTTCTTCATATCCAGCTTTCCCTTTCCCGGAAGTCCCAGAACAATATTCTCTGCTGCTGTCAGTACATCTACCAGTTTAAAATGCTGATGTACCATACCGATTCCCAGTTCATAGGAATCTTTCGGTGAACGGATCGTTACTTCTTTTCCATTTACAAAAATATGTCCTTCATCCGGATAATAAATTCCATAGATCATATTCATCAGAGTTGTCTTTCCGCTTCCGTTTTCCCCCAGAATTGCAAGAATCTCCGATTTTCTCAGTGTGAGATCTACATGATCATTCGCCTGGACCGAACCAAAACTCTTGGAAATATCTCTAAGTTCAAGTGCATAGTTTTCTCCCACTATCGTTTCCTCCTTTTATCTAATGATATCCAATCTACAGTAAAAGTCCTGTCTCTTTGACTGCCGATATCATTTAATCCTACTTCTGAATTATGGAATTGCTCTCCTGTATACTCCATAATACAGCAAAAGAAACCTTCTGTCAGAAGACTTCAAGACTTCTTTTGCACGTACGATATGAAAACAGCAGAGCTGCCGCCCGGGCAGCCCTGCTGTCGTAAATTGCTCCGCGCTTTGCAGCTCCAGCAATTTTCTTATTCTGTAATAGATGTAATTCCATCAATCGCAATATCAAATGCAGGTGCGGAACCATATTCAGATTCATGGAAGTATCCGTCAGAAATATACTCTGTATCACCCTTCTTATAAGTATCAAGTTCTTTGCCGTCTACTGTAAATGCAGATGTATCAAATACATGAAGGGATCCATCAATGAGCGCATCTTCCACTTCTTTGACCTTTTCTTCTGTACCCTCTGCTACAGTTTTGTCGTTGAGAGCTGTGATCTTATCTGCACCTTCTGCAAATCCTTTACACCAGTCAGTATCAATTGCTGTGCCGTCAAGCATACACTGTACTGCGTATGTATAATATACACCCCAGTCCATAGATGCAGAAGTAAGTGCTGTGTTCGGAGCAACAGATGTCATATCAATATTATAACCTACACATGGAACTCCTGCTGCTTCGCATGCTGTAGGAGCACCTGTTGTATCTGCATGCTGGCTGATCAGTACACAGCCGTCAGAGATCAGAGCATCTGCGCACTCTTTCTCAAGGTCAAAGCTTGCCCAGCTGTTTGTATATTTTACTTCCATTGTTACAGACGGGCATACGCTCTTCGCGCCAAGATAGAAAGCTGTATAACCGGAGATAACCTCTGCGTATGGGAATGCACCTACATAACCCATCTTGCATGCGTCTTCTTTTACTGTGCCGTCCTCGATCATTTCATTCAGTTTCAGACCTGCAACTACACCTGACACGTAACGTGCTTCATAAATATTTGTAAAATAGTTATGCATGTTGGAAAGTCCGCTGGATGCAGCCTGTGTTCCTGTTGCATGACAGAACTGAACCTCCGGATATTCCCCTGCTGCTTCCAGTATATAAGTCTCATGTCCAAAGCTGTTTGCAAAGATGATCTGACATCCCTGATCTGCAAGGTCTGCTGCCGCATCATAGCATCCTTCATCTTCACCGATGAGAGTTTTCTCAATAATCTGAGAATCGTCAAGACCAAGCTTCTCTTCCATCTCATCAATTCCTTTCATATGAGCTGCTGTGTAACCTTCATTCTCATCACCGATATAGATCACTCCTACTTTCAGGTCCTCTTTTGCAATCCCTTTGCCTTCATCTTCTGCAAATACCGGTGCACTCATGGAAACCGCCATTACTGTTGCAAGTCCAATTGCCAATGCTTTCTTCATTCTTCATTCCTCCATTCTTTCTATTTGTTTTCTGATTCCTGCTACGGAACAAAAGAGGCACAACTTTCTGTGTTATGCCTCCTTGCAAGTATCTTTACTATAACCGTTTATGTCTGAATTGTCAATAAATTCAGCAAAAACGCACTTTCTTTTTGATACTCTTATTTTTTTTGTATATTAACAGACTATTTTCCATCATACAAATGCCTGTATTTTGGCAGGATAATTTCTCTGCTCGGACAGACATTCACATGCCCGTCAGCTATTTGTAATCTGCAGGTAAAGTAAGCAAATGCTAACTTAATATTATTTTATAATGTATCTGATTTTATACTTGTAATTCAGACAAAGATATATTAAAATGTATGCAGAACCCCGAAAGGGGCCTAAAACGTTATTACGATAAGGAGGATTCTAATTATGGCATATGTAATTTCAGACGAATGTGTAAGCTGTGGAACATGCGAAAGCGAATGTCCTGCAGAAGCTATCTCTCAGGGAGATGAGCATTATGTAATCGACGCTGATGCATGCTTAGACTGCGGAACATGTGCAGATGCATGTCCAACAGAGGCTATTCATCCAGCAGAATAATTCATGATTTCAAAACAGCTTCATCTCTGTTTACCGCAGAGACGAAGCTGTTTTCTTTATGGATAACTTTTACAAATGTTTTCTTCTGATCCTCCTGCTTCTTTTTTCCAGTGCTGCAGCAGCCTCTTTTCTCGCAAGCTGTCTGTTACGGATCGTTTCATCCAGATCCCGGCACTGGTCTTCTCCCTCTTTTTTCATATGTAGCTCCTGAGCGATCAGACGTTCCATGATTTTCTGAAATTCAAGTATTTTTTCCCTCTCAGGCTGTTCATCTTCAAGAAGCTTCACTTTGCTCGCAGTAGTCCCGGGTGCAGTCCTTGAAATTCTTGGAACCAGTTCTTTGATCGCTCTCAGGGCAAGTCCTCTTTTCTTTAGTTCCTTTATATTAGCCAGAAGCGTAATATCATTTCCTGTATAGTAACGATGTCCCTGCTCATTCCTGCATATCCTCAGTTCCAGTTCTTCCTCCCAGTACCGGAGGACCGATGCCCTCACGCCAAGGATTTCTGCGGTCTGAGTCACAGTATACCGCTGCTCCATGCTGCCCCTCCTCCTTTTGAGTCCATTTTTTCATCAGAAACCACTGATGCATATCAACAACTCAATCTATCACCTGATATCATTGAACCACTGCACTGTAAAAACAGCTGTCATAATCCTGATATCATGTATATTTATTATAAAACGCCATAGCGAGATTGCAAGAAGTTTCGATTGACAAACTTCCCTATAAAACTTTATTTTGACACAAAAAACAGGGAAACAGTACCGGATTCTCCCCCTGATACTGTTTCCCTGTGAAATTTTTCTATAGCAATCCTCGTAAATAATGCATTTAAGACAATTCAGCAGGATTTCACACTCTGATGGGCTGGATTAAGATGCATTATTTTAGAGGATTGCTATAATATTATTCAAGTCAAAGATCAAACTCCTCTGAGATAGATTATTTCTTCATATTCACAAACTGTGTATATCTCGGCAGCCATACCAGTTCTACTGTTCCGATGGGACCGTTTCTCTGTTTGGCAATGATGATCTCTGCAATGTCCTTCTTCTCTGTATCCTTATGATAATAGTCATCTCTGTAGATAAACATTACCACATCGGCATCCTGTTCAATGGCTCCGGATTCTCGAAGATCCGAAAGCATTGGTCTGTGATCCGGACGCTGTTCCACCGCACGGCTGAGCTGAGACAATGCGATCACCGGCACATTCAGCTCTCTGGCAAGAGCTTTCAGAGAACGGGAAATATCTGAAATTTCCTGCTGTCTGGAATCACTTTTTCCACTTCCGCTCATCAGCTGCAGATAGTCGATCATGATAATCCCGAGATTATGTTCCAGCTTATATTTCCTGCATTTGGAACGCATTTCCGCAATGGAAATACCCGGCGTGTCATCAATGATCAGATTAGATTTACCGATAATATCTGCTCCTTCTACCAGTTTTGTCCAGTCCTCGTCTTTCAGATTACCTGTTCTCATATTCTGGGAATCTACATGAGATTCCATTGCCAGAAGTCGGTTCACCAACTGTTCCTTTGACATTTCCAGACTGAATATGGCAACTGTGACATCCTTTCGGAATGCCATATACTGTGCAATGTTCAGTACAAAGGCTGTTTTCCCCATGGAAGGACGGGCTGCGATCAGCACCAGATCAGAAGGATGCATACCGGATGTTTTATAATCCAGATCCATAAAGCCTGTGGGAATACCTGTTACAGAACCTTTAAGCTTAGACGCTTTCTCAATGTTATTAATGGCATTCAGAACCACCTGCTGGATTGGAACATATTCTTCATTGTTGCGTCTCTGGAGAATATTGAACAGTTTTTTTTCCGCTTCTTCCAGAATAATCTCTGTATTCTCCTTCTCCAGATAGCAGGTGTTGGCAATCTCTTCATTTGCCTTGATAAGTCTGCGAAGAACTGCTTTCTCACTGACGATCTTTGCGTAGTACTTCACATTTGCAGAAGTAGGAACCGCTGAGATCAGATCTCTTACATATTCCATACTGCTGATATCCGGCGGGAGTTCTTTCTCCTTTAAACGATTCTGAAGGGTCACCAGATCTACCGGTTTCCCTTCATTACACAATTCCACCATTGCATCAAAGATGATGCCATATTGTTTCTGATAAAAATCATCACTGGTAAGTATCTCAGATGCCACAAGGATCGCATCTCTGTCCAGGATCATTGAGCCGATTACAGACTGCTCTGCCTCTATACTGTGGGGGAGTATTCTTTTAATCAGCGCTTCTTCCATTCTTTATCCCTCCGGAAGACTTATGCTTCTTTTACCCATACTTTAAGAGTTCCTGTTACCTTAGGATGTAATCTGACAGGCACCTGGGTAACACCAAGTGTACGGATTGGCTCAGGAAGCTGCAGTTTCTTTTTATCAATGTCAAGATTCAACTGTTTCTTTGCTGCTTCAGAGATTTCTTTGGAAGAAACGGAACCAAAGGTTCTTCCGCCTTCTCCTGTTTTCAGTGTAAGGATAATTTCTTTTGTCTCGAGATCCTTTGCAAATGCCTGTGCTGCTTCATATACTTCTTTTGCGACCTTCTCTTCGTTTGCTTTCTGAAGTTTCAGATCATTTAAATTCTTAGGAGTTGCCTCCAGCCCCAGTTTCTTAGGAAGGATCATGTTTCTTGCATATCCGTCACTTACATTTACGATCTGTCCCTTTTTTCCAAGTGCTTTTACGTCTTCAAGTAAGATTACTTTCATTTTGTGTTTTCCTCCTGATATTCCTGATCTATGATGTCTTTAAGCATTCTCTCCACCTCATCCGGAGAAGCCTTGACCTGGGCACCGGCAATATTCATATGACCGCCTCCGCCCATCTTTTCCATCATTACCTGTACATTGACTTCGTCAATAGCCCTGGCACTGATATAAACTTCATTATTGTACTGAGTCAGTACAAAAGATGCCTTAACCCCTGCAATATTCAGAAGCTCATTGGCTGCCTGTGCTCCTATAACTGTAGGACTGTCCAGATTTTCACTTGGACATCTGGCAATGGCATAGCATTCTCTGTAAATCTGTGCAGTTCTCACTGCTTCTGCACGTGCCTGATAAGATTTCAGATCATCCCTTAACAGTTTACGTACTCTGGTCACGTCTGCTCCACTCCTTCTTAAGAATGCAGCAGCCTCAAAGGTACGTACACCTGCTCTTGTCGTAAAATTGTTTGTATCGATCATAATTCCCGCATAGAGACAGTCAGCCTCCATATTGCGGATACGCAGGTCATCCGAGAAATACTGCAGGATCTCTGCTACCATCTCACAGGCTGAGGATGCATAAGGCTCCACATAGGAAAGCACCGCATTCTCTATCACTTCGCTTCCCCGCCTGTGATGATCCAGCACAACAATTGTCTTTGTCATGTGCAGAAGCTCCTCGCATTCCGTATAGCTTGGTCTGTTAGTATCAACTACAACCACCACTGTATTGTTATCTACCATATCTTTAGCCTGCTCGCTGTCCACAAACATAGATGGCTCGTAGTCTGGATTATTCACATATCCTGCGATCAACGGTCTGATAGATTTTGTCGGATCATTCACTACAATACTGACAGATTTTCCAAGTGTTTTACCTGCACGGAAAATACCGATTGCTGCTCCCAACGCATCCACATCTGTGATTTTATGTCCCATGACAACGACTCTGTCTTTCGTACTCATAAACTCTTTCAGTGCCTGCGCTTTTACCCTGGCTTTTACGCGGGTATTCTTCTCCATCTGCTGAGTCTTTCCGCCGTAATAGGTAATATTATTTCCATTCTTAATAACAACCTGATCACCGCCACGTCCAAGTGCCATCTCTATAGCAATACGTGAATACTCATAATTTTGAATATACGTGGAGGCATTCAGTCCCACACCAATACTCAAAGTGATCGCCATCTCATTTCCGATATTAACTGTTTTAACCTCGTCCAGAATATGAAATCTCTGTTCTTTCAGAGCCTCAAGCGAACTCTGGCGCATGATCAGGAAATATTTGTCCTTCTCAAGTTTCTTTACAAGACCATCGAAATTGGAAAAATATTTCGTAATCTTCCGGTCAATCAGAGCAATCAGAAGTGAACGTCTCACATCCTCTACACTCTCAAGTGCTTCCTCATAGTTATCCAGATAAGCCAACGCTACAACAAGCTTATTGTCTTCATTCTTTTTAATGTAAGACTTCAGTTCTGTATCGTCATACAGATACATGGCGATCAGGCTGACATTCCTGTTTGAATTCTCCAGAAGCTCACTTTTGGCAACCACTTCACCAAGAGACACCCTCTGCATGGAAATACGATAAGTCTTCTCTCCAAATCGAGTACTGATCTCAGCAGTCTCTTTCTTATCTGCAACCGGTAATTTGTCAGCTGTTACATCCGGAAAAACAGTGCTGACATTTTTCTTATAAAACTGATCTTTACCTGTAAGCTCCGCAAATACTTTGTTGGACCAGATCATTCTGCCATTCATATCCATAATGGCATAGGGCAATGCCAGTTCTTCAAGGATTCTCTTTTCAAGCGAATCATACTGATTGGCAAAGGCTATCAGTTCATTTACAATGAACGGTCTGTGGCATCGGAGTATTATTACTGCACATCCCACATAAATCAGGATTCCACCTGACACAATAATACCAGCCTTCACGCTGACAAAATATACCCAGATATTAAGTACGATCAGTAAAGCCGAGAGAATCAGAGGCCACCGCATGAATGCTTTCATATGCCCTTTTAATTTCAGTTTATCACTCATATCTTTCTTTCCGTTCTTCATCATTCTATTTGTTTCGCCTGTACACAGCAAATGTGCTGCATATAGGCAGGTTCTGTGAAAAACGCCCTTTGAATCATATTATAACAGATTTGAACAGAATTTACCATAGCAACAGAAGAACGCACAAAAATAATGGTTATTGTGTGTTACTGTTCATTCTGTTATATAGCAATTCTCGTAAATAATGCAAAAATGCTGCTCCGCCAAATGCGGAGCAGCATTTATCATCTTCAGAATTAGTCCTGGATGTATGGCATCATAGACATATGACGTGCTCTCTTGATAGCAACTGTCAGTGCTCTCTGATGTTTTGCACAGTTCCCTGTGATTCTTCTTGGGAGGATTTTTCCTCTTTCAGAAACATATTTTCTTAATTTTGCTACATCCTTGTAGTCGATCTCGTTATTCTCTTTACCACAGAATACACAAACTTTTTTTCTTCTGCGGCCGCCTCTTCTCTTCATTGGAGAGTCTGGTCTTTCGCCTCTATTGTAAGCCATGATTGCTTTCCTCCTATTTTATTCTATCAGTTTGTATTAAATAAACGGCAGTTCTTCATCAATTCCATCCGGAATGTTCATGAAACCGTCTGCACTGGCTGCTCCCGGAGCCGGCATGGATGGTGCAGGTGCAGGGGATGATGTCTGAGGATGGGAAGCTGCGTAATTATCGCTGGCCGCCTTGCTCTCAGCAAACTCCTGTTCCTCAACTACTACCTCTGTGGTATAAACCTTCTGGCCATCACGATTGGTGTAGCTGCCTGTCTGAATGCGTCCTGAAACAATGATCTTAAGTCCCTGACGGAAATACTTCTCAGCAAACTCGGCTGTACGTCCAAAGGATACACAACTGATAAAGTCTGCTGTTGCTTCACCGTCACGGCGGAATCTTCTGTCTACTGCCAGTGTATATCTGGCAATTGCCAATGCATTCTCTCCTGCGGAATATCTCACCTCAGGATCTCTTGTTAAGCGTCCCATTAAAATTACTTTGTTCATATAAATACCTCTTCGTTTCTGCTTTGAATGGTTGAACGGATCAATTAATGGTGCCTTCTAAAATCCACCCTGTATAAGATTATGCGTCTTTTCTTACGACTAAGTATCTTAATACATTGTCCATGATGCGAACGTGTCTTTCAACTTCCGCCGGGCACTGTGCGTCTGCTTCAAACTGAATGAAATAGTAGAAGCCTTCATGCATTTTCTGAATTTCGTAAGCTAATTTTTTCTTACCCCATTCTTCTACTTCTGTGATAGTGCCGTTGTAACGTGTGATGTATCCTTTTGCTTTCTCAACAACTGCATCACGTACTTCGTCTTCAACTTTTGCACTAACAACTAATGCTAACTCGTACTTGTTCATGTCTTGCTTTACCTCCTTATGGTCTGTTGGCCCTTTGCCTGTCAAAGAGCAAGGATATAAAATATATCACGAGTGTTGATTCTAACATAGTTTTTCGTGTCTGTAAAGTACTATTTTTCTTTTTTTATCAAATTTTTAGTATTTTTCTCAACCATCTTGCGCGGTACCATGATCTGATGTCCACATCCTGTACATTTCAGGCGGAAATCAGCACCTACCCTTAAGATTTCCCAGTCTCTGCTTCCGCAGGGATGGACTTTCTTTAATGTAACAATATCACCAACTTCATAGGGAAGTCCCATAATCTCTTACTCCTCTTATATAACTTTGACAGTAACCTGAACAGTTACCCTTAACCGGCTTTAACAGTGAATCTGTGCAAACACCTGTCCGATCGGCTCCTGGATCAGAAGGTCTGCATATCTGTCTCTCGGAGTCGGGGATTTGTTGATCACTACAAGGTGCTCTCCCCGGAAGTAATCGATCAGTCCTGCTGCCGGGTAAACAGCCAGGGAAGTTCCCCCTATGATCAGCACCTGTGCCTCTGAGATTGCCTTCACTGCTTCATTGATCGTCTGATTGTCCAGACCTTCTTCATACAATACCACATCCGGCTTGATAATTCCACCACATTCGCATCTCGGAACACCTGTGGATGCTTTCATGTGGGCAAAATCATAAAATCTGTGACACTTCATGCAGTAATTGCGGTATACACTTCCATGAAGCTCCAGCACTTTCTTACTGCCTGCCATCTGATGCAGATTGTCTATATTCTGGGTGATAACAGCTTTCAGCTTGCCTGCCTGCTCCAGTTCTGCCAGCTTCAGATGTGCTGCATTTGGTTTTGCAGTGTCACAAAGCATCTTGTCTCTGTAGAATTTGAAAAATTCTTCCGGCTTTCTCATAAAGAATGTATGGCTTAAGATCGTTTCCGGAGGATAGTCATATTTCTGATGATAAAGTCCGTCCTGACTTCTGAAATCCGGGATTCCGCTCTCTGTGGAAACACCTGCTCCGCCGAAGAAGACAATATTGTCATATTTGTCTACAAGTTCCTGTAATCTCTCAACTTCTCCTGCCATTTAGAATTCCTCCTTTATTTTTTCCAAACACTGTTACTGAAATTTTATCATCTGAATTTTTATCGTCTGCTTTTACAGCAATACGATTTTCTTCTGATTCAGGTAACTGCTCTTCATAATTCTACTGCCCGACATCAAGTGTATCCACACGTTTCCCCTGGACAACATAACGGGTTGCCTCGTTTCCTGTACAGGTAGACAGAGTAATGATCTTGTCCTTTATGTTCATTCCTTCTGCATCTGTCCGGATCTCGGAATATCCTCTGATCTTTTCCAGATATTTTTCAAATTCCTCACCCGGTCCCTTAAACAGGGTATAGGTATCACTGTTCACACCTGTAGTGTACGCGGAGATAATCTCATACCTGTAGTTTTTCTCAGGTGTAAAGATCCAGAAATATTTGCTCTTCTTATAAGTCTCCTCATCCTGTGTAAATTTCTTAAGCTGTGCAAACATGGAACCATTTTTCATATTATGGCCATACACGATCGTATTACAATCACTGAAATCACCTTTGTTTTCATAGTCCACAAAGATAGTACCTGCAAAATTGTAATTCTTCTCATAGGTTCTGTGAAGATAAGTTTCATTGTCTTTGCCATGCACAATGGGATAATTGATATCCGGCACTGCTTCCACATAAATCCATCCCACTACATCATTATTTACACTTTTAAGAGATGCAAAGTCAATATCCATAGGTGCTTTCAGCTCACTGCCGGCTTCCGGTCCTGCCGCTTCTCCATCCGGATCTCGTTCTGTTACCGCCATCTGTGTGATCGAATTGTACTCATCCGTACCTTTCTTATATTCTGTATAAATATGAAACAGATTATATCCTGCATAACAGAATACACAGATTGCTGCGATCAGAACAACCGTCAACACAACATCCCCTGCTGTCTTCTTTTTTTTAGGCTGTTTTTCTGACATTCTTCCTCCATTTCCGCAGCACATTGCTGCTATGTATCAGCTGCTGTCTGATTGACTTCTATATAATATACAGACATCCGTTTCCAACCGCTGTCTGTGACAGACTATTATACCCGGTCACATCATTCTTCCTGTAATCCATCATGCACTGCCTCCAGACACGCTTTTCGCAGTTCATTTTCTTCTTTATTATATAAAAGCATCTCGCTGTGTTCAAAATATGCCGGACAGCCATTTCCGGCAATAAACGAAGTCATTGACTTATCCGCTGTGATCCCTGTCACGAAAAGCAGCATTTCCTGATTTTCGCCAAAGCTCTCTTTAATAAATAAAAAGGCATTCTGCAGTTCTCCCTGGAGTTTCTGGATCATATCTTCTCTGCATACTGCTTCTTTTTCAAAACATTTACTGATCCGCTTAAATCCATTTTCAGCTGACCGCACATGTTCTTTCTTTGCTGTCAGAATATATTCCCTCAGCCTGCGGATTGCCGTCTCCTGATATTTCTGTTCTCTTACTGAGATCAGTTCCATCTTTACTTTGATCTGCAGACTGTTTTCCTGTTCCTGCACAAATTCTTCAAGCAATGAAATTCCCAGCTTCTCTTCCTCAGCATTCTTTCTCACCTGAGTTCTCAGATGCAGAAGCATCTCATAGAGTACCTCAAGCTGATGATCTGCCTGTCCATATTCTTCCGCTTTTTCTCTCAATGCCCCCAGGATCAGATTTACAACTGCAAAACGCTCCTCAAAAGCTCCATCTGCAGCCCTCTTCTCCTTCAGCGCCAGATTCTCTCGGCTCAGATTTCCGGACAGGATCGACGGGATTTCATAATCTTCCCCATACTTTGTATATAACTGATAAAAACCTGCAAAATCTCTGGCTGTTTCCTCTTTCTGGAGAAATTCCTCCACCAGTTCCTCACTGATCCCGATCCCCAGCTTTTCATAGCTTTGCAGAAGTCTTGAAAGATCCTCCCAGCCCCTGGCAGTCACAAAGAATTTACCGTCTACTGTATTCTCCACCGCATAGAAATTGTTTTTCTTCACAGACAGATAAGAAATGATCGCCTGGTGCACCTTCTGCTGTCCTGCATATTTCAGCCAGATATCGCAGTCAGGCTCAATTGTAAGCTTACGGACACGGTCGAGTGTGACAATATCAAATTCCCTGACAGATTTATTATACTCCGGTGGATTTCCCGCTGCTACCAGAATCCAGCCTTCCGGAATCTTATGACTTCCAAAGGTTTTATTCTGGAGAAGTGCCAGCATTGCCGGCGCCAGGGTTTCAGACACACAGTTGATCTCATCAATAAACAGGATTCCCTCTTTCCTGCCTGTATTCTCCATACAATCATAGACAGATGCCACGATCTCACTCATTGTGTAATCTGTCACCATCATTCCTTTTCCACCGTAATTCCGTTTAACGATCTCCGGAAGACCGATGGCACTCTGACGGGTGTGATGGGTAATGGTGTAAGCTACAAGTCCCACACCGCACTCTGCTGCCGCCTGTTCCATAATGGCAGTTTTGCCGATTCCCGGCGGACCGATCAGCAACAGCGGTCTCTGACGGATCAGAGGATAAGTATAATATCCATTCTCATCCTTCGCCAGATATGCGCGAAGTGTATTACAGATTTCTGTTTTTGCTTCCTGTATGTTCATTTTATTATCATACTCCTGCTAATTATTTAGTTACTGTTCACTCCGTTCCCAGCAACACGCTTCGCGATGCAGGAAATATGAACCTCCTTGTGCAATGCCCAAGGAGTA